>ERZ772977.51-NODE-51-length-97084-cov-8.109081_pt1 | contig 97084 bp, 65 predicted proteins | sample MGYA00511131_ERZ772977 | MGnify/ENA primary metagenome ERZ772977 (study PRJEB29015, sample SAMEA2737935) | human oral metagenome | biome: human oral; feature: human-associated habitat; material: dental | place: China | collected 2151 ...
GTGCCCCCCGGCCCGACATGCAGGACGGCGCCACGGCCGAAGCGGATCCCGGTCCGGACGGGAAACGCAGCAGTGCCGCCTTGTCGGAACGCACGACCAGCACCGCAGTACCCCCTCAACCCCGTGATGCCGCCCGTGCGCTGGTGGTTCCCACCGACGTGACCGATCCGGATGCGGTGAATGCCCTCTTTGACCGGACGGTGGCGCATTTCGGGCGTGTGGACGTGCTGTTCAACAATGCCGGCATCGGCGCACCAGCCGTGCCGCTGGAAACGCTCTCGCCCGCACAGTGGCGCGCCGTGGTGGACACCAACCTGAACGGGCCGTTCTTCTGCACCCAGGCGGCCTTCCGGGTGATGAAGGCGCAGACGCCACGCGGCGGACGCATCATCAACAACGGTTCGGTGTCGGCACATGCCCCCCGACCGATGACCATGCCCTACACGGCCACCAAGCACGCGATGACCGGCCTGACGAAGGCTGCCTCACTGGATGGTCGCGCATGGGACATTGCCTGCGGGCAGATCGACATCGGCAACGCCATGACCGAGATGGCGCGGCCCATGGCCGAAGGCATCCTGCAGGCCGATGGTCGCGTGGCCTCCGAGCCGACCATCGACGTGGCGCTGGTGGCACAGGCGGTGCTGGACATGGCGCGACTGCCCCTGTCGGCCAATGTGCAGTTCATGACGTTGATGGCCACCAAGATGCCACTGGTTGGCCGCGGCTGACCATCGGCCATGACCGGCGCGCAGACACGACAGGTTGTTGTGTTGCAACCAACAGCGCCCGCTGGTGCCACGAAAACGGCCAGGTAGCCCCTGCCTGGCTGGCAGACCTGTGGCGGGCGGACAATGCCCGCCAACCGGAAGGATTCATGATGAAGAAAACACCCCGCTCTCTGGCACGCCCGCGGCTGACAACGCTCGCGCTGGCACTGGGCAGCACCCTGCTGCTGCAGCCCACGGCACAGGCCGAGACACTGCGCGAGGCCGTGAGCATCGCCCTGGGCCAGCACCCGCAGGTTCTGGGGGCACGCCGCAACGCCGAGGCCATCCGCCACGAAGTGACGGGCGCCGCCAATGCAATGAACACCCGCTTCGGCGTGATTGCCGAGCCTTCAGTGGGCTACACACGTGGCCAGGGTCGCGACCGTCGCTCGGGCGATCTGGGTGCGCAAGCCATCAAGCCGATCTATGACGGCGGCCGCACCGACAACGAGACCGACCGCCAGCGCGCCCGTCTGTCCAGCGCCAACTACAGTACCGAAGCCTCGCGCGACGACATCGCACTGCGTGTGGCCGATGCCTATATTGAAGTGGCAAAGCAGCAGCAGCTGGCAGAGCTGGCCCACGACTACGTGGACGGCATCGCCGCGCTGCAGCGACGCGTGCAGGAGATCGTGCGCATCGACCAGGGGCGTGGCTACGACCTGCTGCAGACCGACTCCCGACTGGCGCAGGCCCGCCTCACGCTGGCCGACCGCGAGGGCCAGCTGGCCGAAGCGCGCGAGGCACTGGCGCAGCTGGTGGGCCAACCCATCCAGGGCGTGACTAGCACGGAACCCCCGGGCGAGCCGATCCGCAGCCTGCAGGACGCGATGGACCTGCTGAACATGCACCCGTCGATCCTGGCACGTCGCGCCGAGGTGACGGCCGCCCGCAAGGCGGCTGCCGTGGCCGATGCCTGGACCAAGCCGACCGTCAACCTGCGCGCACGCGTGACCAGCCCCCGTGATTTCGATGGCAAGCGGAAATGGTTCGGTGGCTACGATCTGGGTCTGGTGACCGACTGGAGCCCCTTTGACGGCGGAGTGGGTGCAGCCACAGCGGCAGCGGCCAATGCACAGGTACTGACGGCCGAGGAAGCCGTGGCCAGCACACGCCGTGCGCTGCAGACTGACGTGGCCCGCCACTGGACGCAGATCCAGTCGCGCGTGGGGCGCGTGGGCACGCGTGCCGAGCTGGTGGAGAGCACGCGCCAGGTGCGCGCGGCCTACTGGGAGCAGTTCCAGATCGGCAAGCGCAGCATCATCGACCTGCTCAACGCCGAGAACGAGATCTACGCCGCACGGTTGGGTGCCGCTACTGAACACGCCGAGTTGACCCAGGCCCGCTACCGGCTGCTGGGCGCCACCGGGCAGCTGCTGCCGCGCCTGGGCATCGCGCCACTGCCGCCGGTGACTGACAGCGAGCAGACACAGGCGCAGCAAAGGAACGGAATTCCGCCATTGCCGGAACTGAACTGAAGACATGAGCACACAAGCACAGCCCCCCCAGGGCCATGAAGGACGGACCGAACAGCCAGCCCAGCCGCTGAACGCCACGATGACGCAGCCGCAGCCCGATCCGCTGCTGACAGCGCTGTCGCAGATGCTGGCGCGCTTCGACATCCACAAGAGCGAAGAGGCACTGGCGACCGGCATTCCGCACGAGCGGCCCCTGCAGCCGGCAGGCATGATGCGCATCGCCGAAGCCCATGGCTGCAAGGTGCGCATCCAGCATCGGGACCTCAGCCAGATCAACCCGCTGCAGCTGCCCGTGGTGGTGCTGCTGCAGGACCTGCGCGCCTGCCTGCTGCTGGACTGGCGCAATGACGGCAAGGCCGTGATCCTGCCCTGCGAGCCGGGTGCCATCGAACTGGAAGTGACACACGCCGACCTGCAGAAGCAGTACATCGGCACCTGCCTGCTGATCCGTCCGGCCATTGCCGAGGACAAGCGCAGCCCCATCGAGATCGATCGCCCGAAGGGGCACTGGTTCTGGAGCACGATCTGGCGATTCCGCGGCTACTACGCCCAGGCGGCCGTAGCGGCGCTGCTGATCAACGTGCTGGCGCTGGCGGGCACCTTCTTCACGATGAACGTGTATGACCGGGTGATCTCCAACCAGGCCTACACTACGCTGTGGGCACTGGCCAGCGGCGTGATGGTGGCCATGCTGTTCGAGTACCTGGCCCGCAACCTGCGCAGCTGGCTCATCGACAATGCCGGCAAGAAGGCTGACCTGCTGCTGGGCTCGATGCTGTTCCGGCAGGCGATGATGTCGCGGCTGGAGAACCGGCCGCAGTCGGCCGGCGCCTTTGCCAACACGATCCGCGAATTCGAGTCGGTGCGTGACTTTGCCACGTCGGCCACGCTGGCCACGCTCACCGACCTGCCCTTCGTGCTGATGTTCGTCTGGGTGATCCACATGATCGCCGGCCCGCTGTTCTGGGTGCCGCTGGCCTGCATTCCCATCCTGGTGATCGTGGGCGGTCTGGCCCAGATTCCGCTGTCGCGCTATGTGAAGGAACACCTGCGGGAAGGCTCGATCAAGCAGGGCATTCTGGTGGAGACGCTGGAAAGTGCCGAAGCCATCAAGGCGCTGCGCATGGAAAGCCAGGTGCAGACCCGCTATGAACGCGCTGCCGCGCTGACGGCCCGCACCTCGATGAAGAGCCGCAGCATCACGGCGATGGTGAACAACTTCACTGCGCTGCTGCAATCGATGTGCACGGTGGCGATGGTGGTGTGGGGCGTGTACCTGATCGGCGACGGCACGCTGACGATGGGTGCGCTGATCGGTGCGGTGATCCTGGCCGGGCGCACCATCGCGCCGGCGGCCAGCATCACGGCGCTGGCGGTGCGCTACCAGCAGGCCCGCACGGCGCTGTCATCGCTGAACCGGGTGATGAACACCCCCACCGACCGCGATCCGGAACGCAACTACCTGCGCAAGCCCACCACCGCGGGCGCACTGGCGGCCGAAGGCATCAGCTTCCGCTATGACCCGATGTCGCCGGACTCGGTGCGTGACCTGAGCATGACGCTGAACCCGGGCGAACGGGTGGCAGTGCTGGGCCGCATCGGCAGCGGCAAGTCGTCGCTGCTGAAGGTGCTGGCCGGCCTCTATCTGCCGCGCGAGGGCTCGGTGAAGCTTGACGGCATCGAACTGCAGCAGATCGAACCGGCCGACGTGCGCCGCCACGTGCTGTACGTGGGCCAGGACACGCGGCTCTTCTTCGGCACGCTGCGCGAGAACCTGAAGGCCGGCAATCCGCACATCGACGACGATTCGATGATGCGCATCGCCGACGCCTTCGGCGTGCACCAGATCGCCAGCCGCCATCCGCGCGGCTACGACATGCCGATCGGTGAAGGCGGCAACGGCCTGTCGGGCGGTCAGCGCCAGGCCGTGGCCCTGGCCCGGGCCGTCATCGCCAATCCGTCGGTGATGCTGCTGGACGAGCCCACCAGTGCGATGGACTCGGCCACCGAAACGATGGTGATGCAGGCGCTTTCCAGACTTTCCACGCGGCAGACGATGGTGTTCGTCACCCACAAGCTTCAGCTGCTGGACTTCGTGAACCGGGTGATGATCATGGATGCAGGCGTGCGGGTGGCCGATGGGCCGAAGGAAGCGGTGCTGCAGGCACTGAAAGAAGGCAAGATCCAGGGAGTTCGTCGTGTCTGAGCAGAAACCCAATGAGGGGCGCGCCGTGGTGCCCTCCCCTGCCGAATCCGGCAAGTCGCAGCCGGTGCCGTCCGGCACCCCGAATGCACCTCGCACCTCGCGTGCATCCGGCACGGCACCTTCTGCCCAGCGGGCCGTGGCGGTGGCCGCACCGAATGCCGTGCAACCGCGCGACACCTTCGCCCACCCCGCGTATGCGGGCAGTGGCAGCGACTTCGACTTCATGCGCGACATGCAGCAGGCGATGGTCAACGATCGCCAGAAGAGCAGCTTCCTGCTGCTGGTGCTGATGGTGGCGCTGCTGGTGTCGGCCGCTATCTGGGCCCACTACAGCAAGCTGGAAGAGATTACCAAGGGGGATGCGCGCATCATCGCCTCCAGCCGCGAGCAGGTGATCCAGTCGCTGGAAGGGGGCATTCTGGCGGAGATGCTGGTGCGCGAAGGCGCCACGGTCGAGAAAGGCCAGCCGCTGCTGCGCATTGACGAGACCAAGGCACGTTCGTCCTACAAGGAAGGCCTGAGCAAGGTGATCAGCCTGAAGGCGTCGGCGGCGCGTTTGCGCGCCGAAGCTCGTGGCACGCCGCTGAAGTTCCCGGAGGACGTGCTGGCCGATGCCGAGGTGGTCGACAACGAGACCGACACCTACAACGCCCGGCGTGATTCGCTTCAGCAGGCCATCGCCACGTCCAAGGCCAGCCAGGCACTGATCGGCCGCGAGATCAACATCACCAAGCCGATGGTGGCCAAGGGTCTGGTAGCCGAGACCGAGCTGCTGCGCCTGCAACGGCAGTACAACGACCTGCAGGCCGCCATGCAGGAGCGCATCAACAAGTACCGCGTGGATGCCGCCAACGACCTGTCCCGCGTGGAGGCCGAACTGGCCCAGGTGCAGGAGGCGCTGACGGCCCGCCAGGACCAGGTGACGCGCACGGTGCTGACCGCACCGGTGCATGGCATCGTGAAGAACATCCGGATGAACACGCGCGGCGGGGTGATCCAGCCGGGTCAGGACATCATGGAGATCATTCCGCTGGAGGACCAGCTGCTGGTGGAGGCCAAGATCCGCCCGCACGAGGTGGCCTTCCTGCGGCCCGGCCTGCCGGCCACGGTGAAGATCTCGGCCTATGACTACGCCATCTACGGCGGCCTGCACGGCGAAGTGGAGCTGATCAGTCCCGACACGCTGCGCGACGACGAGCAGCGCTCGGCCGGCAACGACCGCTACTACCGGGTGCTGGTGCGCACCACCAGCTCGACGCTGCACGCGGGCGGCAAGGACCTGCCGATCATCCCCGGCATGACAGCCGCGGTGGAGATCCGCACCGGCGAGAAGACGGTGATGGACTACATCCTGAAGCCGATTCTGAAAATGCGCGAGGCGTTCAGGGAGCGGTGACACTTTGACCGGCGTGGCCGTTGGCCCGACAATGCCGGCATGTCATCCCCTACCCTCTTTCTCGGGCTGCTGGTCCTGGCAGCCCTTCTCGTCGGGCTGTTCGTGGCCTGGCCCCTGCTGCGCCGGCGTCCCGCCGGCATCGATGCCCCGGCGGCCGACGCCGCCCGGCTGAATCAGGACATCATCCGTGAACGCCGCCAGAAACTCGACGAGGAGCTGGCGGCCCTGCCCGAAGGCTCGCCCGAGCGCGAGGCACTGATGCGTGAGTTCGCCGCCGGTGCACTGGCCGATCTGGCCCCGGCCGACACCCCTGCCGCCACAGCCGATGCCCCCCGCCGGCGCCAGCTGCTGGCCGTGGTGTTCATCACCCTGCTGGTGGCGCTGCCACTGGCCTTCTACCGCACCACCGGCATGCCCGAGGCCGTGGCGCCCGACTTCGCCGAGAAGTCGCAGATGCCGGATGTGAACAGGATGCTGGCCCAGCTGGAAGCCCGGCTGGAGGCCGAACCGGAGATGGTGGAAGGCTGGCTGATGCTGGGCCGCTCACGCCTGGCGCTGGGCGAAGGCGACAAGGCGGTGGAGGCGCTGGAGCGGGCACTGAAGCTGGACAGCGAGGATCCGGCACTGGCGGCGCAGATCCGCACCGACCTGGCTGACGCACTCGGCCGGCAGGCCAATTCACGGCTGGAAGGCCGCCCCTGGGCGCTGATCCAGGAGGCGCTGGCACGCCAGCCCAATCACCCGAAGGCCATGGCGCTGGCCGGCGCCTATCAGCTGAGCCAGAACCGCCCTGCCCAGGCGCTGGCCTACTGGGAACCGCTGCTGCAACAGCTGAAACCCGGCACGCCCCAGTATGAGCAGGTGGAGCAATACATCGCCGGCGTGCGTGCAAAGGCCAATGCCGGAAAGCCGGGCAATGCGCCTTCTCCGGGCGGGAAGCCCGCCCAGCCATGATGCAGGTCACGGGCATCCGCATCGAGCGCGGCCAGCAGGTGCTGGTCGACGGGCTGGATTTCTCGGTTGCGGCGGGCAACGCGCTGATGCTGCGCGGCCCCAATGGCAGCGGCAAGTCCACCCTGCTGCGGGCGCTGCTGGGGCTGACGCCGGTGCAGGCCGGGCAGATTCAATGGCAGGATGACCGTTTTGCGCCGGGTAGCGGCCGACTGTGCGCCCACGCCCTGTGGCTGGGCCATGCGCATGGACTGAAGGGAGAACTGTCAGCCATCGACAACCTGGAGCTGCTGGCCGGGCTGGACGGCACCCGTCCCACCCGCACACAGCTGCGGCAGGTGCTGGAACGGGTGGCCCTGGGCAAGCGGCCTAACGTGGAGACCCGCCGTCTCTCGCAGGGCCAGCGGCAACGGCTGGCGCTGGCGCGGCTCCTGCTGTCGCCGCACCGGCCGCTGTGGCTGCTGGACGAGCCTTCGGCCGCCCTGGACACCGAGGGCAGCACGCTGCTGGACACCCTGCTGGAAGAACACCTGGAGGGCGGCGGCAGCGCGCTGATCGCCACCCACCTGCCGGTACTGGCGGCGCGCCAGCCGGCCGAACTGTGGCTGGGGGGCAATCGCGCATGAAAACCGCACCCGCCACCTTTGCCTGGGCACTGAAGCGCGATCTGCGCATTGCCCTGCGCCGCCGGGCCGACACGCTGAACCTGCTGGGCTTCTTCGTGCTGGCCTGCCTGATGGTGCCCTTCGCCGTGGGACCGGAGACCGACTGGCTGGCGCGCCTGGGCCCCGGGATCATCTGGGTAATGGCACTGCTGGCACAATTGACGGCTTTGCCGATGCTGTTCGCCAACGACCATCAGGACGGCAGCCTGGAGCACATGCTGGCCAGCGGTCGCTCGGCCACCGCCCTGGTGGCGGGCAAGCTGCTGGCGGTGTGGCTGGTGTCGGCGCTGCCGCTCATCGTCATCACGCCGATCATGGCGCTGGCCCTGTCGGTGGACCTGCCACGCACGGGCCTGCTGGTGCTGACGCTGCTGCTGGGCACCCCCACCCTGCTGGTGCTGGGCGCCATCGGTGCGGCGCTCACGCTGGGCGTGCGGGCCGGTGCCGCCCTGGTGGCGCTGCTGTGCCTGCCGCTGTATGTGCCGGTGCTGATCTTCGGCGCCGGTGCGGTGGACATGGTGACGGCCGGCCTGTCGCCGGACGCGCACCTGGCGCTGCTGGCGGCCGGCATGGTGCTGGCCACCTGGGGAGGACCGTACCTGGTGGCGCTGGCGCTGCGCACCTCATTGGAGTGATATCCCGCATGAACCTGTTTGCCTACGCAGCCCCGCAGCGCTTCTACGCCCTGGCCGGCCGGCTGATCCCCTGGTTTGCCGTGAGTGCCGCCCTGCTGTGCCTGGTGGGTCTGTGGCTGGGCTTCTGGGAGGCTCCCACCGACTTCCAGCAGGGAGAGGTCTACCGGATCATCTTCATCCACGTGCCGGCGGCCTGGATGGCCATGTTCATCTATCTGGTGATGGCGATCTATGCCATCCTGAACCTGGGCTTCCGCACCCGGATGTCGGCGATGATGATCGCCGCGCTGGCGCCCACCGGGGCGCTGTGGGCCGCCATCGCGCTGTGGACAGGCTCGCTGTGGGGCAAGCCCACCTGGGGCACCTACTGGGCCTGGGACGCCCGGATGACCTCGACGCTGATCCTGCTGTTCCTGTACTTCGGCTATCTGGCGCTGACCAACGCCATCGAGGACCGCAACCGCGCCGATCGTGCCGGCTCCATTCTGGTGCTGGTGGGCAGCATCAACGTCCCCATCATCTATTTCTCGGTCAATCTCTGGAACACCCTGCACCAGGGCTCCAGCGTCAACCCGGTCAGTGGCTCGAAGATGGCCACGGTGATGCTGCTGGCCATGCTGGTCATGTCGCTGGCGGCCTGGTGCTACAGCGTGGCGGTGGTCCTGCACCGGGCGCGCAGCATCATCCTGGTGCGCGAGGCGCACACGCAGTGGGTGCATGAGCTGCAGGAGCATCCGGAAAAATCGTGACGGTGTCAGGCGCCCCTCACCGGGCGCCGAGCCTTCCAGACATCGAAACCTTCAGACTTCCACGCCCCGGAAAGGCTACAGGTGGGCACCAGAGCCGACGACCCGCAATGATTATCAGTCCGGTTTCTGGCGCCATTTGACGACTATTTTCCCGTAACGTATCCGATCATCTCCCATGGCCCGCCAGCCAGTCTGCCGAATGTCGGCCGCGTTGACCTCGATCAACGCTGGCCAGCACGCTACGGGTATCGTCATCCTTCCTCTACGATACCCATATCTATTCTCCATGACACACTGGCATTACGTCCTGATTGCCTATGGGCTGTCCGCCCTGGCTCTGGTGCTGGAGCTTGTGCTGCTGGCCGGACGCCGCCGGCATGCGCGCCACTGCATGGAAGACGCCAACTCATGACGCCCCGCCAGAAGCGCTTTGCCTGGATCGCCTCGGGCCTAGCGGCCCTGGTGCTGGTCGCAGGCCTGTTGCTCTACGCGCTCAACAGCAACATCGTCTTCTTCTACACGCCCACCCAGGTGTCCCAGGGTGAAGCCCCCAGTGGTCGCGCGTTCCGCATCGGCGGGCTGGTGGAACCCGGCAGCCTGAAGCGTGACGGCACGCGGGTCGAGTTCGTCGTGACCGATGGCGATCACCAGATCGCCGTCAGCTATGTAGGCACGCTGCCCGACCTGTTCCGCGAGGGCAAGGGTGTGGTGGCCCAGGGCCGGCTGGACGATGCCGGGCATTTCACCGCCTCCGAGGTGCTGGCCAAGCACGACGAGAACTACATGCCGCCCGAGGCCGCCGAGGCACTGCACAAGGCGGGTCACCCGTCATCCATCGATACCCTGAAGGCACAATGAAGCATGATCGCTGAAATCGGACACTACGCCCTGTGGCTGGCACTGGCACTGGCGGTCGTGCAGTTCTGCAGCGGTCTGTGGGGCGCCCACCGGCAGGATGGACGGCTGATGCAGGTGGCCCACCGCGCCACGCTGCTGCAGGCGGCCATGATGGTGGTGGCCTTCGGCTGTCTGGCCTGGTCATTCGTGCATTTCGATTTCAGCCTGAAGAACGTGGCCAGCAACAGCAACCGCATGCTGCCGCTGCCCTACCGCATTGCCGCCACCTGGGGCTCGCACGAGGGCTCCATGCTGCTGTGGGCGCTGATGCTGGGCCTGTGGACAGCGGCCGTGGCCAGCTTTGGCCGCACGCTGGGCACGCTGGTGCGCAGCCGGGTGCTGGGCGTGCAAGGCTTCGTGTCCATCGGGTTCCTGCTCTTCCTGCTCACCACCTCCAACCCCTTCGAGCGCAGCCTGCCGGCTCCGCCCGATGGCCGCGACCTGAACCCGCTGCTGCAGGATCCGGGCATGGTGCTGCACCCGCCCCTGCTCTACCTGGGCTATGTGGGCTTCTCGGTGGCCTTCGCCTTTGCCATCGCGGCCATGCTGGGCGGCCGGGTGGACGCCGCCTGGACCCGCTGGGCGCGCCCCTGGACCACGGCGGCCTGGTGCTTCCTTACCCTGGGCATCACGCTGGGCAGCTGGTGGGCCTACTATGAGCTGGGCTGGGGCGGCTGGTGGTTCTGGGACCCGGTCGAGAACGCCTCCTTCATGCCCTGGCTGGTGGGCACGGCGCTGATGCACTCGCTGATCGTCACCGAACTGCGTGGCACCTTCCGCAACTGGACGCTGCTGCTGGCCATCGCGGCCTTCAGCCTCAGTCTGGTGGGCACCTTCATCGTGCGCTCGGGCGTCATCACCTCGGTGCACGCCTTTGCCACCGACCCGGCACGCGGCGTGTTCATCCTCGGCTTCCTGGTGGTGGTCATCGGCGGCTCGCTCTTCCTGTATGCCTGGCGTGCCCCCCGGCTGGCACAGGGCAATGCGCCGGCAACGTTCTCGTTCAGCTCGCGCGAGAGCATGCTGCTGGCCAACAACCTGCTGCTGGTGGTGGCCTGCGCCGCCGTCTTCCTGGGCACCATGTACCCGCTGCTGCTGGACACGCTGGAGCTGGGCAAGATCTCGGTGGGCCCCCCCTACTTCGAGGCCGTCTTCGTGCCGCTGATGGCGCCGGCCGTGTTCCTGATGGGCGTGGGCCCGGTGGCCCGCTGGCGCAACGCGCCGGTGCCCGACCTGCTGCGCCGACTGCGCTGGGCGCTGGGCGTGTCCATCGTCACCACGGTGCTGGTGGCCCTCACCTCCGGCCGCTTCTCGGCCGAGCGAATGGCCAGCCCGGCTGAAGGCGGGGTCGGTGTCGGCGGGGCCGTGCTCTTTGCCATTGGCATGTTCATCGGCATCTGGGCCATTGCCTCGGCACTGGCGCTGCTGCGCGAACGGCTGTGGCCGTCGGGCGAGGCGGCCGCTTCGCGCTCCGCCATGCAGCGCGCCCGTGCGCTGCCAGCCGCCTTCTGGGGCATGCTGGTGGCACACATCGGCGTGGGTGTCTTCATCATCGGCGTGGCCGGCGTGAACACCCTGGAGACCGAGGCCGACGAGGCACTGGTGCCCGGCCAGAGCATGTCGCTGGGGGGCTACGAGTTCCGCCTGCAGGAACTGCGCGAGGTGCCCGGCCCCAACTATCAGGCCGTGCAGGCCAAGGTGGAAGTCAGCCGCGACGGGCACTTCCACAGCATGCTGCTGCCCGAAAAGCGCGCCTATAGCGGCGCCATGGGTACCACGCAGACCGAGGCCGCCATCGAGACCCGGCTGACCGGTGACGTGTACGTGGCCCTGGGCGAACGTCTGCCCGATGGTCGCTGGACGATGCTGGTGTGGATCAAGCCCTTCGTGGACTGGATCTGGGGAGGCTGCGTGCTGATGGCACTGGGCGGCTTCATCGCCATGGCTGACCGGCGCTACCGCCGCCAGCGGGCACGCGGTCGACAGGACTGAACCGCTCTCCGACAACAGGCCGGGCATGGTGTCACGCCGTGCCCGGCGCTCGCCTTTCCGGCTTCGCCGGTGGTTTCTGCCGCGGTTTCTACTGTGGTTTCTGCCGTGCGAGCCGCAGGCCGTATCATGCCCCCATCCCTTCCCGCATCCCTTCACTGAACGATGAAAAAGAAGCGCGCCAAGGCCAAGAAGAAATCCGGTCTGTTCTCCCTGCGCTACCTGCTGCCGGCAGGCTTCTTCCTGGCGCTGTCGGTCTTTCTACTGCTGGGACTGAACCGCAACCCGAACGAGATTCCCTCGCCGCTGATTGGCAAGGCCGCCCCCGAGTACGCCCTGCCACGTCTGGCAGACGCACCCGCCTCCATCGGGCGGCGTGCTCTGACGCTGGATAACGGCAACACGTCGGCCGGCCAGGCCAGCGCCGACGCCGGTGCGGGTGCCGACGCCAAGGGGACCAGTGACAATCTGGTGAGTTCCCAGGCGCTGCGTGGCCAGCCCTACCTGCTGAATGTCTGGGCCTCGTGGTGCATGCCCTGCCTGCAGGAGCATCCGCAGATGATGGCACTGGCCCAGAGTCACCGCATCCGGATCGTGGGCATGAACTACAAGGACCAGCCGGCCGATGCCCGCCGCTGGCTGGCCCGCAATGGCAACCCCTACGACGAGATCATCGTGGACGGCCAAGGACGCACGGCCATCGACTTTGGCGTCTATGGCGTGCCCGAGACCTTCCTGATCGATGCCGAAGGGCGGATCCGCTACAAGCTGACAGGCGCCCTCTCCATCCAGACACTGCAGGACGAGCTGCTGCCGGCCATCGCCGCACTGGAAAGCAACGGCCAGCCGTCGGGCAACACCAGCCCTCGGCCGAATCCGGCGCCCTGAGCCTGCCCATCCCGAACCCAGTGCCCTGCACACAGGAAGGGCCATGACGGCGTGCCCCACCTGGCGCCCTTCCTGCAGAGGCCACCTGCATGACACCTGCCCACAGGTCACCGCATGAACCTTTTGCCTCCTCACCCTGATCGCGCCGCCCCCCATGGGGGGGAAGTCCGCTCCACCGTTTCTGTCTGCGCGTCCGTTTCTGAAACGCGCGGCCGGACGGCGCGGCCGATGACATCTCGGTACTGGGCTGCCTGCCTGGGGCTGGCTGCCGCGCTGATGGTGGGCCCCATGGCGCCCGTGGCGGCCGTCACGCCTGTCCAGGCCGTACCGGCAACAACCAGCAATGCCGCCAACGACAGCGCTACCGGCTCGGAAGCCGCGAAGGCAAACGCGGCCCAGTCCAGCGCACCCCATGCCGATGCCCAGGCGGAAGCCATCATGCGCACATCGCGCTTTCGGGGGCTGGCGGCCGAGCTGCGCTGCCTGGTGTGCCAGAACCAGACCCTGCTGGACTCCCACGCCGATCTGGCCAAGGACCTGCGGATGGAGGTGGTGCGCCTGATCCAGGAAGGTCGTGACGACGCCGAGGTCAAGCGCTACCTGGTGGATCGCTATGGCGAGTTCGTGCTGTACCGGCCCACCTGGTCATGGCGAAACGGCATTCTCTGGCTGGGGCCGCTGGTGTCGCTGGCGGTGGCCGGTGCGGTCATCTGGCGGCTGACGCACAAGCGAAAGCCGCAGGAAGACGAGCTCGACGACGCGGACGACACGGACGATAGTGACAGCGACGGGGAGGACGACGAGACGCCACCACTGTCCACCGAGGACGCCATGAAACAGGTGGACGCCCTGCTGGCCCGGTCAGCCGAGGAGTCTGCCGCTCCCCCCCACGAGAGCAGCCACAAGACGGACGGCCAAGCACACTGACCGCAAGGCAGGCGCACGGCCCTCAAATTCGCCACCAGCGGCCGACTGGGGTATCGTTGTGGTGATGAGGCCAACCGTCGGTGAAGCATGATGTGCAATACACAGCCCACCCCTGCAATGCCATCCACGGCAAACGCCACGCCCCAGCCCTTTGCCGAGCTGGGGCCCAACACCGTGCTGGCGGCCCTGGAGGAGATCGGCCTGCGCTGTGATGGGCGCCTGCAGGCGCTCAACAGCTTCGAGAACCGCGTCTATCTGGTGGGACTGGAAGATGGCGGTAGCCGCGTGGCCAAGTTCTACCGCCCCGGACGCTGGAACCGTGACCAGCTGCTGGAGGAGCACCGCTTCGCCCATGAGATCGCGGCCGCCGAGATCCCGCTGGCAGCGCCGCTGCACCGGGACGCGCTGATGGCTCCCGACCTGCTCGAGGAAGAGGAGGAGCCCGAGGACGATGCGGCCGTGGCCGACACGCTCTTCGAAAGCCATGGCTTCTACATCGCCGTCTATCGCCGTCAGGGCGGCCGCGTGCCCGAGCTGGACAACATCCACGAAGGGCCAGCCATGCGCGAGCGCATCGGGCAGTTCATCGCCCGCATCCACCAGGTGGGTGCGCGCCACGGCTTCCTGCACCGCCCGCCGCTGGACTGCGGACTGGATGGCTGGAAATCGATAGAACGGGTGACGGAATGTGCGTGGCTGCCGCCGGAAGTGCGTCACCAGTGGGAAGACCTGGCCCGCCAGTGCTGCACGCTCGTGGAAGCACGGCTCCATCCGACACTGGCCAGCCCGGGCGTGGCGGACTTCACGCGCATCCGCCTGCATGGCGACTGCCACCTGGGCAACCTGCTATGGACCGAGGCCCATGGCCCGCATTTCGTGGATCTGGACGACTGTCGCAGCGGCCCGGCCATCCAGGATCTGTGGATGATCGCCGATGCGGCCGGCCAGCAGGACACCGAGACCGGAGACGACGCCACCTCGCAGGCCATGCAGGAGCTGCTGGCCGGCTACGAGCAGATTCGTCCCTTCGAGCGGCGGGAACTGGCCCTGGTGGAACCGTTGCGCACGCTGCGCATCATCCGCCACAGTGCGTGGCTGGCCGAGCGCTGGGAAGACCCGGCCTTTCCGGCAGCCTTCCCGTGGTTTGGCTCGGTACGCTACTGGCAGGGCCAGATCATCAGCCTGCAGGAGCAGCTGGCCCAGCTGCGGGGCCTTTGAGCGATGCGCCCGGCGGCGTGGGGCGCCGCCCATGAAACAGGGGCCTCCTGACGAGGCCCCGAGATGTGCCCCTTCGTGCGGGGCGAGGCCCTGACCAGGGCCCGGCGGATTACTGCGCCTTGTTGGCGGCGTCCTTGAAGGCGGCGCCGGGGGTGAACTTGGGCACGTTGGCCGCGGCGATCTCGATCTTCTCGCCGGTGCGCGGATTCAGGCCGGTACGGCTGGCGCGCTTGCTGGCGTGGAAGGTGCCAAAGCCCACCAGGGTAACGCGGTCACCCTCGGCAACGGCCTTCATGATGGCGTTCATGGCCGAGGTGAGGGCCCGTTCTGCGGCGGCCTTGCTGATGTCGGCTTCGCTGGAGATCGTATCGATCAGTTCACTTTTATTCATTCATACCTCTGACTGGTTGGCTATGCCTTGTCCGAGTTGCAAAGCGGTGCACGCGGCCCGCAGGCCCGGCGCGACGCACCGCCGCGACTATCTCGACCCGGTGCGCCGAGGCTGCCGGGCCACCGCTTCAAGCGGCAATAAGCGCGGATTCTACCGTGATTCCCGCTGCCACTGCGCCCGCCTTGAAAAGCCCCTTCCCTGCGCTTGTCCCAGGACAAGGAACAGGACGGCCAGGGCGTCACCACAGGCGACAACCCCCGGGGGCGCAAAGAACATGAATGACCCTCGCCGACATTGATGGCCCCTCATGGCCCATCCCGTCGACGAGGACTCCCCCGCCAGCTGCCCGCGCAGGCAGCCGGCGGTGCAGGTCAGTCAGCCGCGTACTCCAGCAGCAGATCATGCGCTGCCACCGTCTGCCCGGTCGCCACCAGCACGGAGGCCACCGTGCCGTCACGCTCGGCCCGGATCTGCGACTCCATCTTCATGGCCTCGATGGACACGAGCGGATCACCAGTCCGGACCTTCTGGCCCGGCTTGACGGCCACCGTCACCACCATGCCCGGCATCGGAGCCCCCACATGCAGCGGATTGCCGGTCTCGGCCTGCGGACGCGAACCGGCGGTAGACTCGGCATCGGTCTTGCGTACACGGATGGTGCGCGGCTGGCCGTTGATCTCGAAGAAGACCCGCACATAGCCCTCGGCATCGGGCGCGGTGGTGCCCTGCAGGCTGATCAGCAGCGCCTTGCCCTGGTCCAGCTCGACCGAGATTTCCTCGTGTTCACGCAGGCCGTAGAAGAAGGCTGACGTGGGCAGTGCCGCCACGTCGCCATAGAGCCGCTGATGATCCCAGTAGGCATTGAGCACCTTCGGATACATCAGCCAGGCCGCCAGGTCGTGCTCGGCCAGCGGCTGGCCCGCTTCCTTCTCGGCCTGGGCGCGCATGGCGTCCATGTCTGCCGGCGGGATGCGGTCACCCGGCCGGTAGGGTTCGGGCGGCGTGTCCTTCAGCACCTTGCGGCCCAGGGCCTCGGGGAAGCCGTCGGGCGGGAAACCCAGCTCGCCCCGGAACAGCGACACGACGCTCTCGGGGAAGGCGACCTCGCGGGCCGGATCGGCCACGTCCTCGGCCGTCAGGTCGTTGGCCACCATCATGATGGCCATGTCCCCCACCACCTTGGAGGTGGGCGTGACCTTCACGATGTCGCCAAACAGCCGGTTGACCTCGGCATAGGCCTTCGAGACCTCCGGCCAGCGATGCTCCAGACCGATGGCACGCGCCTGCTCGCGCAGGTTCGTGTACTGCCCGCCAGGCATCTCGTGGTGGTAGACATCGGCCGTGCCGCTGCGGATCTCGGACTCGAACGGCGAGTAGAAGCGCCGCACGCCCTCGAAGTAGTCGGCCAGCTCGCGCAGCGCCTGCGGGTCAAGCTTCGGATCGCGCGGATCACCGGCCAGCATGGCCACGATGGTGTTGAGGCTGGGCTGCGAGGTGAGCCCGCTCATCGAGTCCAGCGCCCCGTCCACGGCATCCACGCCAGCCGCCACGGCCGCCATCACCGTGGCCACCGAGGCCCCACTGGTGTCATGGGTATGGAAATGTATGGGCAGCCCGACTTCCTGGCGCAGCACCCGCACGAGTTCGGCCGCCGCACGCGGACGGCACACCCCCGCCATGTCCTTGATGCCCAGCACGTGACAACCAGCCTTTTCCAGCTGGCGGGCCAGGTTCACGTAATAGGACAGGTTGTACTTGGGCCGCGAGGCGTCGAAGATGTCGGCCGTGTAGCAGAGCGTGCCCTCGCAGATGGCGCCGGTCTCGCGCACCGCATCGATGGCCACCCGCATGTTCTCGACCCAGTTGAGCGAATCGAACACCCGGAACACATCGATGCCCTGCGCAGCGGCCTGCTGCACGAAGTGGCGCACCACGTTGTCGGCATAGTTGGTGTAGCCCACCGCGTTGGATGCCCGCAGGAGCATCTGCAGCAGCATGTTGGGCATGGCGGCGCGCAGCTTGCGCAGGCGCTCCCACGGGTCTTCCTTCAGGAAGCGGAAGGCCACGTCAAACGTGGCCCCCCCCCAGCACTCCAGCGACAGCAGCTGCGACAGCCGGTTGGCATAGACCGGCGCCGCCGGCAGCATGTCGTGCGTGCGCATGCGGGTGGCAAACAGCGACTGGTGCGCATCGCGCAGCGTGGTGTCGGTAACCAGCAGCTGGGGCTGCTCCCGCATCCAGCGGGCAAAGCCCTCGGCTCCCAAGGCTTCCAGGCGCTGCTTGTTGCCTGCCGGCGGCGGCACGTTCGCATCCGGCTGCGTCGGCATGCGCACCTGCACATGGCTCAGATCCGGCGCCGCACGTCCCTTCATGTCGGGCTGACCGTTGACGATGACATCGCCCAGATACTGCAGCAGGCGTGTGGCCCGGTCACGTCGCACCGTGAAATCGAAGAGTTCCGGCGTGTTGTCGATGAAGCGGGTAGTGACGCGCCCGGCACCGAAGTCCGGATGGTTGATGACGTTCTCGACGAACTGCAGGTTGGTGGCCAACCCACGGATGCGGAACTCGCGCAGCGCCCGGTCCATCCGGCGGATGGCCTCCTGCTGCGAGGCGCCCCAGGTCGTGACCTTGACCAGCAGCGAATCGTAGTAAGGCGTGATGACTGCACCGCTGAAGGCGGTGCCGCCGTCCAGGCGTACCCCGAAGCCGGCCGCACTGCGGTAGGCCGTCATCCGGCCATAGTCGGGCGTGAAGCCGTTCTCGGGGTCTTCGGTGGTGATGCGGCACTGCAGCGCGTGGCCATAGAGGCGGATCTCTTCCTGAGCCGGCACGCCCGAGCCCAGCTCCAGCAGCCTGCCCTCGGCATCGACACGGTCTTCACGCTGGCCGATGCGTGCGCCTTCCGTGATGCGGATCTGCGCCTTCACGATGTCGATGCCCGTCACTTCCTCGGTGACGGTGTGCTCGACCTGCACGCGCGGGTTGACCTCGATGAAGTAGAACTTGCCGGTATCGGCGTCCATCAGGAACTCGACCGTGCCGGCGTGGGTGTAGTTGACCGCACGAGCCAGCTTCAGCGCCGCCTCGCACAGCCCCGCACGCTGCTCATCGGTCAGATACGGTGCGGGCGCGCGCTCCACCACCTTCTGGTTGCGCCGCTGCACGGAGCAGTCGCGCTCGAACAGGTGCACCACATTGCCATGCAGGTCGCCCAGCACCTGGACCTCGACGTGGTGCGCACGGCGCACCAGCTTCTCCAGGTACACCTCGTCATTGCCGAAGGCCGCTTTCGATTCGCGCCGCGCCACCGGCAGCTGCACGCGCAGGTCTTCCGGTGTCTCGATGGCACGCATGCCGCGGCCGCCGCCGCCCCAGCTGGCCTTCAGCATCAGCGGATAGCCAATGGCAGCCGCCAGCTCCAGGCATTTCTCGATGTCGTCCGGCAGCGGATCGGTGGCTGGCATCACCGGCACACCGGCTGCCACGGCTGCCTCACGTGCCGCCACCTTGTTGCCCAGCCGGGTCATCACCTCGGCCGTGGGGCCGATGAAGGCAATGCCCGCCGCAGCGCAGGCACGCGGCAGCTCGGGGTTCTCGGACAGGAAGCCATAACCCGGGTGAATGGCATCGGCACCGGCCTGCTTGGCCACCCGGATGACCTCGGCAATGTCGAGGTAGGCCTGCAGCGGCTTCTGCCCCTGCCCCACCAGATAGCTCTCATCGGCCTTGGTCCGGTGCAGCGCAAAACGGTCCTCGTGCGAATAGATGCCGATGGTGCGCAGCCCCAGCTCGGTGGCTGCACGCATCACGCGGATGGCGATCTCGGAGCGGTTGGCCACCAGCACCGATCGGATCCGCCGGCCCTGGCCTACGTTGTTGTCACCCATTTCGTTCTGTCCTCTTGTCATCCGGAAACGTTGTCACCGCCACGGCTCGCGCGGTTCCAGCCCGAAATTATGCCTTGGGGTCCTGCACCCGAACCCCGCGCTGCGGTAATACCCTTGCGCACGGGCCAAGGACAATGACGCCCGAAAACGGAACCATTTCCCCTTCCGGCCCGATGAAACGCCAATCTCCGGGCCATGAACAGCCTGTCCGCGCGGTCCTTTCATGCCTGTCAGTGATGATAACCATTGCTTCATCACGCATGACCCGCGCTGTCATCCCATGAACGGTCCGCGACGTTGATGGCACGTTGCGTACAGGGTGCCAGCCTCGTTCCCGGCAAGCACGGTGCGCATGATGGAAGATTTCCCGGCAGAATCAGGGCTGCGGAAGGCGCTCACCGGCCCTGCCGGAGCGCCCCTGACTGCAGCCTCGGGCCGTTTCGGCTGCAGTTTTCGCCATCCCCCGGCCTGCCATGACGCCGCCGACGAAATCCGCGGCCAATCTGTACACGGGGGTGACATAACGTCACATTCCAGCCACGCAGGCCGACGAAAATTCCGCCCGTTGCCGTCTCACCCTACACCTTCAGTGCCATGACTCCTCCCACCCTTTCCCTGTCCCTCAGAACCGTCCCTCTTCTGCTTGCCGCCCTGCTGGCGTCCTGCGGCGGCTCCGAAGATTCGGGCGGGGCGTCCAGCAACACGCCCTACCAGGGCACGCTGCTCAACGGCACCAGCTGCACGGTGCGCTACTACGCGCAGTCACAACCCAGCCAGCGCGCAGGGACCGACCCGCTCTATCTCACCCAGTGGTACCTGAAGAACACCGGCCGCCTGACGGGCTATTCCGGCCTGGCTGCGGGCGAGGACCTGCGGGTCGAGAATGTCTGGGCCAGCGGCCTTCGGGGCGAGAACATCCGTGTGGCCGTGGTGGATGATGCCCTGGAGGTGACCCACCAGGATCTGGCCCCCAACGTGGTGGAAGGCGCCAGCTACAACTATGTGAGCGATGGCAGCTGGCAGCGCGGCAGCCCCTGGCCGCTGCCCTGCACGTCAAGCCAGACCCATGGCACCGCCGTGGGCGGCGTGGTGGCAGCCCGCGACAGCAACGGCCTGGGCGGCCGGGGCGTGGCACCGCGTGCCAGCCTGGTGGGCTACAACGCCCTGGCCAACGACCTGGACAGCGAGGTGCTGGATGCCCTGGTACGTGACCAGGGCAAGAACCACATCTACAACAACAGCTGGGGTGCGGAAGACGACGGCCACTTCAACGCGCCCTCGTCGCGCTCGGCCCAGGTGGGCACCATCCTCAACGGCCTGCGCAACGGCCGCAACGGGCTGGGCTCCATCTACACCTTTGCCGGTGGCAACGGTGGCGCCAATGGCGACTACTCGGTGCTGGACGGCAACGTGAGCATGCTGGGCGTCATCCCGGTCTGCGGCACCAATGCCGCCGGCAAGCGTGCCCCGTACAGCGAGCCGGGCCCCAACCTCATCGTCTGCGCGCCGTCCAGCGACATGGGCCAGGGAAAAGGCAGCAGCCTGCCGGATGTGACCACCACGACGCTGCAGAACCAGTACACGGCCAAGTTCAACGGCACCTCGGCCGCCACGCCAATGATCTCGGGCGTCATCGCCCTGATGCTGCAGGCCAACCCCAACCTCACCTGGCGTGACGTGCCGCTGGTGCTGGCCCGAAGCGCCCGTCAGGTAGATCCGACCAATGCCGGCTGGACCTCCTACGGCGGCTACCACTACAACCACGAGTACGGGTTCGGCGTGGCCGATGCCACGGCCGCCGTGCAACTGGCCCGCAGCTGGCAGAGTGTGGGCGGCAGCAGCACACTGCGGCAGTGCGGCCCCTACAGCGCCGCGGTCAACCAGGCCATTCCCGAGACCACCCCGATTTCCGACGCAGTGCTTGAAAACCCGTTCGCCAACGCCAGCGGCCTCAACAAGGCCGCCGTCAACGGCGTCACTTCCCGGATCAGTGCCGCCGGCTGCGGCATCCAGCACATCGAGCACGTCGAGGTGACGCTGACGACCACCGACGACACCGGTGCCCGTGCCCACCCCAGTGCCGGTGACCTGCAGATCACGCTGACCAGCCCCGCCGGACAGACCAGCACCCTGACCACGCCGCACCTCTGCTACAACACCAGCGGCCAGCAGACCAACTGCCAGGGCCTGGTGGACTTCAGTTTCGGTCTCAGCCGCCACCTGGAGGAGCCTGCCATCAGCGGCACCAGCAGCGACTGGACCCTGGCCGCCGCCGACCGTCGCACCGGCAATACCGGCCGGCTGAGAAACTGGTCGATCACCCTCTACGGACGGTGATGATCAGGTACAACCCTTCGACCATGAACATCTCTCGCTGAACCCGAGCCCGAAGAGTCCCAACATGCGCAAGAACACCCTGATCCAGAACCTGGCCATCGGCCTTTCCACGCTGCTGCTGGGCCTGTCCAGCGTGCAGGCTGCCGATGCGAATGTCGTGCAGCTGATCGGTCCCGACAAGACGGTCCGCAGCTTCCAGATCGACACCGCGCACGTCGTGCAGTTTGGTGGCCGCACCCAGGTGCGCAAGGCCAGCCAGGCCGAGACCAAGCAGCTGCACACCCTGAAGAGCACCCGTGGCGCGCTCACCAGCACCTCGGGTGGCACCGTCTCGCCCGTGCTGAAGGATGCCGCCGGCCGCCGCTATGGTCTGCCCGGTGGCCTCATCGTCACGCTGAAGCAGGACATGTCCGAGGCTGACGGCCGCGCCCAGCTGGTGGCGGCCGGCCTGAAACCCGAGCGGCAGATCACGGGCCGCGTCTGGGTGGTGGAGAGCCCGGCCGGGCTGGAGACCATCGAGATGGCCAACCAGCAGAACGCCAAGGGCATCTTCACCGACGTGAGCCCCAACTGGTGGACCAAGCGCGCGCTGAAGTGAGCACGCGATCCGGCCGGACCGCTGGAGTTGCCCGATGAAACGCATCCTTGCCCTCGCCCTCCTGACCTGTCTGGCCGCCCCGGCCTGGGCCGATCCGCCTATCCCTGAATGGGTTCGAGCTGCATCCCGGTGCTCTAATCTGACGCCGAGCTGCCACCCGTTCGCGTACATGAAGAGCGATGCTGACCTTGCCGTGTTCCGTTACCTGACCTACTACAACATTTTCGAAATCCCGCACAAGGAACGGCGACTGGCGGTCGAGACAATCGAAAAAGCAGTCGCGGCAGCACGTTCCCGTAGCAAGACCGCCTGCGAGGATGCCGACAGAGTGATCAAGCTCATGCAGAGGGGGGCCAGTCGTGCGGTCCGTCGACACGCCGACGAGTTGGTCGCCTTCTTCATGGAGCCCAACTGCCAGTGACTGGCGGCTTCACCCAACGACAAAGGGGGCTCATCGCCCCCTTCGTCATTTCCGGACCTGCAAAACGTATTGCCAGCACGCATCGACCTGGTAGCCCCCCCATGAAGCAAGAGACGAGTGAGGCAGGGGCTGCCAGGCACGTTCAGCAGCCCGCAGATTTTCTGCTGCCCAAGCCCCTTAACCTATAAAAAGCCGAAGTCAACCGTCCATCGACTATTTGACGCCAAACCGATGTCTTGACGCAACGACGTTGCTAGAGTGACGCATCCCCGTGTGCAGATGTTGCATCGCACCGACTCATTCTGGAGCCGTTCCGTCATGAAGACCCGACATCTGCCCGTGCGCCACCTGGCCACCCCGCTGCTGCTGTCCCTGCTGGCAGCCTGTGGCGGTGGTGGCGCCAACCCGTCCGCCAACCTGGTGTCTGCCCCGGTCAACGGCACGCAGGCCGGGGGGGCGGGCGGCAACGGTTCGAAACCCGGGGTAGCTCCAGGCACGAACGGCACGGGCAGCGCAGGAAGCGGCCAGGCCGGTGGCAATCAGCCCGGCAGCAGCAATTCGGCAGGCAACGGCAGCCAGCCGGGCGCGGGCACGTCGGGCAACCACGGCGGCTCTTCTGACTCGCCCCGCGAGCGCGTCAGCTGGGCGGGCTGCAAGCTGAACTACTTCCGCGGCGGCCCGGCCGTGGCCGACAGGACCGGATCCGACCCGAATCAGACCCGCCAGTGGTACCTGACGAACACCGGCAGCCTGCCCGGCTTCTCGACCGACGGCATGGTGGCTGGCGAGGACCTGCGCGTGCAGGGCGCCTGGGACCAGGGGATGCGGGGTGAAGGCATCCGCATTGCCGTCATCGACGACGCCCTGGAAGTGACGCACGAGGACCTGCGTGCCAACGTGGTGGCCGGCAGCCACAACTACCGGCGCCTGTCCCCGAATGCCAAGACCATTGCCGGACACGCCGACTACCCGGTGCCCTGCACGGAAGACAACGACCACGGCACCCAGGTGGGCGGCGTGATTGCAGCGCGCGACGGCAACGGCATCGGCGTCTCGGGCGTGGCGCCACGCGCCGGGCTGGTGGGCTTCAATGCGCTGGCCAACAGCCTGACCGAAGACGCGCTGGATGCGCTGGTGCGCGACATCAATCGCAACCACGTCTACAACAACAGCTGGGGCGCCGCCGACATCGGGCACTTCTTTGCCCCGGACAACAAGGCCGCCTTCGACAGCACGCTGAATGACGGCCTGAGCAAGGGACGTGACGGACTGGGCGTGATCTACACCTTCGCGGCCGGCAACGGCGCCTTCGATGGCGATTACTCCTCCATGGACGGCACGGTCAGCGCCCGGGGCATCGTGACGGTCTGCGCCACCAATGCCGCCGGCACGCGTGCGCCGTACAGCGAGCGCGGCCCCAACCTGACGGTCTGCGCTCCATCGGCCGACCTGAGCCGGACACTGGGAATCGAGGGAGCCCCCACCCTGCCCGACGTGTCCACCACCGCACTGCAAAACCAGTACACCGACAGCTTCAACGGCACCTCGGCAGCCACGCCGATGGTCTCGGGCGTGGTGGCGCTGATGCTGCAGGCCAACCCCAAACTCACCTGGCGTGATGTGCCGCTGATCCTGGCCCGTTCCGCCCGACAGGTGGATGCCAAGTCCAGCGGCTGGCGCAGTCACAACAGCCCGATCGTCGAGGGGCAGCCTGGCGCCTACGACACGCTGCGCTACCACCACGACTACGGTTTCGGTGTCGTCAATGCCGATGCCGCCGTGAAGCTGAGCCGCAACTGGCAGAGCGTGGGCGGCAGCAGCACACAGAAACAGTGCGGTCCGTTCACGACCCGGGTCAACGCCCCGATTCCGGAAGCCGATGCCGTGGCGACCAATCCCGTCCGGAAGAGCCAGGCGGAAGCGTTCCAGAAAGCGCTGATCGAGGCGGGCAACCGGATCGACTACAACCAGGCGGCAGCCAACGGTCTGACCTCCACCGTCAGTGTGCCGGAAAGCTGCCAGATCACGCATATCGAGCACATCGAGGTGACGCTCACCGCCTCGAATGCCGATGGAAGTGATGAACACCCCAGCGCCGGCGACCTGCACATCACCCTGCAGAGTCCGCTGGGCAGCGTCAGCACCCTGAGCGTGCCCCACCCCTGCCAGCTTCCGGCCGATAACGGTTCGATGCAAGTCGGCCCCTGCCAGGGCCTGCAGAACTACCCCTTCGGCGTTCGCCGTCACCTGGAAGAGCCGGTGGCCCAGGGCAGCAACAGGAACTGGACCCTCTCGGCAACCGACCGTGTGGCGGGAGAAACCGGTCGACTGAAGGACTGGAGCATCACCTTCTACGGTCGATAACTCCCCACAGGGGTCTGTCTTGCCGGCATGGCCAGCAACCTCGATGCCGACCGTTCCGGCATCCGACAGCCCCCGCCCTGCCTTTCCGGGCACATGCACCGTCGCACCGCCAGCCCCTGGCTGCGACGGACACCCCAAGACGTTGCGGCATCTCTTTCCGGACGGATCTCCATCATGCGCAAGACGCCCATCGCCCAGGCCCTGACCCTTGGCTTCTCCACCTTGCTGCTGAGCGCGTGTGGTGGAGGCGGCTCGGATGATCCCGCATCCCCTCACATCACCGCCCTCCAGATCGGCGACCTGGTGCTGGAACGTCCTGCCCGACCGGTGGACCTGAGCCCGCAGCGCGCTGTGGAAGAAAGAGTCCAGGAACAGACGCCGCCGGCCACGTCACGCCCCGCCCCGCAACCCCAGGCTCCCGCAGCGGCGCTCACGTCGCCAGCCCCTGCCCCTGCGCCCAGCGGTTCCGGCGCCGGCACCAGCCCGAGACCCGTTCAACCGGTCGTGGCACCCGCCCCCACCCCGACGCCGACCCTGGGCACGCAGGGCCAGACCTCTCCAGCCCCCTCCCCTGCGCCCGGCGGCTCCGGCGCTGACACGAGCCCAAGGCCCGTTCAACCGGTCGCGGCCCCGGCACCCGCTCCCGGCCCGACGCCGGCCCAGGGCACGCAGGGCCAGGCCACTCCGGCCCCCGCCCCTCGCCCCGCTCCAGGCCCCAGCACCGACTCCGGAGCCTCCAGCGCGTCTCCTGCGGCGACGCCTGCGCCGGCACCCGTCGCCAGCCTGGCGCTGGATGCCGCCACCCTGGCCACATTGCCCGCCCAGCTGGGCTGGACGAACTGCGCCCTGAAATACCCGCGCCCTCAGGCCACTCCCGTTTCCCACGCGGGTGCCGACACCTATCTGTCGCTCCAGTGGCACTTGGAGAATACCGGTCCCCTGCCCGGCTTCCCCAGCATGAAGGCGGGCGAAGACCTGCGGGTGAGGCCGGTCTGGAGCGCCGGGCTGCGCGGTGAAGGCATCCGCGTGGCCGTGCTGGACGACGGGCTGGAAGTGACGCACGAAGACCTCTGGCCCAACGTCGTGACCGGCAGCCGCAACTACCGCACCGAGGCGGGCATGTTCGGTCTGTCCGCCACCAGCGGAGGCAAGGTGGCCGGTCTGCAGGGCTTCCCCATGCCCTGCAGCAACGATGACACGCACGGCACCTCGGTGGCGGGTCTGATCGCCGCCCGCGACGGCAATGGCACCGGCGTCTCGGGCGTGGCGCCGCGCGCCCAGCTGGTGGGCTTCAACATCCTGGCCTCCAACTTCGTGGCCGACACGCTGGATGCCCTGTCACGCGATCTGAACCGGAACCACGTCTACAACAACAGCTGGGGCCCCACGGACAACGGACACCTGGCCACGCCGGAACCCGACTGGTCGAGCTACAACGACACGTTGCGCAACGGGCTGAAGACAGGCCGCAACGGCCTGGGTGCCATCTACGTCTTTTCCGGCGGCAACGGGGCCATCCAGACCGACTATTCGTCGCTGGACGGCGGCGTGAGCGCGATGGGCATCGTCAACGTCTGCGCCACCAACGCCATGGGCAAGCGTGCACCCTACAGCGAGCGGGGCGCCAACCTGACGGTCTGTGCCCCGTCCGCCGACGCGACGGACGACCAGCAGCCGGAAGTGACCACCACCTCGGTGCGGAACGACTATACCCACACGTTCAACGGCACCTCGGCCTCTGCCCCCATGGTCTCGGGCGTCATTGCACTAATGCTGCAGGCCAACCCGAAACTGACCTGGCGCGACGTCCCCCTGATTCTGGCGCGCACGGCCCGCAAGGTGGATGAACAGGATGGCGGCTGGCGGGATTACCGCAGCCCGCTGGGCAACGCCCAGGGCCTGTACGACGTGCTGCACTACAGCCACCACTACGGCTTCGGCGTGGCCAATGCAGACGCAGCCGTGCGACTGGCGCGGAACTGGAAGAGCGTGGGCGGAAGCGACACGCTCAAGACCTGCGGCCCCTACACCACGACCGTGAATGCCGCCATTCCCGAAACCGGGATCGTGACCCAGCAGGGCGCCGACCAGACGGCCGGAAGCACGAAGGACAACAGCCAGGCCCGCACCTATTTCGGTGCGCTCTACCAGCTGAGCAACACGCTGGACTATCAGATGGCCCCGGCCAACGGCCTGCGATCCGCCGTCGAGATTCCGGCTGAATGCGACATCCGCCACATCGAGCACGTCGACGTGAAAGTGACGGTCACCGCTGCCGATGGCCAGGGTACTCACCCCAACACCGGTGATCTGCAGATGGCCCTGCAAAGCCCGCTGGGCACGGTCAGCACGCTGATGCTTCCCCACGCCTGTACCGATCTGAACACCGCAGCCTTCGGCGCTCCCGAGCTGCTGGTGGAGCGTTGCGGCGGCCTGAACAACTTCACCTTCGGCGTGCGCCGCCATCTGGAAGAGCCGGTCGCCAGCGGCGGCAACCGGCGCTGGGAACTGGTGACGGCCGACCGCGTGCAAGGCGGCGAGGGACAGCTGAAGGACTGGAGCATCACCTTCTACGGACGCTGACCCCCACCGGGCGACAACATCTCCCTGTCCCGAATCACGCCTCTGAACGCACGACATCAATCGACGATTCTTCTTCGCCACTCTTTCCGGACCTCTCGACCATGCGCAGAACGCATATTGCCCAGGCCCTGGCCCTTGGATTCTCTTCCCTGCTGCTGAGCGCATGCGGCGGCGGTGGAAGCACCGAACACGACACACCATCGGCTAGCCACCTGGCACAGCAGGATCCGGCCACATCCGGCCACGGCCTGCAGGGAGAAACCGGACAGGCACCCGAGGCCACGACGCTTGCCCAGGCATCGGCCCCGGCCGTCCAGCCCGTCGCCACGCCGGCACCGGCCCCTGTTGTCACGCCAGCACCTGTCGCCACTGCGGCCCCCGTCGCCGCACCGGTAGTCGTTGCTGCACCCGTAGCCGTTGCCGCCCCCGTCGTCGCACCGGAGCCTGTCGTCAGACCGGCGCCGCCTGTCATCACTCCGGCTCCCGTGGCCACACCAACGCCCGTGGCCACACCGGCGCCCGTCGTCACACCACCCCCTGCCGTCAAGCCGACTCCCGTCGCCACGCCGGCTCCTGTCGTTGCGCCGGCACCGGTCGCTCAGCCGACCCCCATCGTCGCGCCTTCCCCCGTGACACCCCCGGCGCCCGCGCCCAGACCGAATCCGGTGGCCACGCCGTCACCCGTACCCCCAGCCCGCCCCGTCACCGGCGGCACCACGCCGCCCGGCAAACCTGCCACGGGCGGCGTCACGTCTCCTGCCCCTGTGACGGCGCCTGTGGCCTCGCCCAGCCCCGCCCCGGCGGCCGGCACCTCACCCGTCGCTGCACCGAACCCTGTCGCTGCACCAAGCCCTGTCGCCACGCCGGCTCCCGTGAAACCGGTCAACAGTGGCAACAACGGCAGTGGCAACCAGAACGCACGCCCCGCGCCGCCTGAACTGGTCAGCTGGTCAGGATGCTCGCTGAAATACTATCGACCCCAAGGACAGCCCGAGATCAGGACCGGGGCCGATCCGCTCAAGCCCCAGCAGTGGCACCTGAAGAACCTGGGCAGCATCGAAGGCAAGCGTTACACGCGCATCAAGGCCGGCGAGGACCTGAACGTGGAAGCCGCCTGGAACAGCGGTCTCAATGGCGATGGCATCCGCGTGGCCGTGGTCGATGACGGCCTGGACATGACGCACCCGGATCTGCGGCCGAACATCGTCGACGGCAGCCACAACTACCGTCGCCAGTCGCTGGGCGAGAACCGCTACAGCAACCGGATCGCCGGCCACAAGGACTGGCCGGTTCCCTGCACGGAAGACGATTCACACGGGACCTCCGTGGCAGGCATCATCGCCGCACGGGACTACAACGGCATTGGCGGCACGGGCATCGCACCACGCGCCAGCCTGGTAGGCTACAACCTGCTGGCCTTCGGGGATGAGCGCAACATCCTCGACGCCCTGTCGCGCGACATCGACAAGAACCACATCTCCAACAACAGCTGGGGTCCGAACGACGACGGCCAGCTCAACAAACCCGCCAGCGGCTGGACGGCATTCAACGACGCCCTGGCCAAGGGACTGAACAAGGGTCGCAACGGACTGGGTGTCCTGTATGTCTTCTCGGGTGGCAACGGGGCCTGGGAGGGGGACTATTCCTCGGCCGATTCCGCCACCAGTTCGCGAGGCGTCATCACCGTCTGTGCCGTCGACGCCGCCGGCGAACGCTCGCCCTACAGTGAACGCGGCGCAAACCTGACGGTCTGTGCACCGTCCGGGCGCAGCACGACACCGGCCACGGCCCCCGAAATCACCACCACCGCCGTGAAGGACAAGTACACGGAAGACTTCGGCGGAACCTCGGCCGCTGCTCCGATGGTTTCTGGCGTGGCGGCGCTGATGTTGCAGGCCAACCCCAGGCTCACCTGGCGTGACGTGCCGCTGATCCTGGCCCGTACCGCGCGGCAAGTGGATGCCTCCAAAGGGGGATGGAGCGAACTGCGCAGCCCGCTGGCAGGCGTCACCGGCCACGATGTGCTGCGCTACAGCCACCACTACGGCTTCGGCGTAGTGGATGCCGAGGCCGCCACCCGACTGGCCCGCAGCTGGCAGAGCGTGGGCGGCAGCGCCGAACAGCGCAAATGCGGCCCCTTCCTCATGAACGTGAGCAAGCCCATTCCCGAAGCGTCGACGGTTACACAGCAGCAGGCCGACAGCACACCAACCTCGATGGATGATGGTTCGGCCGAAGAGCAGTACTTCGAGGCGCTGACAGAACTGGCCAACAACCTGGACTACAACAAGGCTCCCACCGGCGGGCTGTCCTCGACGATCTCTGTGCCGGCCAACTGCAACCTGCAGCACATCGAGCACATCGACGTGAACCTGACGGTGACCGGCGACAACGGCCGGGGTGAGCATCCCAATGCAGGCGACCTGCAGATCGCACTGGCCAGCCCGCTGGGCAAGGTCAGCACCCTGCTGCCGCCTCACCCCTGCACCGAGAAGGATGAGGACGGCGAGCTGAAGATCCTGGCCTGTCAGGGGCTGCAGGACTTCACCTTCGGCGTGCGCCGCCACCTGGAGGAGCCGGTAGCCGCCGGTGCAAACCGCAACTGGACCCTGTCGGTCGCCGACCGCGTGCAGGGTGGCACCGGACAACTGAAGAACTGGAGCATCACCTTCTACGGGCGATAGGCTGCAAAAGCACCATGCCGACGGTCATGTCCAGCTGGACACCGTAAAAAAACCGTCGGCACGCCCGAACAGGGCAGTACAAAACGGCATAATAGCGAGTGGCCGGGAACGCCGCTGCTGGGATCCGATGGGAGACTGCAGGCGCGGGCCCTGCAAAAAAGGGTCGGCTGGATCCGTATGACACTGAACGTCCGTATGAATCTGCCCGCCGTCCGGTGTTCGGAGGAGACGGATCCGAGCCGAGAAACCGCTGAAGAACCGACTGCGACGTGAGCAATCAAATCCTTCGATTAATCATATAGTTATTGATTCAATCTAGAAATGATCTCACATTTCGGGGGCGCTCCGCAAGGTTGCGCTTTCGAGACAGTGCAAAAAACCAACATCTGCCGCCGTCCGTCGGCTGCCCTGCTCCAGACATCTTCCTGTCGCACACCATGACTTTCCCCGCCACTTCCCAGTCCGCTCAACCGGCCTCTGTCCTGCCCCAGCCCACCGTGGTACGAAGGGAAGACTACCGGGAGCCCGACTGGCTGGCGGAAGGACTGGTGCTGCACTTCGCCCTGGACGCCCAGGACACGGTAGTGACGGCGGCATGCCGCTATCGCCGCCGCCCAGGCGCAGCAGCCGATGCCCCGCTGCGACTGGACGGCGAGGCGCTGGAAACCCTGGGCGTGGCCGTTGACGACCAGGTGCTGCCGCAGGAGGCCTGGGTGCAGGACAAGGGCCAGCTGGTGCTGAGCAACCTGCCCGAGCACTTCACGCTGCATACCCAGGTGCGCATCCATCCGTCGGCCAATCTGGAGCTTTCCGGCCTGTACGCCACCGGCAGCACCCTGCTCACCCAGTGCGAGGCACAGGGCTTCCGGCGCATCACCTGGTTCCAGGACCGGCCGGACGTGATGACCACCTACCGGGTGATCCTGCAGGCGCGCCGCGCCCAGTACCCGGTGCTGCTGTCCAACGGCAATCTGCTGGCCACCGACGCACCGGCAGCCGCCGAAGCGCGGGCCGCCCTGTCGGTGCTGCCGCTGCCGGCCACCGACGGCGACCGGCATGAGGCCGTCTGGGAAGACCCGTTCCCGAAACCCTGCTACCTCTTCGCGCTGGTGGCTGGCAATCTGGCCGTGAACGAAACCCGCCACCGGCTGGCCTCGGGACGCGAGGTGCTGCTGCAGGTCTGGACCGAGCCCGAGCAGATCCACCGTACCGACTTCGCGCTGCGCAGCCTGGAGAAGGCCATTGCCTGGGACGAACGCCGCTTCGGGCTGGAGCTGGACCTGGATCGCTTCATGATCGTGGCCGCGCCCGACTTCAACATGGGGGCGATGGAGAACAAGGGTCTGAACATCTTCAACGCCAAGTACGTGTTCGCCGACCCCTTCGTGGCCACCGACACCGACTTCGAGTGGATCGAATCGATCATCGGGCATGAGTACTTCCACAACTGGACCGGCAACCGCGTCACCTGCCGCGACTGGTTCCAGCTGACGCTGAAGGAAGGACTGACGGTGTTCCGCGACCAGGAATTCACCGCCGACCAGATGGCCGCCGGCGTGGATGCCCAGGCCGCCGGCAGCGTGCGGGCCGTTCAGCGCATGGGCAACGTGCGGGTGCTGCGTCAGGTGCAGTTCGCCGAAGATGCCGGCCCGATGCGCCACCCCATCCGCCCGGACAGCTATCAGGCCATCGACAACTTCTACACCGCCACCGTCTACGAGAAAGGCGCGGAAGTCATCCGCATGCTGCAGACGCTGCTGGGCGTGGACGGCTTCCGGCGCGGCATGGACCTCTATTTCGAGCGCCATGACGGCCAGGCCGTGACCTGCGAGGCCTTCGTGGCCGCCATGGCCGATGCCAACGGGCGTGACCTGGGGCAGTTCCTGCGCTGGTATGCCACCGCCGGCACGCCACGGCTGCAGGTGCGAAGCCAGTACGATGCCGCGAACAAGCGGCTGGTGCTGTCGCTGACACAGCTGCTGCCGGATGCCGAGGGCCATGCAGTGCCGGCCGGCGAGCGGGCGCTGCACATCCCGGTGGACGTGGCACTGCTGGCCCGCGACAGCGGCCAGGTGCAGCAGCGCCGCCTGCTGGAGCTGACAGCCTCGCAGCAGGACTTCGTCTTCGAGGGCGTGGAAAGCGCCGACGCTCGGGGACCGATGCTGTCGCTGCTGCGGGATTTCTCGGCGCCGGTGGTGGTGGATCACCCCTACAGCGACGAAGACCTGGCCTTCCTGCTGCGCCACGACGACAACCTGTTCAACCGCTGGGAGGCCGGCCAGCAGCTGGCCGAACGCGCCCTGCTGCAGGCCATCCGCCAGGGCGATGCCCAGGCGACACTGAAGGCGCTGAGCGGTGCACTGGCTGCCACCCTGCCGGATGCAAGGCTGGATGACGGGCTGCGCCAGCAGTTCCTGATGCTGCCCGAAGAAAAGCGGCTGGCCGAGCAGCTGGAGCCGCTGGATCCGTCGCTGCTGCGTGCCCGACGCCTGGCAGCACTGCGCACTCTGGTGCAGCCGCTGGTGCCCTACCTGCAGGACGTGGTGGCCCGCCAGCACTGGCGAGCCGACTATTCGCTGGCCGTCCCCGAGGTGGGGCAGCGCGCCCTGGCCAATACGGCGCTGCAGCTGCTCACCCTGGTGGGCGCCGAGGGCGCGGCACGCCAGGCACGCGCGCAGTTCGAGGGGGCCAACAACCTGACCGACCGGCTGGGTGCGCTGCAGGCCCTGGTGCAGTGCGACCCGGATGATGCCGACTGGGCGCTGGCGCGCTTCGAGGACATCTACCGGAACGAGACCCACGTGCTGGACAAGTGGTTTGCCGTACAGGCCCGCATGCACGGCACGCACCAGCCCACCCTGGCGCGGGTGCGCCAGCTGATGCAGCACCCGGGCTGGAACAGCCAGAACCCCAACAAGGTGCGTGCCCTGCTCTACACCTTCTTTGCCGACAACCTGGCCGAATTCCACCGCCCCGATGGTGAAGGCTATACGCTGTGGCGTGACGAGGTGCTGCGGCTGGACCGCAGCAATCCGCAGCTGGCCGCCCGGATGGCGCGCACGCTCGACCGCCACCAGCGTTTCGTGCCGGTGCTGGCGCAGCAGATGCACGCCGTGCTGGAACATGTGGCCCACGAGGCCCAGTCGCCCGACGTGCGTGAAGTGATTGCCAAGGAGATGGGAGCCCTCTGAACCCTTCCTCGTGGCCGTCGCACCCCGTTCCGGGAGGCACCGCCTGAGGCACCTGTTCCGAGAATCCCGGGGGCACTCTGAAAAGCCCCACCGATTTCACGTTCCGGAGTCCGTCCATCATGAAGAAACACATCAGCCTCACCCAGTACCTGGTAGAGGTGCAGCGCCAGAAGGGGTTGATTCCCGGCGAACTGCGCCTGCTACTGGAAGTGGTGGCCCGCGCCTGCAAGCGCATCAGCCAGGCCGTCGGCAAGGGCGCCCTGAACAACAACCTGGGTGACGTGGGCACCCAGAACGTGCAGGGTGAGACCCAGAAGAAGCTGGACGTGATCGCCAACGACACGCTGCTGGAAGCCAATCTGTGGGGTGGGCAGCTGGCCGCCATCGCCTCCGAGGAAATGGACAAGCCCTACACCATTCCGGACCGCTATCCGAAGGGTGAATTCCTGCTGCTGTTCGACCCGCTGGATGGTTCCTCCAACATCGACATCAACTCGATGGTGGGCACGATCTTCTCGGTGCTGCGGGCCCCCGAAGGCGTGGAGCACGTCACCGAAAAGGACTTCCTGCAGCCCGGCGCGCAACAGGTTGCGGCTGGCTACGCCATCTACGGTCCCTCGACCATGCTGGTGCTGACCGTGGGCGACGGCGTGGCCGCCTTCACGCTGGACCGCGAGATCGGCGCCTGGTACCTGACCGAGCGGAACTACCGCATCACGCCGGACACGAAGGAATACGCCATCAACGCCTCCAACAGCCGGCACTGGTATCCGCCGGTCAAGCGCTACATCGACGAGCTGCTGGCCGGCAGGACCGGCCCGCGCGGCAAGGACTACAACACGCGCTGGATTGCCGCCCTGGTGGCCGAGATCCACCGCATCCTGAACCGCGGCGGTGTCTTCATGTACCCGGCCGACCAGCGCAACCCCAGCAAGCCCGGCCACCTGCGCCTGCTGTACGAAGCCAATCCGATGGCCATGCTGATCGAGCAGGCCGGCGGCGCGGCCACCGACGGTCGCCAGCGCATCCTGGAGATCCAGCCCACCGGACTGCATCAGCGCGTTCCGCTGTTCATCGGCGCCCGCGAGGAAGTGGAACGGGTCACCTCCTACCACCTGCAGGCTGACCAGGCATGAGCTTCACCGTCCTGCTGGCTCGCCTGGCCGCCCAGATCCTGCTGGGCATCGCTGTCTTCCTGTGGGGGGCCATCGCCGTGCTGGACCCCGCACGCGGCGATGCCCGCTGGGTCATCGGCCTGGGGGCCGTCCTGGCGCTGGCCGCCCTGCTGCGCCTGGGCCGGGGCGGAGCCTGGGTACCCTGGGCGGCTGCCGTGGGCCTGGTACTGCCCATCGGCATGCTGGCACACGACAACGGCGGCTCGCCGTGGCTGTGGGCCCTGTGGGCGCTGGTGGCGTTCGCCACGGCTGGCTGGGTGCGCAACGGGCATGAGGTGAAGCAGGGCTGAGGCTGCCGGGATGCGGCCGTTCTGCCAGCCGAGCGGTGCCTTGGGAAAGTCTGAACAAGTCCTCGCGGCCTTCGGCATGATGTCCAGCGAAAACACCCGCCAAGGCCATGCACACAAGTGCATCCTCAAACCGGCGGGTTGCTTTCTTGTGCGCCTGAAGCCCGATCCCCTTCCCTGGCCTGGATGAAGCGACGATAAATGGCTGGCGTGCTGAACACCACGGACAGCATGCGCGCGACCTGCATGGCGGTGACCATGGCCACGCCCAGCTCCAGCGCGCGGGCCGTCAGCGTCATCTCGGCGATCCCGCCGGGCATCAGCCCCAGAATGAGCGACGGGGCGGACAGCCCAACGAGCGGCGACAGAACCATCCCCAGCCCGACCGTCAATGCAATGCTGGCCAGCGTGAAGACGCAGGCAGCCGACAGCAGCCGGGGAGCACACCGCAGGAAATCCGGGCGGTACCGGTCGCCGAACGACCACCCGATGCAGAGCTGACCGGCCCACGAGACCCAACGTGGCAGATCGGTATGCGGCAGCAGCTGAAGCAGATTTGCGGCCGCCACGAACAGCAGCGCCCCCAGCAGCCACGCATTGGGCACACGCACGCGCAGAAAGAACCAGACCGAAACCAGACTGCCCAGCATCAGCGGCAGCAGACTGCCCCAATGCACATCCCGGGCAGCCCCCCGCAGATGGGAAGCATCACCGCCCAGCCACTGCACGCCGAAGGGCACCAGCGCCACGACCAGCAGCACCCGCACACTGTGCACCGTGGCCACATGGTCTGCCCGGGTGCCATGACGATGCGCCATGTTGACGATCTCGCTGGCCGTGCCGATGGCTGACGAGAACCAGGCCGTCCCCACATCCAGACCGCCAAGGCGGTGATAGAACCAGCAGCCGACGACCGCCAGCACCTGGGCATACAGGATGCCGGCAAGAATGAGCCCCCAGTGCTGCGCCAGGCTCTGCATCACCTCGGCGGAGAAGTACAACCCCAGCGACAGCCCGATGACCCAGCGCCCGAACTTGTTGAACGGCGCCGGGCACCGGGTCGGCATGCCGGCCACCCGGGTGGCCGCCGTGAGAAACAGCGGCCCCAGCAGCCAGGGCAATGGGGTGCCCATCCAGACCGCAATGCCGGCACCCAGCAGGGCGATGCAGAGGCCGCGGATGACGGGAACAATGCGCGTGTCCATGGCCAAGGATGATACGCGCACACAACCCCGACTTATGGTAGCCCCCAGCCCCTTCTTTTCCCGAACGGGACAGGCTTTGCGGTTCACAGCGGCATGAAGTTGGAACTAAGCTGTTTTTTCATGAGCAGCTTTCCAACCAGGCTGCACGGTGCAGCCCTACCAAGGAGGTGAACGATGACGATTCCTGGCAACACGTACCGCGTGCCCCTGACAGCTGCTGCACTGGCCATCCTGCTGGCCGCCTGCGGCAGTGGCAACGGCAATGACGGCAATCATGCCGATACCAAGGCCCTCTCGGACACCACACCGGCTGCCACGGCAAATCACGCCACCAAGGCGGATGCAGCCCAGGCTGGAGATACGGAGCAGGCCAACGCGGCAGCACAGGCCGGTGACGCCGCACAGGCTGCCAACACCACTCAGGCCGCCGACGCCGCACAAGCTGCCGCCGCTGCCCCGGCAAGCCCTGCCAACGCGGAATCTGCTGCAGCCCCCGCCACCGATGCCTCCGGCACGATCAGCTCAGCCACGGCTGCAAACCGCACGGCGGTAGCCGATACGGCAGAAGCCAGCACCGTCACCCAGGCCGCACCACAGACGGCCCCCATCTCGGCCGCTGGTGTGCGCGGCGATGCGCTGCTGACCATGCTGGATCAGAAAGGCTGCCTGAACCTTCATCACGCCACGTCGTACAACGGCACACGCGTCACGACGGGACAGCCGCTGGAACTGCCGGAGCTTCGCGCGGATACGGGTCTGAGCCCCACCAACTATCAGAAGACGACCCCGAACAGCCCCGGCTTGCAGAGTCCGTTTGCCGCGCTGGGCAACATCATATGCGATGCCCAGTACTACCAGTACCATGCCGCCGCACCGGGCGAGTATTCGCTGAGCGTGGGCAGCACGCCGCACCCGCGGCATCAGTATCTGGGCGAGAAGATTCTGCGAGGGTTCACTGGCCAGCGCATTTCGGCGTCCCTGACGGTCACGGCAGACTCTGCCTCGTTGGGTGATGTTGTCACCAGCCCCACCCATAACGGCAAGTCGCAGATCAGCGGCGTCGGTGCGCCCTTCAGCTTCCGGCTGGACGGTGTGGCTTCCTACGGTCTGCTGAAGCAGTGGGGCACCCAGGTGGGCGACCTGGCCAAGCTGCTGCTCTTGAAGGGGGACTCCGACCAGCAGGCCAAGCTGTGCTGGAACATTGAGCGCCCGGATACCAAACGCCTGCAGTGCGTCGTCTGGCAGGCACCGGCCAACTGGCAGCGTGGCCAGCAGCTGCAAGTCGTCGATCAGTACCTCGTCGACGACCGTTCGGTCCATGAAGGCGAGAAGGGCTTCGAGTACTGGCGGGGTCGTTTCCCGCAGTGACGGACTGAGCGTTTTCCGCCTATCGGAGAAGTCCGCGCCCTGGCGTGGCCTCTCCTCCACCTCTGAACGTCATGCACGCTCCTAGCGTCCAGGAGAAGGATGCGACCGATCCCGACAGGACTGACCCGCAGGCCGCTGTAGCGCTGCGGGTCAAGTTTTCTGATGGCATTCAGTGCAGCAACTGCGCAATGGCCTGGCTGGCCGCAGCCAGGCCCATGCTGGCGGTGACGGTGACGAGCGAACCGTAGCCGGCGCACGCCAGCGGCATGCCGCCGCCCTCGCCCTTCGGGCGGGTGCCGGCAATCTGTTCCGGCGAATGGATGGCCGGCACGCCGAAGCGGGAAGGATCGCCCTTGCGACGCCGGCGGGACGGAGGCTTGGTCTGTGCAGGCTGAGCCGGCTGTGCGTTCTGAGTCGGAAAGTGGCCTGGCGCGCCTGCGCCTTCCTGATCCTGGCTGTGTGCCGACACGTTTGATGTTTCAGCTCGGCTGACCGAAGACGGCATCGCTGTGCCATCCCCACGTGGGAAGCCATGGTGACGGCGCAACCGCGCACGCACGGCCGACAGCAGCGCATCCCCTGTGGTCCGGGAAAGATCTTCCACCCGCAGCTGCAGGGGATCGGTGCGGCCACCGGCTGCACCGCAGGCAATGACGGGTTTGCCGTTCGCCACGCACCAGGCAATCAGCGACGCCTTGGCCGCCACGGCATCGATGGCGTCGATGACAAGATCGGCATCCGCGGGAATCAGCTTCTCTTCCTGGCCGGGCTCGATGAATTCATCGACCGGATGCACGGAAATGTCGGGCGAGATGTCGCGGATGCGCTGTGCCATCACCTCGACCTTGGCAGCACCCAGTGTGCTGGTGAGCGCATGGACCTGGCGGTTGATGTTGGACTCGGCCACGTGATCCAGGTCGATGAGGGTGAGGCGCCCCACGCCGCTGCGCGCCAGCGCCTCGGCCGCCCAGGAGCCGACACCGCCAATGCCGACGACGACAACATGGGACTGCCAGAGCCGCTGGCAGCCGGCCTCTCCGTAGACGCGGGCGACGGAGGCAAAACGACGATCGGCCATGGTGAGGTTCTCTCCGTTTGAATGGATGGAAGGGTGCACGCCGCGGCCTCATCTGGCCCAAGCGTTGCCCAGTCCTGCTGCGCAAGTCTGCCAGTGTCCTACCGTGTGCTCAGGCTGCAAAATTGCGGCATCACCCCCGGGTGGCAGCACGGCTCAGGATCAGCACGCCCAGGATGACAACGGCCGTACCCACGATCTGCAGGCCGCCGGTGGGTTCACCCAGAACGACAGCCCCCAGAAAGATGGTCCAGACCGGGCCGATCATGCCTACCTGCGCCGCCTTGCCTGCCCCCAGATGATTGACGGAGGCCGTGGTCAGAAAAAGCGGGAAGACGGTGCAGAAGATGGCCGTCATCAGGGCGATGCCCTGCACTTCGGTCGGCTGGCGAAACATGTCGCCCCCGCCCACCAGCAGCGCCTGGGTCACGCAGAGCGCGCAGGCCACCAGGCTGGCCCAGGCCGTCAGTCGCATGGGCCCCAGGCGGCGAACCATCTCACCGGCGCCCACCAGGTAGAAGGAATAGCTGAGACAGCTGCCCAGCACTAGCGCGCTGCCCAGCGGCACATTGACCTGCAGACTGCCGTCCAGATCGTGCAGGTAGACGAGGATCACGCCCAGATAGCTGACGCCCAGCGCCGTCCACTGGGTGCGGCTGACCGGGCGCTTGAGCCAGAACACGGACAGCAGCAGCACGAAGGTGGGGCCCAGATAGAGCAGCACCCGCTCCAGGCCAGCCGAGACGTATTGCAGCCCCAGGAAGTCCAGGTAGCTGGCCAGGTAATAGCCCGAAAAGCCCAGGCCCGCCACGCGCCAGACATCGCCGGACCGCCAGACGCTGTCCGCACGGGGCGTCGCATCATCGGAAAGTCCTGTCGCGCCTGCCGGGGCTCGCCTGCGCCAGCGCCGGCGCAGAGCCGCACCGTCGCTGCGCCAGGCCACCCAGGCAAAGAAGGGCGCAGCCCACATCATGCGCAGGCCCAGAAAGGTCTCGGTACTGACGCCGTGGCGATAGGCCAGCTTGATGAGGATGCCCTTGCAGGCAAACAGCATGGAGCCCAGCAGGCCATAGAAGAGCCCTAGATGCTCGGGCTTCCAGCGGGAGACAGGCATCAGCGGCTCTTGCCGGTCAGCGAGCCCAGAATGCCGCGCACGAGCGCACGACCGACCTGCGAACCCACCGAGCGCATCATGCTCTTGGCGGCGGTCTCCAGCACGGAATCGCTACGACGGCTGGCCGTCTTGCCACTGCTCTTGGTGGTGCTGCCGCTGACGCCACCCAGCAGGCCGTCCAGTGCATCCTGCAGGAAGCCGCCCGATCCGGCGCTGCCCTGCGTCTGTGCCCCGGCCTGGCCGCTGCCGCCATGGTTGCCCCAGCCACCCATGCCACCGGCACCAGCCGCCCCGCCTTTGGAGGCGCCTGCCCCGCCTGCTGCCGCACCGGCAGCCCGGTCGCGCAGCACTTCATAGGCGGATTCACGGTCGACGGCCTGCTCGTAGACGCCAGCCACCGGCGAGGCAGCCAGCAAGGCCTGGCGCTCTTCGGGCGTGGCCGGACCGATGCGGGAGGCCGGCGTGGCAATCCAGACGCGCTCGACGATGCCGGGCGTGCCCTTGGCATCCAGGAACGAGACCAGGGCCTCGCCCACTCCCAGCTCGGAGATGGCTTTTGCGGTATCAAGCGCGGGGTTGGCACGCATGGTCTCGGCGGCCGTGCGCACGGCCTTCTGGTCGCGCGGGGTGAAGGCGCGCAGCGCATGCTGCACGCGGTTGCCCAGCTGGCCCAGCACGCTCTCGGGCACGTCCAGCGGATTCTGGGTAATGAAATAGACGCCCACCCCCTTGGAGCGGATCAGGCGCACTACCTGCTCGATCTTGTCCAGCAGAGCCTTGGGCGCATCATCGAACAGCAGGTGGGCCTCGTCAAAGAAGAAGACCATCTTCGGCTTGGGCTGATCGCCCACCTCGGGCAGCTGCTCGAAGAGTTCCGAGAGCAGCCACAGCAGGAAGGTACCGTAGAGTTTCGGCGCGTTCATCAGCTGGTCGGCCATCAGGATGTTGATGACGCCGCGCCCGTCCGGGGCGGTGCGCATCATGTCCGAGAGCTTCAGCATGGGTTCGCCGAAGAAGCGATCGGCCCCTTGCTTCTCCAACGGGAGCAGGCTGCGCTGGATGGCGCCGACGGTGGCTGACGAGACGTTGCCGTACTGGTTGGTGAACTGCCTGGCGTTCTCGCCCACGTACTGCAGCATGGCGCGCAGGTCCTTGCTGTCCAGCAGCAGCAGGCCGTTGTCATCCGCCACCTTGAAGGTGAGGTTGAGCACGCCTTCCTGCGTGTCGTTGAGGCCCAGCATGCGCGACAGCAGCAGCGGCCCCATGTCGGAGATGGTGGCGCGAACCGGGTGCCCCTGCTTGCCATAGACATCCCAGAGCGTGACCGGGAAGCCCGTGAACTGCGGCGTGGGCAGGCCGTGCTGCTCCAGCCGGGTCTGCAGCTTGGGGCTCATCTGGCCTGGCTGGGAGATGCCGGTGAGATCCCCCTTCACGTCGGCCATGAACACCGGCACGCCGATGGCCGAGAACTGTTCGGCCAGGCGCTGCAGGGTGACGGTCTTGCCGGTGCCGGTGGCACCGGTGATGAGGCCGTGACGGTTGCCCAGCGCCGGCAGCAGCACGGCCTCGAAGGTGTCGTTCTTGCCGATCAGCAGGGGGGAAAGGGTGTCGGACATCGAAGGCTCCGGAAAGGGATGGGCCGGAAGCGGCCGCAGAAGACGCCGCATGAAGGGCCGATCGCCGGCGCAAGACGCGGGGCGAACGGTCGGCTGAATGGTAAAATCGCGCGCTTGGGAAGGGATGAGGCAGCCTCGCAGGGCATCCCCATGGGCCGCACACCCCCTTCCAGGGCATTCGGGATGCCTGTCCCGGTGGCTCTGCATGGGCCTGACGGGGCGGCTCCCAACTGGTTATCTTAGACCAGAGTACCCGGATGCCGCGCGCTCGCAACCCCGCTCCACCGGCGGCATGCAGCGTGCCGATGTAGATCATTGTGAACCCTGCGGCTTGCCATGGCGGAGCGTCACGCCCCGGCCACAGGCAACCGCCCTTCCCCCAGAGGATCCGAGCATGGCAGGCCATTCCAAGTGGGCCAACATTCAACACCGCAAGGGCCGCCAGGACGCCAAGCGCGGCGCGCTCTTCACGCGGCTGATCAAGGAAATCACCGTGGCCGCCAAGATGGGCGGCGGCGACCCGGCCATGAACCCGCGGCTGCGGCTGGCCATGGAAAAAGCCGCTGACGGCAACATGCCCAAGGACACGGTGCAGCGCGCCATCCAGCGCGGCGTGGGCGGTCTGGAAGGCGTCAACTATGAAGAAATCCGCTACGAGGGCTACGGTGTGGCCGGCGCGGCGGTCATCATCGACTGCCTGACCGACAACCGCACCCGCACGGTGGCAGACGTTCGGCACGCGCTCACCAAGCACGGCGGCAACCTGGGCACCGACGGTTCGGTGGCCTTCCAGTTCACGCACTGCGGCCAGCTCGTGTTCGCCCCCGGCACCGACGAGGACAAGCTGATGGAAGTGGGCCTGGAAGCCGGCGCACAGGACATCCTGTCCAACGACGACGGTTCGCTGGAAGTCATCACCGAGCCGGGCGACTTCATCGCCGTGAAGACGGCGCTGGAGGCAGCCGGCCTGAAGGCCGAGGTGGCCGAGATCACCATGAAGCCGCAGAACGAGCTGGAACTGACTGGCGATGATGCGGTGAAGATGCAGAAGATCCTGGACGCGCTGGAAAACGTCGACGACGTGCAGCAGGTCTACACCAACGCCGTCATCGACGAGGAATGAACGACATGACAGCCCGGAAACGATGCCTGGTGGTGGGTGGCGGCGGACGCGAGCACGCCATTGCACTGGCTCTGGCCCGCTCGCACGCCTTCGAGACGGTCTACGTGGCGCCCGGCAATGCCGGCACGGCCCTGGAGCCCGGCATCCGCAACCTGCCGGTCACCAACATCGAGACTCTGGCGCTGTTTGCCCGACGCGAGAATCTGGCCTTCACCGTGGTGGGCCCCGAGGCACCGCTGGCCAAGGGCATTGTCGATGCCTTCCGCAAGCAGGGGCTGCCCATCTTCGGGCCCACGCAGGCGGCGGCCCAGCTGGAAGCCTCCAAGGACTTCGCCAAGGCCTTCATGAAGCGCCACGGCATCCCCACGGCCGCCTACGAGACCTTCACCGACCCGGCAGCCGCCAAGGACTACATCACCCGTCAGGGCGCGCCCATCGTGGTGAAGGCCGACGGTCTGGCGGCCGGCAAGGGCGTGGTGGTGGCCCAGACGGTGGCCGAGGCCCATGCGGCCGTCGACCAGTTCCTGGGCGATGACTTCACCGGCGGCAGCAAGGACGGCAAGGACACGGCGCGGGTCGTGGTCGAGGCCTTCCTGACCGGCGAGGAAGCCAGCTTCATCGTGATGGCCGATGGCCGCAACGTGCTGGCGCTGGCCACCAGCCAGGACCACAAGCGCCTGCTCAACGGCGATCAGGGCCCCAACACCGGCGGCATGGGCGCGTATTCGCCGGCGCCTGTCATCACGCCCGACATCCATGCGCGCGCGCTGCGCGAGATCATCCTGCCCACCATCCGCGGCATGGCCGACGAGGGCACGCCGTTCACGGGCTTCCTGTATGCGGGTCTGATGATCGGCAAGGATGGCAGCCTGAACACGCTGGAATTCAACTGCCGGCTGGGTGACCCCGAGACGCAGGCCATCCTCAGCCGTCTCAAGACGCCGCTGGGTCAGCTCATCCAGGCCGGCATTGACGGCCGGCTGGACCAGGTGGAGGCCGAGTGGGATCGCCGCAGCGCGCTGTGCGTGGTGCTGGCCGCAGCCGGCTACCCGGCCCATCCGGAGCTGGGAGACGCAATCACCGGCCATCCGGCACACGGCAATGCCGAAGGGGGCGACCTCTTCGTCTACCACGCCGGCACGGCCCAGAAGGACCAGGACGTGGTGACCAGCGGCGGCCGAGTGCTGGGCGTGACGGGGCTGGGTGACTCGCTGAAGATGGCGCAGACGCGTGCCTATGAAGGTGTGCGCGGCATCCACTTCAACGGCATGCAGTACCGCAGCGACATCGGCCACCTGGGGCTGCCGGCCAACCAGCGCCATTCCTGAGGAGGCTTTCCCGACCGGGGCAGACACCCTCGCCTGCCTCGGGCCTTGGGCGTCGGACCTCGGATCCCGGGCCGCGTCCCCCTTCCCCGCAACTCATCCCCAGAACAATCATCATGAACTCCACGGCCCTGCCTTCTTCTCCGGCCGAACATGACGCCATCGCCGCCTGGTTCGCCGGGCTGCAGTCCCGCATCGTGGCGGGTCTCGAAGACATCGGCGGAGACCGCTTCCTGCGCGATGCCTGGCAGCGCGAGCCCGACAGCCCCACCCAGGGCAGCGGCATCAGCTGCGTGCTGGACGATGGCAAGCTCTTCGAGCGTGCCGGCGTGATGTTCTCCGACGTGCAGGTCAGCCAGCTGCCCCCCACCGCCTCGGCCAACCGGCCGCAGCTGGCCGGGCGCAAGGCGCGGGCCACGGGCGTGTCGCTGGTGCTGCACCCGCGCAACCCCCACGTGCCCACCGTGCACATGAACGTGCGCTTCTTCCGCGCGCTGGCCCCCACGCCGGCCGAGCAGGACGTGTGGTGGTTCGGCGGCGGCATGGACCTCACGCCCTATTACGGTGAGGAAGAGGACGCCCGGCATTTCCACCAGGTGTGCTTCGATGCACTGGCCCCCTTCGGCCCCGAGCACTACCCGGCCATGAAGGCCTGGTGCGACCGCTACTTCTTCCTGAAGCACCGGCAGGAGGCCCGCGGCATCGGCGGCATCTTCTTCGATGACCTGAACCAGCCGGACTTCGCCACGGCCTTCGCGCTGACGCGCAGCGTGGGCGACCATTTCCTGGACGCCTACCTGCCCATCGTGCGGCGGCGCATGGACCGGGCCTATGGCGAGCGCGAGCGCACCTTCCAGGCGCTGCGCCGCGGCCGTTACGTGGAATTCAACCTGGTGCTGGACCGGGGCACGCTGTTCGGGCTGGCCTCGGGCGGCCGCACCGAATCCATCCTGGCCTCGATGCCGCCCACGGCCGGCTGGCGCTACCAGTACCAGCCCGAGCCGGGCACGCCCGAGGCACGGCTCTACACCGACTTCCTGCCGGCGCGTGACTGGCTGGGCGTGGCATCGGCATGAGTCTCGGCCGGCGTCGTCGCATCGGGCTTCTGGGCGGCAGCTTCGATCCCGTCCACATGGCGCACCTGGCCCTCGGCCAGGCGGCCATCACCGCCCTGAAGCTGGACCAGCTGGTGCTGATCCCGGCCGGCCATGCCTGGCAGAAAGGCGGCAACCAGGCCGACGGACGCCATCGGCTGGCCATGCTGCGCCTGGCCATCGCCTCCCTGCCCGCCAGCACCGAGGCCAGCCACTGGAAGATCGACGAGCAGGAAGTGAACCGCAACGGTCCCAGCTACACGATCGACACGCTGAAAGCCCTGCGGGAGCACTACGGCCCCGACGACGCGCTGATCCTGGTGCTGGGCAGCGACCAGTTCCGCAACCTCGACACCTGGCATGACTGGCAGCACCTGCTGGATTGCGCCCACCTGGCCGTGACGCAGCGCGAGCGTATCCCCCTGTCCGACCTGCCGCCCGACATCGAGAAACTGCTGGCGGCGCGCGGCACGGGCTCGCTGCCCGATACGCCCGCCGGCAGCATCATGTTCTTCCGGATGCCGCCCGTTCCGCTGTCGGCCACGCAGCTGCGCAAGCAGCTGGCCGCCGGCCAGCCCGTGAGCGGACTGCTGCCGATGGGCGTGGAGGCCTATATCCGGCGGCACGGGCTGTACGGCACCGGCACACCTGAAACGGGGCAGGACTGATCTTCCCGGCCGAGGCCGGGGCAGCCGTCACCGGGGGCGTGACTTCCTGACCGAAGCCGAGGCAGCCGTTGCCAGGCGCGTGACGAAACCCGGCCCGCAGAGCCCCGCATCCCGGGCCTGCAAGCCACCACAGCAAACGACATCAATGACCGGATCAGGCCATACGGGTACACACCCGTGAACCGGACCGATTCCTATAGTATGAGCACTGTACCCTCTGTTCAGTGCCGAACCTTCGGGACCAATAGACCCATGAGCATTTCCGAACTGCAGTACCTGGTGGTGGACGCGCTGGAAGACGTGAAGGCGCAGGACATCCGCGTCTTCGACACCGGCCCGCAGCGCAACGCCAAGTCGCCGGCGCTGTCCGACCTGTTCGATCGCGTGGTGGTGGCCACGGCCACCTCCAACCGTCAGACCCGGGCGCTGGCCGCACACGTGCAGGACCGGGCCCGCGAGGCAGGCTATCCGGTGGTGTCGGTGGAGGGCGAGGAAACCGGCGAATGGGTGCTGGTGGATCTGGGCGACATCATTGTGCACATCATGCAGCCCGCCATCCGCGCCTACTACAACCTGGAAGAACTGTGGGGCACGCACCCGGTCGAACTGCCGCTGCCCCGGCCGTCGACCCACAAGGGGCACAGCCGCAAGGATGAGGATGCCGCCCCCCAGGGCGCGCAGGCCTGACCGGCAGGCAAGGAGCGCACGGCGATGCTGATCCGCATCCTGGCCGTGGGTCAGCGCAGCCCGCGCTGGGTGGACGAGGCGGTTTCCGACTACCTGAAGCGTTTTCCCAGCGGGCTGGACGTGGAACTGGTGGCGGTGAAGACCGAGAACCGCACCGGTGATCCCACCCGACGCACGGAAGCCGCCACCGCCACGCTGATGGCACGCGAGGCCGAACGGCTGCGGGCGAAGCTTCCGCCCCGTGCCCGGGTGGTGGTGCTGGACGAGCACGGCGACGATCTGCGCACCACAGCGCTGGCAAGACGATTGCAACAATGGCAGCAGGCAGCCGACCCGGTCGCGATCCTGATCGGCGGTCCGGACGGGCTGGATGCCGGCCTGAAGGCCGAGGCGCAGGAGCGCATCCGGCTTTCCAGCCTGACGCTGCCACACGCCCTGGTGCGGGTGCTGCTGGCCGAGCAGCTGTACCGGGCATGGTCGATCAACGCGGGACATCCTTACCATCGGGAGTGACCGACTGTCACGGGCAGATGACGTGACTGGCTGACGGGAGACTTCCATCTCATCAGGAGTGACATCATGATCTATCTGGCATCGCGCAGCCCACGCCGGCTGGAACTGCTCAAGCAGATCGGCATCACCGAGGTCCGGTTGCTGCTGGACGAGGACGAAGGCCGGGCCGAAGAACTGGAAGCCATTCGCCCGAAGGAGTCTCCCACGAACTATGTGGAACGGGTGGCGCGTGCCAAGGCCGAGGCCGCCTGGCAGCGGCTTCAGGAACTGCAGCGTCAGGACTTCCTGGCCCAGATGGCAGGATCCCCTGTGGCCGAGATCGCCGCGACCACGGCCGCCGCCACGGCTACGGCGGCGGGCGCCACCTCGAACGGCACCGCCGCTTCGGACAGTCCGTCTGCCACTCCGGCCACCGGGGCCTCCCCCGCCACCCGACCTGCCCCAGGCAGGCTACCCAAGGGCGCAGCCGCAACCGGCCGCAACTGGCCGGCCGCCCCGCTGCTGGCCGCCGACACCACGGTTGCCGTAGGCGGCCGCATCCTGGGCAAGCCCACGGATGAAGAAGACGCCCGGCGCATCCTGAAGCTGCTGTCGGGACGTTCGCACCGGGTGCTTAGCAGCGTGGTGGTGGTCAGTCCGCGTGGCAAGGTGCGCCAGCGCACCCAGGTGTCGCGGGTGCGCTTCCGGCGCCTGACCGATGAAGACATCACCGCCTACATCGCCAGCGGGGAGCCCTTCGGCAAGGCGGGCGCCTATGGCATCCAGGGACTGGCCGCCCGTTTCGTGAAGAAGATCGAGGGCTCGTACAGCAGCATCATGGGCCTGCCGCTCTACGAGACAGCCGCGCTGCTGAAGAAGGCTGCGGCTCCCGCCGCATCGAAGAAGAAGAAAGCTACGGACTGACGGAACGGCGGCGACCGAAGGCGGGCGTGCCTGCGCCCGCCCGTCACCAGGACGGGTGCATCGGGACATGCGCATCCCGCCCCCGGAGCGAGGCGACGCGTTGTTATGTTGCCCTGACCGACAAAACGTCCATCTGGGCGCTTCAACCCCGGTGCAAAGAGCCGCCGATTTGGCGGCCATGCCCTGCATGGTGTATATCTGTCAGAAGATATGTCGCCGGAGTGCTCCATGACTGACGCCCCCAAAGAAGAAATCCTGGTCAGTACCACCTCTCCAGAGACCCGGGTGGCACTCATCCAGCAGGGGGTTCTGAAGGAATTCAACCTCGACCGGCAGGCCAGCCGCGGGCAGGTGGGCAACATCTATGCCGGCATCGTCAATCGCGTGCTGCCAGGCATGCAGTCGGCCTTCATCGACATTGGCTTGGAACGCTCGGCCTTCCTGCATGTGACCGACCTGTGGCAGTGCCGGATGGATGGGCACAAGACCACTCCCATCGAGAAGCTCCTGTACCCAGGGCAGCCGCTGCTGGTGCAGGTCATCAAGGATCCCATCGGCAGCAAGGGCGCCCGGCTCACCACGCAGATCAGCATTGCAGGGCGGATGCTGGTCTATCTGCCGCATGACCCCCATATCGGCATTGCACAGCGCATCACCGACGAGACCGAGCGCAGCCGTCTGCTGGAGCGCGTGAAGGTGCTGGCGGCCGAGGGGCACGACGGAAAGACCTCGGAAGGTGGCGGTTTCATCATCCGCACGGTGGCCGAAGGGGCCGAGGACGAGGTGCTGATGGCCGACATCCAGTACCTGCGCCGGCGCTGGGCGCAGATCCTGGAAGCCGCGCAGGCCAACGCCAGCGGCAAGCCGGCCGGCAGCCGCCAGCCCGAGCAGCTCTACCACGAGCTGCCGCTGTCGCAACGGGTGCTGCGTGACATGGCATGGGCGGGCACGCAGTCGATCATCGTGGACGATCCCGAGACGCTGGCCACGATGCGCACCTTCTGTCAGACCTACATGCCCAATCTGGAAGAGAAGCTGCGCCTGCACGAGGGCAGCCGCTCGCTCTTCGACCTGTACCAGGTGGATGAGGAAGTCGAGCGCGCCCTGGCCCGCCGGGTGCCGCTGAAGTCCGGCGGATACCTGATCTTCGATCAGACCGAGGCGCTGACCACCATCGACGTGAACACGGGCGGCTACATCAGCGGCCGGAATTTCGACGACACGGTGTTCCGCACCAACCTGGAGGCCACGCAGACGCTGGCGCGTCAGCTGCAGCTGCGCAATCTGGGCGGCATCATCATCGTCGACTTCATCGACATGCACAGCGCCGAACACCGCGAGACCGTGCTTCAGTCCCTGCGCAGCGCGCTGCAGCAGGACCGCACCAAGACCACCGTCAACGGCTTCAGCTCGCTGGGGCTGGTGGAGATGACCCGCAAGCGCACCCGCGATTCGCTGGAAAGGATGCTGTGCGAGCCCTGCACGGCCTGCCATGGCAAGGGCACCATCAAGACGGCACGCACGGTCTGCTACGAGATCATGCGCGAGATTGCCCGTGAGGCGCGCCAGTTCGATCCGAAGGAGTTCCGCATCCTGGCCTCGCAGCAGGTCATCGACCTGCTGCTGGACGAGGAAAGCCCGCACCTGGCCATTCTGGGCGAGAACGTCGGCAAGCCCATCACCCTGCACGTGGAGCCTGCCTACGCGCAGGAAGACTACGACATCATCCTGGCGTGAAGTGGCGCAGCTTCTTGGGAGGCAGCGCCCAGTCGATCACGGCCTTGAGGCGCAGCACCCAGCGCCGCTGCCGGTGCTCCAGGGGCAGCGCCCGCCAGTCCACCTGCCCCACCCGGGCCACCGCCTGAGCCACGGTCTCGTCCTTGAGCCGGGCCTCCGCCAGAAAACCGGCAATCAGCCGGTTCCAGGCCACCTTGTTGCCCCAGTAGTGGCCAATGACATCCTGGCAGGGGTGCAGCGTGCCCTGCTGCAGCGCCAGCGAGAAGGCAAACTGCTCGATGAGCCGGCGGGGGCAGTCCGTCGCGCACATGGCGTCGCACAGCTGCAAGGCCTGCGCCACCCGCTCGGCTGCCGTGCTGGCCGGCAGGCCGATCACGCCGGCATTCCACATCTCGTGCCGGCCGGTCAGCGTGATGCCTTCCAGCGTCCTGCCCGCCAGCGCACGGCGCGTGCGGGTCAGCGTCCGGCTGTTGCGGTCGCCCAGGCGATTCTCGAAGCAGTGCATGCAGGCAGCCCCCACATCCAGCTGCCGCGCCATGTCCGCCAATGACCCCGCCAGGAAGGTATCGGAGTCCACATACAGCAGATGCTGGCCGGGGTATTGGCGCACGGCCATGGCCACGGCCTGGATCTTGATCCGCCAGAAGAACTGCTGCGGCCCCTGCCATACTGCCAGGGTCTCGGCCGTGATGGGAAGAATTTCGACGGCGGCTGCCATGCCGCGCTTCCCGAAAGCGTCCTCGCTCCCATCCTCGGTGGGCAGTGCGTTCCGTTCCGTACCGCAGAGCCACCGATAGAAATCCGGGCGGTCGGTCACCACCAGCACCCGCTGGATGTGCGGGTCCCGCATGAAACTGAGCGCCGCGAAGACGGCCTGCTGATGATTGTCGGTGTTGTCACCGAAGGTGAGCAGCAGCAGGTTCATGGGGAAGACTGCGCGTTCGGGACGAAGGGAGCGTTCGGTTCGCTGGCGCTCAACGACGCACGCAGCTGCTCCCACTCCGCCTCGGGAAGAGCCGCCCAATGGTATTTCCAGAACGTGCCGGCAGCATTGAGCCGAGCCAGCGTCAGACCAAAGCGCCCGTCCAGGAACCCGGCCCGCAACAGGTAGCCACGCACGAACGACCAGCCTGCATGCACGCCGCCCTGCAGGACACCGCCACGGCCGCGTGCGCGCAGCGCCTCGGCCCCCAGGAAAGCATAGCGGCGCGCCTTGCTGCGCGCGTCTTCCGGAGAGTCCACACTGTCATGCACCAGGATACCCTCCAGCACACGGGTCTCGCCATCGCAGACCAGGCTCTCGTGCACCCGTGCATCGGTGAAATGGCCGCGCTGCCGCTCGAAGAGCCGCAGCACCCGGTCATTGCCCCACAAACCATGGCGAATCACCTGGCCGCAGTAGCGGCTGCTGCGCCGCAGCCAGTAGCCGGCCACCGTCGCCTCGGCAGGCGCCTCACGCAGCACCCGCAGGATCTCGGCAGCCAGCGCATCCGAGACCTGCTCGTCAGCATCAATGGACAGGACCCAGCGGTACCGGCAGCGTGCCAGCGCCCGGTTCTTCTGCGGGCCGAAACCCGGCCAGTCAGGCGTCACCTCCACGTCGGCCCCCAGGCCACGTGCAATGGTCACCGTGTCGTCGGTACTGCCTGAATCCAGCACCACGATCTGATCGGCAAAGGACACGCTCTTCAGGCACCGCGCGATGCGATGCGCCTCGTTGCAGGCAATGATGGCCACCGACAGGCCCCCGGGAACCGACAGGCCGTCGGCTGTCCCAATCCCGGTCAACGCAGCAGCGGAAGATGCCACCGCAGGCGCCTGCACACCCGTCGCGGATGCCGAGGAGAGGCCAGGCACTTCGCCCTGCTGCATCGAGCGTGAAACCCGTTCACCCCCATCCGGGTAAACGATGTCGGGCGACTCTGCACCTCGAACTCTGGCGACATCCGCAGCGGCCACATTCGGCGCGACATTCCCCGCACGGTCCTTCGGTCTGCCCATGCCGGCAAGACCTGCCGCCGCGGCTGCTGGCCCACTGGCCGACATCAGCCAGCTGGCCAGCAGCACGTAGGCCAGCAGCGAGATCTGCCGGTCCAGCAAGGAATCGGTCATCGTGAAGGCGGCATAGCTGGCAGTGAACAGCACCAGCATCAGGGCAGTCTCGGTCTGCTGGCCACGCAGGAAGCGCCGGCAACCCACCACCAGCGGTGCCCAGAAGAACAGCACGATGACGATGAGCCCCGGGATGCCGGCTGCCGACAGGCCAGCCAGATATTCGTTGTGCGGTCCCTGGTAGAGCACCAGCGCATCGCGCGCCAGCTCGCCCGTGTCGCGCTGGCGCTGCGTCTCGGCACCAAACCCGTCAAAGCCCACGCCGGTGAACGGCGCGTGTCGGGCTGCCCGCAGCGCAATGCCCCACAGCGCCAGGCGCTGCCCCACCTCGCTGTTGTTGTCACCGGCCTGGAAGCGCTCATACTGCGGACCGATGTCGGCAAAACGTGCGCCCATGTAGTCCGTGGCGCCGAACAGCACGACGACGCCCAGCACCGCGGCCAGCACCGCCTGGCGCTGACGCCACCAGGGTCGACGCTCCTCGCGGCCATTCCTTCCGGACTCCGTACCGGCCAACGACTGCGCCCGACGGCGCAGCCACCACAGCAGCCCCAGCACGGCCAGGGCCAGCGCCACGCCCAGCAGCGCACCACGCGCCTGGGTCAGCGCCACCGCCCCCAGACCGGCCATGAAGCCCACGCCACCCAGCACGCGCCGCCAGACCTGCGGCCCGCGCAGCACCAGCTGCAGCGAAAACAGCGCCAGCACCGCGGAAAGATCCCCATACTTCAGCGCGCCGCTCCCCACCACGCCGGCCCCCAGGTGCCCGTGCGGCCGGAGGATACCCAGCTGGAAGTACTGCCAGCTGGCCAGCCCCAGCGCCCCCACGGCCCCCAGCGCAGCGGCCGGCAGCAGCCAGCGATGCACGGCCGGCCCTCGGGCCGGCAGGTTGGACAGCAGCACGCCCAGGCCGAGCGCGCAGATCAGCACCTGGTCCCAGTCACGCCAGCGCAGCCAGCCCATCTCGATCTGCACGGCAAACAGCGTCGCATAGCCCACCAGCGGCACGGCCATGGCCCAGCCCTCGCGCAGGCGACGGCCCAGCGGCGGGGCCTTCAGCCACTGGCCACCGATGATGGCCAGCAGGCAGGTCAGCGCCACCAGCGGCGTCTGGACTTTCGGCACGGCCAGCAGCGTCAGCAGGTAGAGTGCCAGCAGGCCATGCGCGACATTCACCAGAAGCATGTATCAGATCCCTCCCGGCGGCGCAGGGCGATCGTCGTCGGCCAGCTGCGCCAGCCCCCGTTCGGCCACAGTCGCCCCCCGGCTGCCCGCCAGGCGGGCGCGCCGCTCGTTTTCCTCGGCAGCGTCCCGCGCCGCCTCCCGGTGCCACAGATGCAGCACGGTCGTGGCGAAACGCCCGTTCTTCAGTCGCCCGCCCAGGTTGAACCAGCGCAGGACCAGATCCGTGTCCTCGAAGCCCCAGCCGGCAATCTTTTCCTCGAAGCCATTCATGCGGATGATGTCATCACGCCAGAGCGCCATGTTGCAGCCCTTGAAGAGCCGCCAGGGCCGCCCCTTCGGATGGCGCCACCACCGCCCGGGCAGGCGCAGCAGGCCGAGCACGTTGTTGATGTCGCCCCGTCGCCAGGCCTGCAGCCACTGCCACGGATTCCAGTCCAGCGGATTGCAGTCGCCCGCCTCGACCTGTGCCGTCAGGCGCTCACTCAGCAGCACCCGGTTGCCGGCCGTGGCAAATCCGGGCTCGGCCAAGCGCTGGTGGGCCAGCACGAAGTCGGGCCGCAGCAGGCAGTCCCCATCGACAAAGACCAGCAGATCTCCCCGGGCTTCACGAATGGCACGGTTTCGCGCTGCACTGAGCCGAAAACCCTCGTCGGGCTGCCAGCAATGCAGCAACCGTTCACCCAGGCGCTCGCGCCAACGCGCCACCACCTGGACGGTCTCCGATCCCGAACCGTCATCGGCCACCAGAACCTGCAGTGGCATTTCCTGCTGGCGTGCGACGCTGGCCAGCACCCGGTCCAGCGCACGCGGCCGGTTGTAGGTGGAGATGATCAGCGAGACCGTCGGTCGGCCTTCACGGCGTGCCGCAGGCGTGCCCTGCAGGTGATGGTCCATTACGTCAGCGTTCCCCCGGCATGCAGGCGCGCGTACAGCCCGCCCTGTTCGATCAGCTCGGCGTGCGTGCCGGATTCGACAATGCGGCCGTCATCCAGCACCAGGATGCGGTCGGCCTTCTCAATGGTGGAGAGCCGGTGCGCAATGATCAGCGTGGTCTGGCCATGCATCAGCTTGTCCAGCGCCGCCTGCACGAAGCGCTCGGACTCGTTGTCCAGCGCCGAGGTGGCCTCGTCCAGCACCAGGATCGGCGCGTTCTTGAGAAGCGCCCGGGCAATCGACAGGCGCTGCCGCTGACCGCCCGAGAGCCGGATGCCGTTGTCACCGATCATCGTGTTGATGCCATCGGGCAGCGACGCAACGAACTCGGTGAGATAGGCCGCCTCCAGCGCCGCCCGCACATCGGCCTCGCTGGCGCCCCGCCGACTGCCATAGGCCACGTTGTTGGCAATGGTGTCGTTGAAGAGCATCACCTGCTGGCTCACCCAGGCAATCTGCCGGCGCAGGCTCTCCAGCTTCAGCGACTCGATGGGGATGTCGTCGAGCAGGATGCGCCCGTCCGTCACCGAGTAGAAGCGCGGAATGAGGTTGGCCAGCGTGGTCTTGCCACCGCCCGAGCCGCCCACCAGCGCCACCGTCTCGCCCGGCTTGATCTCCAGGTCGATGCCCTTGAGCGCCAGGCTGGTGCTGCCCTCGTAGCCGAAGCGCACGTCCTCGAAGCGCAGCGCGCCCTTGGCCCGCTCGATCTCCTGGGTGCCATGGTCGTTCTCGATGGGCTCGTCGATGAAATGGAACACCGCATCGGCCGCCGCGAAGGCACGCTGCAGCTGGCCATTCACGTCGGCCAGGTGCTTGAGCGGGTTCAGGATCATCAGCATGGCGGTCAGGAACGACACGAAGCCGCCCACCGTGGTGCGGTCCTGCTGCGACTGGTAGAGTGCCAGCGCGATCACCAGTGACACCGCCACCGCTGCCATCACCTGCGTGATGGGCACCAGCAGCGACGAAGCCACCGTCATCCGTCGCGCAAAGCCCTGCAGCTGCCGGCTGGCTGCCGCGAAACGACTGCGCTCATGCTCCTGCCCGGCATAGACCTTGATGACCGGATTGCCGTGGATGGCCTCGCCCACCACACTGGTGAGCTCGCCGGTGTAGCGCAGCTGCTCACCCGACAGCCGCCGCATGCGACGCGAGAACGCGCCAACGGCCAGCGCCACCATCGGGATCAGCGCGAAGGCGATCATCGTGAGCTGCCAGTTCAGATACAGCAGCCAGCCCAAAAGACCCAGGATCACGCAGGTATCGCGCACCATGATCACCAGCACCGAGGCCAGCGACTGCGTGACGTTCTGCACGTCGTTGACCAGCCGCGCAATGATGGTGCCTGCCGAATGGGTCGAAAAATAGCTCACCGGCATCTGCACCAGACGGTCGAACATCTGCTTGCGCAGGTCGTACAGCACCGAGTTCGACACCTCGTTCATCGCGTAGTTCATGGTGAACGTGAACATGCCACGCCCCACGAAGAGCCCGATGATCATCAGCGGCGCCGTCCACATCAGCTGCGGATTGCCCTTGCCGCCGAAACCGTCGTCCAGCAGGTGCTGCATGATGGCGGGCAGCGCCGTCTCGGTCGAGCCGGTCAGCATCATCGCCACCACCCCCAGCGCAAATACCCGCCAGTGCGGCCGCACATAACGGAACAGCCGCGCCAGCAGCACCCGCTCGCTGGAGGGCTGCCGGATGGTGGGATTCTCTGCCGGTTTGGCCGCCGCCTCCGTGCCCGCCTTGTCCGGGCCGGATGCCTTGACGGTGGCCTCGTCCGTCCGGTCTGCCTTTTCCTTGTCCTTCGCCAAATCAGCTCCGCTCATCGATAGCGCATCTCGACCCGTGCCTCGGTCAGCCAGCCCTTCAGGCCAGCCAGCAAGGCATCATCAGGTCGCACTGCCCATTGGTGTCCCAGCCGCAGAACGGCGGTCGCACTGTCACTGTAATAATGAATTTCCACCGGACAACCCTCGCCCTGGCTTCCATCCACCCGGTGTGGCATCAACAGCTCCCTGAGCCGCGCCGCATCGGGCTTGCCGGCGATGGTCAGCTGCAGCGCCCGGGCATTCTCGCCGCGCGCCGTGCCCAGGTCCAGGATGCGCTCCACCGACAGCCGGTGGCCGCCGCTGTAGTCGTCCTTGGAAAGCTTGCCCTGCACCACCACCAGCTCGTCTTCCTTCAGCAGGTGCTTGTACTGGTCCCACGCCTCTGGAAAGACCGCGATCTCCTCGGTGCCCGAGCCGTCATCCAGCATGACGCGCACCATCTTGCCGCGCCGCGTCATGGCCGTGGACAGGCCCGAGACAATGCCCGCCACCGTCACCGGGGTGGACCCGAAATGCTTGCCGACGATCTTTTCCAGATCGCCGATGCGTGTCTTCACGAAGCGGCGCACCTCGTCCCGGCAGGCATCGAACAGGTGCCCCGTCAGGAAGTAGCCCAGCGCGCCCTTCTCTTCCAGCAGCCGCTGGCGGTCGTCCCAGCGCTCGGCCGGCAGCCATTCGCGTGCCGGCGTCTCGTCGGAGCCCCCGAAGAAGGCGTCATCGAACAGCCCACCCTGGCCGGCCGCCTGCTCACGTGCCTTCTGCTCGGCCGCCTCCATCGCCTGCGGCACATTGGCCAGCAGCCGCGCCCGGTCCGGATCCAGCCGGTCGAAGGCACCCGCGCGCACCAGCGCCTCGATGGTGCGCCGATTGATCAGCTTGCGGTCGATCCGCTCGCAGAAATCGAAGAGATCGATGAACGGGCCACCCGCCTCGCGGGCAGCCACCACGTTCTCGATGGCCGACTGCCCGACCCCCTTCACGCCGCCCAGCCCGTAGCGGATGGCGCGCGGCGCCGCCGGCTCGAAGCGATAGGCCGACGCGTTGATGTCGGGCGGCTGCACCTCCACCTGGTTGGCCTGGGCATCACGCACGAAGATCTGCACCTTGTCCGTGTCGTCCATGTCCGACGACAGCGTCGCCGCCATGAACTCGGCCGGATAATGCGCCTTCAGCCATGCCGTCTGGTAGGTGACCACCGCATAGGCCGCCGTGTGCGACTTGTTGAAGCCGTACTCGGCAAACTTCTCCATCAGATCGAAGAGCTGGCTGGCCAGATCCGGATCCTGGCCCTTGGCCGCAGCGCCTTCCATGAAGGTCTTGCGCTGCTTGGCCATTTCCTCGGCCTTCTTCTTGCCCATCGCCCGGCGCAGCAGGTCGGCACCGCCCAGCGTGTAGCCGGCGATGATCTGCGAGATCTGCATCACCTGCTCCTGGTAGACGATGACCCCGTAGGTGGGCTCCAGGCAGTCCTTCAGGTCCGGATGGAAGTAGTCGATGGCCTGCTCGCCGCGCTTTCGCAGGATGAAGTCGTCCACCATGCCCGAGCCCAGCGGCCCCGGCCGGTACAGTGCCAGCACGGCGATGATGTCCTCGAAACGGTCGGGCTGAAGCTTTCTCAGCAACTTCTTCATCCCGTCACTTTCCACCTGGAAGATGGCGACCGTGTTGCCGTCGCGCAGGATCTGGTAGGCCGCCTGGTCGTCAAAGCCCAGGTTGTCCAGGTCCACCGGCTCCTGCCCCTCGCGCGCGCGCCGCTCGTTCACGTAGCGCACCGCCAGGTCGATGATGGTGAGGTTTCGCAGGCCCAGGAAGTCGAACTTCACCAGGCCCACCGCCTCCACATCGTCCTTGTCGTACTGGCTGACCACCGAATCGGTACCCGGCGCCCGGTAGAGCGGACAGAAATCCGTGAGCTTGCCCGGCGCAATCAGCACGCCACCGGCGTGCATGCCGATGTTGCGGGTCATGTCCTCCAGCGGCCGCGCCAGTGCGAACAGCTCCGCCACCTCCTCCTCGTTGGCCAGCCGCTCGGCCAGCTGCGGCTCGGCCTTGAGCGCCTTGTCCAGCGACAGCGGCTTGGCCTGCTCGATGGGGATGAGCTTCGAGAGCTGGTCGCAGAAGTTGTAGGGCATGTCCAGCACCCGGCCTGCATCGCGGATCACCGCCTTGCTGGCCATCGTGCCGAAGGTGGCAATCTGCGACACCGCGTCGTAGCCGTACTTGCGGCGCACGTACTCGATCACCTTGCCCCGGTTGTCCTGACAGAAGTCGATATCGAAGTCGGGCATCGACACCCGTTCCGGGTTCAGGAAGCGCTCGAACAGCAGCGCATACGGCAGCGGATCCAGATCGGTGATGCCCAGCGAGAACGCCACCAGCGAACCCGCACCCGAACCCCGCCCCGGCCCCACCGGCACCCCGTTCTGCTTGGCCCAGACGATGAAGTCCGCCACGATGAGGAAGTAGCCCGGGAACCCCATCTTGATGATGGTCTCGCACTCGCGCTTGAGCCGCGCCTCGTACTCCGGCGTCTTCTGCGCCCGCACCTCCGGATCGGGATAGAGCCTCTCCAGCCGCTTTGCCAGCCCGTCCTCGGCCTGGTGAACCAGATACTCCTCGATCGACACCCCTTCCGGCGTCGGGTAGATGGGCAGCTGCGGGTTGCCCAGCCGCAGCGTCACCGCACAGCGCCGCGCAATCTCGACCGAGTTGGCCAGCGCCGCCGGCAGGTCGGCGAACAGCGCCATCATGTCCGCGCGCGTGCGGAAATACTGCGTCGGCTGGAAGCGCCGCACCCGCTTCGGATCGGCCAGCACCTCACCCTCGGCAATGCACACCCGCGCCTCGTGCGCCCGAAAATCCTCCTCGCGCAGGAACTGGATGGGGTGCGTGGCCACCAGCGGCAGGTCCAGCTCCACCGCCAGCCGCGCCGTGGCCCGCGTGCAGCTCTCGGCCTCGGGCGTGCCGTCGCGCTGCACCTCCAGATAGAAGGCGTCCGGGAACGCCTCGGCCCAGTGTTGCGCCGCCTCGACCGCCCGGGCATGGTTGCCCGCCAGCAGGAACTGGCCCACCTCGCCGCCGCCGGCCCCCGAGAGAGCGATCAGCCCGCCGGTCGTCTCCGCCGTCAGCCATTCGGGCAGCAGCTCGGCATGGCCCTTGTACTCGTTCTCCAGCCAGGCCTTGGAAAGCAGCTCGCACAACCGCCGGTAGCCGGCGTTGTTGGCCGCGATCAGCAGCAGCCGGTACGGCCGCTCGCGGTTCTCGGCATTGGTGATCCAGACATCGGCCGCGCAGATGGGCTGCAGCCCCTTGCCCGAAGCCTGCTTGTAGAACTTCACCCAGCCGAACAGGTTGGACGCATCCGACAGCGCCAGCGCCATCTGCCCGTCGGCCACGGCCGCCGCCACGGCCTCGTCCAGCCGCACGATGGAGTCGACCACCGAATACTCGGATCGCATCCGCAGATGGACAAAACCCGGTCCCTCGGCACCTTCAGCCACCGACGGCACGGCATCGGACACGGCAACATCTGCGGCCACCGACGCCGGGGGGGCAGCGGAAGCGTCGGAAGAAGCGGAAGCGGGGGAGGAGACGGCTTGGCTCATCCGCCGATTGTACGTGCCCAAGGGCCATGGCGGTATGTCCATCGGGCCCGGCCTGCGATCCCGCCTTCCGCCCCATGATGCAGCGCCCACCCGCCCGGCGCTGCCCCGTATCCGACGGTTCCCAGGCCCCTTCCGGCCTGCCTGCCCGCCACCCCGCCCCGGGCGCGGACCGGTAGAATCCTCCCATCATGCCGAACACCTACCTGAACCTGGCCGCCTACCAGTTTGCCGACCTCGACGACCTGCCCGGGCTGCGTGCCCACCTGCTGGCCGAAGGTCGCCGCCTGGACATGCGTGGCACCATCCTGCTCACCCCCGAAGGCGTCAACATCATGCTGAGCGGGCCGACAGACAACGCCCGCGCCTTTGCCGACGTGCTGCGCAGCCTGCCCCCGCTGGCCAACATGTACATCAAGGAAAGCCTCTCGGACGAGCAGAGCTTCAACCGCTTCCTGGTGAAGATCAAGCGCGAGACCATCACCTTCCGCCAGCCCGGCATCCGTCCGGCCGACGGCCGCGCCGCCACCGTCTCGCCCGAGACCCTGGCCCGCTGGATCGACGAAGGCCACGACGACGACGGCCGCGACATCGCCATCATCGACACCCGCAACGACTTCGAGGTCCAGGTCGGCCACTTCCACGGCGCCATCAACCCGCACATCACCAAGTTCACCGAACTGCCCGCCGCCCTGGAGGCCCACCGCCCGCAGCTGGCCGGCAAGCGCATCGTCACCTACTGCACCGGTGGCATCCGCTGCGAGAAGGCAGCCCTCTGGATGGCCGCCAACGGCTACGACCATGTCGTCCAGCTTGACGGTGGCGTGCTGGACTACTTCGAGCACACCGGTGGCAAGCACTGGGACGGCGAACTCTTCGTCTTCGACCGCCGCGTCTCCCTCACCACCGACCTGGCCCCCGGCACCTGGGAACAGGACTTCGACACCCGGACCGTCCATCCCGCACCGAAGCACGACACCGCCCCCCAGCCCCCCAGCCAGGGAAGCTGACCGACTGCCCGCCCGCTTGCCTGCGGGCACCATCGCCCCCATATCCTGACGCGCCGGACACACTCGCCCGGCATACCCAGCGTCACCCTCCCTGCACGATCCCCAGTCCCTCCCCAGTCTTCACCACGCCATGGCCGCCACCACCCTCACTGTCACCCTCTGGCTGATCGGCATCACGCTGATCCTCATCGGCGTCGCCGGCACCGTGCTGCCCGCGCTGCCCGGCGTCTTCTTCGTCTTCCTGGGCATCCTGCTCACCGCTTGGATCGACGACTTCTCCGTCGTCAGCGGCCTGACCGTGGGCATCTGCCTGGCCATCACCATCGTGGCCTGGGTGCTGGACTACATCGCCGGCATCCTGGGCGCCAAGAAGGTCGGCGCCAGCCGTGAAGCCATCGTCGGCTCCTTCATCGGCACCATCGCCGGTGTCTTCAGCGGCCTGTGGGGCCTGCTGTTCATGCCGCTGCTGGGTGCCGCCATCGGCCAGTACCTCTACGACCGCGACCTCATCCGCGCCCGCAACGTCGGCATCGCCACCTGGCTGGGCATGGTCATCGGCATGCTCATCAAGATCGCCCTCACCTTCCTGATGATCGGCATCTTCGTCTTTGCGCTGGTCACGCCATAAGGTCCAAAGGACAAGCAGTATGGATCGGGCCCCTTCAAAGGCCTCTTTCGACAAGACGCACGATCCCCAGGGGCAGCAAGGAGACGCCGCTCACCTGAGGGCTGACCCATCAAGCCCCTCAGCCCGATCAGCCCAGCCGGAGCGGCATGACCCATGGCATGCCCGCATCATTCATCGGTGCATCTCGCACTTCTGGAATGAGACCTCGAGCCGACCGAGCTTTGGCTCGCCACAGGCAAACAGATAGGCACTGCCGGCCCACAGAAGCGCAAGAAAGGACACGAAGACAACCATCTTCGCCAGATCCACAAACAGGACGCGCCATCCTGGCCCCTCGTCGCCCACCACATCCTCCAGCTTCACGCGACCACCCACATCCCCGGGCGCAACAACCCCATTCCCCCTGGCCTGATCAGGCCCTGCCTTTCCGAGGGATGATCCAGCCCCTGCCGTTCCAAAGCCGCCGGCCATCGCACCACCTTTGGCCGCGCCGCGCTCTGCGGCATGGACGGCCAGATCGTCGCCCTCGCCCCCTCCCGCCTTGACGTCCGGAGCCCTTCCTTCCAGAAGCGCAATCCGGGCTTCCATGGCAGCCGTCCTTTGCCGGATGACTTCCACCAGCTGCTTCCTGGCCTGCTCGCTTGCCCTTCGTGCCCTCACCTCGCGAGCCACCAGCAGGGCCAGCACCATCAGAACCACAACGACGTGCCCCCACCTGTCGAAGATCAGAAAGAACAGCAACATCAACAGGGAATCGAGGAACCCATGACCGCCCTGAAGCATTGAGAGCAGAAGAATGCCAACGATCGAGAACGCAAGCCACTTTCTCATGACACACCCACATCAATCGACGTGCTCGTCATTGCACTGGCAGCACCACAGAGCCAGCAAGACCGGGAAAAACAATGCCACTACCCATGCCACGCTTGGCCTCCTCAGTGGCTCTCTGAGCGCCCACCATCCCAGGTAGAACGATCACCTGAAGTTCACACCAAAGCCGTTCGTGGCAGCAATCTCGCCCCTATCGAACAGAAAGAAGCAAGCCATCATCAGGAACAGCAACCACCCCCAGAACAACAGTCCCTCCACATCAAGAAGGGAAACCTTCTCCTTATCCGAGCGTTGGTCAGCGGATGATGAATGCACGCGTCCGGCCAACGTCTCGCCTTGCTCGCGGACGCTGGCGCCCCCTTCGCACCTCCGAAGCCCTTCTCTCGCCCGGCGTCGTCTCCCATGGATCTCTGCTGCCACCAGAAGCAGGACACAGGGCACCACGCCTCCCTGGACAAGGTAGAGCAACAGTGTGAACAGCGCCTCCATGGGCCCCTTACGAGAGATCATCGCCATGACAAGAACCACGCCGATGGACGAAAAGATCCATTTCCATCGGCCATACCGCCTTCTGTTCCCCGTCGCCCTCGACTCCGCATCCTGCGCAACACCATCACGCCCGACATCGGCCTTCAAATTCTGCTCGGATTCACGCATGTCCATCTTCCACCCTAGTCCTTTGAACCGAACGAAAACATCCGCTCATGAAGGCTGACGACAGTAGCTGCTGTACTTGCTGTCCAGAAGGATCTGGGTTCTCTTCAGGTATTCGCAGTATTTCGGGATATCAATCGGACGAACCCGGTCACCATCACCAAGTAATGCCTCCGGAACCCGGCCTTGCTCTTTCCACTTCTTCTTGTCCTCTTCCGTTACCACCGGCTTCAGTCCGATCTCATCCAGTTCAGGATGATCTGGGTTTCTCCAGAACAGGAAATCCCTACTGCTGTCATACGGCCGAACCCCATCGATCTCCGTCCGGTAGTCGCTGATCAGCTTTCCATCCTGCAGGATTTCACGCCCTCTCCACCCCTCCACCAGGGATCCATCCCCGTGCACGACCGGCATGTCCACCCGCGTCAGCTCTGCAGGGAGCTCCCCCAGCTTCACACCTGCCCGCTCGGCGCGTTCCATCAACACCCATAGGGCAATATCGGAAAGGTCGCCATCCGGCTCACTCGTCCCAGGCGCAGGATAGCCTCCCCCAATGTCTGAATGGGCACCTGCCATCATGAACTCCTCACGGATTCCAACAATATTAAAACTGGAGTCCATTCTCGCAGCACTTCCTGCCCCTATCTTCGTACCCCTCATCGGAACTGTATTTACCTGACTACCCAATGAAGCCCCATCGAACAGAATTCCTCGTACATCATGTGCAGCGATGATGTTCACGACATGCTCCCACTTTTCGCTCACCTCCATCGGCTTGCAAGCCGTCTCCCAGTTCTCCACCCCGTCATACATGTTGGTGAAGACCGGGTCCATCAGCCCCATGAAGCGCAGCTTCACCTGGCCAGCCTTGGCCGCGTCGATTTCCCCGGACTCCAGCTTCCTGGCAATGATTCGCCCAAACTCCAGGGCCTGAACAGCGCCGCGAGAGAAACCGACCACGTCAATGTTCAGTGTCTCACCTTCCTTCAGCTGTTCGACTGCCTTCATGAAACGGCCTACCTGATAGTCGACGTTATCCTTCCACTTGTCTGCTGTAATGGGTTCGATCTTCTCCCGGTTAACAGGCCCGCTTGTCCTGTTGTACGCCGCATGTGGCCCAAATTCGACACCCACGCCCTCCAGGTATGGCCGCAGCACATCGCCTCCCGGCCCGTTGGCCTGTGCATCATAGGCCTGGTAGAAGTGCCAGATGTTCGTCGGCTTGTCCGGCGCGTTGTACGTCCCGTCAAAGGCAAACAGCATCAGGCCCGTCGGGTCCACGTTGCGCATCGGATCGGCATCCACGTACAGGTACGGATTGGGCCCCGCACTCAGGCCCAGCGGGTCCGGTGACACATAGCGTCCCAGCCTGGGGTCATAGTCCCGGCGCATGTTGTAGTAGAGACCGGTTGCTGCATCGGCCCACTGACCGGGGAAACGCAGCATGGGGTCAACACCGAACATCCGTCCAGAAGCATCCCGGAAGGCCACCGGCCCCGCTGCTGCCACAGGCTCTCCAAACGGCCCATACTGCTGCTGCCAGACAATGCGCCCTTCCATGTCGGATCGCATCATCGGCAGGCCGCGATGATCCACATGCAGCCAGTCAATGCTCAGCGTACCGGCCTTGTCGAAGAGCCAGCCTTTCTGTCCCGGCATGCGCTCGATGACAGCCACCGGAATCTCGCCCTCATGCCACCACAGGCGCATGCCCTCGTGGGCGGTTGTTGCCTGTACCTGCAACCGGCCTTCCACGTAGTCGTAAAAGTCCCATTGCTGCCCCTCGCGGCGTGCTACCCGCTCACCCCGATGGTTGTAGTAGTAGCGGATGCTGCGGCCGTCCGCATGCACCATGGACAGGATCTGGCCGCCCGGGTGCCAGGTCAGCTTCCAGCCATTCCATTGCAAGGGACGGCCTGCGGCATCGTAATCCACGCCTGCCAGACGGTTGCTGCCCTTCAGGTACGTGGACCGAACGCCGCTGACGTGTGCCGAGATATCGCCCGTATCACTGGCGTTGGCGTTGGCGTTGGCGTTGGCGTTGGCGTTGGCAGGATCATGCTTCCCGCTGAACAGCCGGTTGCCGTTGGCATCATAGGCATACCACCAGGCACTTGCATCCGACTGAGCGGGAGCAGCCATGTCCACGGACACTGACGTATCGCCCCCATCCAGTCCAACAGAAGTTCTGGCCTTTTCCGCCATCGAAATTGACTGCACGTTCGCGGCTTCAAGCCGGCTACGCTGCGCAATGATCAGCCGCCCCGCCGGATCGTAGGCAAACTGCTGTGCGTCCGTTTGGGTATCGATGCGCGCCACCTTGCCATCTTGCCGATAGCCATAGCGCATGGAGTACAGCGCATTTTCATCAGGTGATGCAGCACCCGGACGACTTTCCCGGAACTCCGCCAGACGTCCTTCCCCATTCCACGACAGCTGCCGCTGCACACCGTTGCCCAGCCCCCAGTGGTCCTCCGCGCCCTTGCCATCTACGGAGCTGCCCACCAGCTCGCGACGATAGAGCAACCGTGCCAATGCCTTCGCATGCTCCTTCAGCGTCACTTCCACAGCGGCTGACTTTCCATCACGCCCCTGCCGAGGGGCACGATGCACCACACTTCCATCCGGCAACGTCACCTGATCCGGCTGCGACTGGTTGGCAGCATAGGTGTACTGGTACCGGAAGGTCTTCGTCACGACGCCGTTTTCCGGATGGAGATCAACCTGCCGTTCGACGACGCGCCCCTGCGCATCGTGGCGATAGTGCTCCGTGACGTTGCTGCCCTGCACCTCCACCAGCCAGCGGCCCTCGTAGCGGTAGCGGGTCTCGTCGCGGAAGCCGTCCGGGGACATCACGGTCTTCACCAGCGGACGGTCCCAGGCATCCCGCACGAAGCTCACGACGGCGCCCGTGGCGTCGGTCTCGCGCACCACGCGGTCAGCCTCGTCGTAGTGGATCGTGTCCGTGCCCGCATCCGGCGAGACGATCTGCACCACACGATTGAAATCGTCCACCCGGATGGTCTGCTGCACGCCGTTGTCGGCCACGTGGCGCAGGGCCCCGGCCTCGGCATGAAAGCGCCCTACGTCCTCCAGCCAGGCCATGCTGCTGCCTGCCCAGCCATCGGTGCTGCTGGACACTTCACGTCCCAGCGCATCCACCAGCGTCCAGCGCGAATTGCCCTGAGCATCGTCACCATCACGGCGCACCTGCACCGTATCCTCCGACCCAGGCAAGGGACCGTCGATATGGGTCAGCAGCCCCCTGTCGTCATAATGCGCCGTCGTGGTGCGACTGACCGGCTGCCCCAGGCTGTAGCCGGATTCGGTCAGCGTGACTGGCAGCACACGCCCTGCCATGGTCGTGTAGGTGAAGCGCACCTGGTACATCCTGCCAGGCTCGACACTGGGCCGCTCGACCAGCGTGGGATACGGGTTGCTCAGATCCGCATATTCATACCGGCGATGCAGCTGCCACGCCGTCTCGGCAAAGCGGGAAGCGATCGGACCCTTTTTCTCGCTGGAAACCTCTTTCTTGCGCTCACGCCATATCCGCACGTAGACCGCCTGTGTGCGGCCGTGCATGTCCCGTTCGAAACGAAATTCCCGGTGGAAAGACTGGCGCATGGCATCCACCCTCTGATGCATGCCCACCATATGACCGGCTTCATCATAGCGGTAGTCCCGGTCGGCCAGACGGCAATGCGCGCACTGCTGGCCGGCAATGGACAGCGTCTGCCAGCTGCCATTGAAGTTTCGATACCGATAGGTCTGCTTGCGCCCCTGCCGGTCCTCGACCTCAGTCTGCAGCACGCCCGCCGCATCGGCCGACTGGTAGCCAAACTGCATCCGCTCGCCCTGCCAGCCCTCATACTGTCGTACCCTGCCCTGCGCGTCATAGTGCCACTGGCTGAGCGTCACGCGCCGTTTCAGTGCAGGTGACTCCACCTCGATGGCCGTCAGCGCAAACGGAAAGCCGGGATCCTCGTAGCGATAGAGACGTCGGTTGCCGGAGGGCGTTTCCGCTGCCACCAGCTGACCGGCGGGCAATACCTTGTAGTGCCATGTCCCTTGCGGGTGATCGATGGCCATCAGGTGATTCTGACGATCGTAGCGGAAGCGCATGGTGCGACCATCCGGATCCACCACCGACAGGATCCGGCCACCCGGCGCACGCTCAATGCGCAGCACATGCGTGTCCAGCCGGATGGCCAGCAGCCAGCCTTCCGTATTGAAGTCCAGCTCCCGTCCGTCCGGCCAGCGCCACCGATACCCGCCCTGGGGCAACGACGTGACCGTACCGTCCTCGGGCTCCGAACCCACGCACTGCATGGCCTGCTGCTCTGCATGGGCCTGCCCGGCGACGGAAGCCCCCACCTTCCAGACTGCACGATCCCCCTCCGACACATCCGGCCGCCAGAAGATGCGCCGCATGCCGTCGGCCTGCACGATCTGGATCGTCTTGCGGGTTTCAAACAGCCGCGTGTCATAGGAAAAATGCCACGCACGCCCCAGCGCGCCATCCACGGCTGCCAGCGACGCGTTGTAGTGACGGCGGATCTCCAGTCCCAGCGGCCCGTCCAGCGGCTCGGCATCCAGGTCCATCTGCACCTTCTGTCCCGTCTGCGGATTGACGGGGTTGCCCACCCCCACCCGCACGCTCTTCTTGCTGGGCATGCTGGCCACCCCCAGGGCGGCGCAGGGCGCCTCGGTTGGCGTGGCGCTGCAGCGATTGCGGACATCCGCGCCCCAGGTGCTCAGCTTCTGCTCGGCGGTGGGCCTGGGCTGATCGTCCGGGATCTGATCAGTGCCCACCGGCTTCTTTGCTGCGCTGTCGGACTTCCTGACCTTGCCCTTGGAAACGCCTGATCCCGTAGCCCCCGCCACGGCTGCCCCAGCCTGCGCAGCCCCGGCTCTGGATACCTCCCCCGCCACCGCCCACCCAGGCACCAGCAGCGACAGCGACACCACACCGACGACCCTGTATCCCAGCTTCATGTCCAGCCCTCGTTCCCGCAGGATTTCCGACGGGCTGAACTCTGACGGATCACGCCGCCTCTGCCGATCCGGCAAACGAACGAGGGCGGGACTCCATCACGGCACAGCTAGGCCATCCGGATGATCGCACCCCGACTCCCCCCACAGTCGGGCTACGCGGTTCCTGCCTACCCGAACGGCGTGAGAAGCAACAAGAACCCGACCACGACCGTCGTCAGCAGTGCCACGGCCGCAAAGATCAGGAGGCCCTTCCAGTCGACGATGGCGATTTTTGGCGTATCCGCTGCATCCGGCACATCCGCCGCATTTACTGCCTGCGGATCCGCCCCCAGGCCTGTTTCCCCTGGGGACGGCTGTCTGCACGATGCACGCCCGCATGGGGCGGGATGGCACACAGCCCCTTCAGCGACCGGCCTTTCATCCCCTTTCGCATCATCCGGCCTGTCCCCGGCACCGGCCTGGGCAGCCAGCAGCCATGCGCCCCCTCTGGCCAGCGCCCGGACACAGCGCATACCGTGCAGGAGGACGACCGAGAGCAGCAATGTCAGCAGGACCGGATGGAAAGGCGCATAAAACCTCTGCTGAGCCGGGCCATGGAAGCAGAAGCTTCCCAGCACCACCAGCCAGACAAACAGCCACCCGATGCGCCGGGGATCGAAGACCTGCTCGGGCTGATGGGCTTCCACCGCCCGGATGACGTGCCGGTAGCGCCAGCACAGCACGCCTTGCAACACAGACGCCACGGGCCAGAGCACGACACCGATCATGATGCCCCTCGCCACGCCCCCACCGTGGAAGCCCAAGAAGCCTACGGAAATCTGGTCATGGGTCAGCAGCGCAAAGCCACCCACCACGAACACCCCATACAGGATGCCCACGTAGCCCAGGAAGGACTGGCTCATCCACTTCCATCCACGTTGTCGGCAGATGGCCCAGAGCAGCAGCTTCATGCCTGCCCGCCAAGTATCCCTGTTCAGACTGTTCTTCATCGGTGAGCCCGTCATCCGTGCATGTGTCCATCAAAGATGGGTCGCGCCTGGTTCCGGGCTCATTCTCCCGGCATGAGGCACGCCAGAATGCGATCCACCTTGAGACACGCAACCTAGCCCGGCTTCGTCATCGCATCAGTCCCGCCCGGCCGGACGGCCACGATCACGCGCTCAACCGCAGGCAGGGGGCATCAGCAGACTTAGAATGCCCCCATGCCGTCCCCGCTCGCTCCCCTTCCCGCCGTCTGCTTCGCGGGCGTCCGCCAACACGGCGGCCGCGAGGCACGCGACACCGTGCGCAACGCCCGCCCCTACGTGGGCCGCTTCGCCCCCTCGCCCAGCGGGCCGCTGCATGCCGGCTCGGTGGTGGCAGCCCTGGCCAGCTACCTGGATGCGCGCGCGCACGACGGCACCTGGCTGCTGCGCATCGAGGACGTCGATCCGCCCCGGGTGGAGCCCGGCTCGGATATCCGCATCCGCCACCAGCTGCAGTTCCTGGGGTTGCACTGGGACGCGCCGCCCTGGTACCAGTCGGCGCGCGTGGACCGCTACCAAGCGGCCTTCGACTGGCTGAAGAAACAGGGGCATCTCTATGGCTGCGGCTGCACCCGCAAGGAGATCACCCAGGCCTGGCAGGCCCGATGGCAGCAGATAATTCAGAATTCAGACAATATTCGTCTGGCCCAGATGCCCGAGGAAACGCCCTACCTGGGTACGTGCCGCCATGGTCTGCCACCCGGACGGCAAGCCCGAGCCTGGCGATTCCGGGCAGCCGAAGGGCACGTGGACTTCGAGGACCGCTGGCTGGGCTGGCAACGGCAGCACCCCGCCCAGGATTGCGGTGATTTTGTATTACGCCGTGCCGATGGCGTCTGGGCCTACCAGCTGGCCGTGGTGGTGGATGACGCCGAGGCAGGCATCACCGACATCGTACGCGGCGCCGACCTGCTGAGCTCCACCGGCCGACAGATGCAGCTTCAGCAGGCGCTGGGCATGCCGCACCCGCGCTACCTGCACCTGCCGCTGCTGATGGGTGACAACGGTCAGAAGCTCTCGAAGCAGAACGGCGCGCCCGGCATCGACGACTCGGGACGCATCGAGCCCACCGTCATTCTGAATGCAGCTGCCCAGGCCCTGGGGCTGCGGTCGCCCGGCAGCCGGGATCCGCAGCGCTGGCTGCACGCCGCCACCGAGCAGTGGCGGGCGCGCTTCGGCCCAGCCTGATGGGTTACAGCACCACCAGACTCAGCAGCCAGATGAACAGGATCGCCACGATCCCCTGCACGGCCGTGGCCGCCGTCTGGGCCCGCAGGGCCTGGGCCACGCTCATGCGCGAGAACTGGGCGACCACCCAGAAGTAGGAGTCGTTGGCGTGGGAGACCGTCATCGCCCCGGCGCCGATGGCCATCACGCACAGCAGACGTCCCATCTCGCTGTCCAGACCGATGGAGGCCATCAACGGCGCCACCAGGGTGGAGGTCGTCACCAGCGACACGGTACTGGAACCCTGCGCGGTCTTGAGCGCCGCCGCCACCACGAAGGGCATGAACACGCCCAGCCCCAGGCTGGACAGTGTATGCCCCAGATAGCTGCCCACCGGGGTTTCCTTGATGACGGCCCCAAAGGCGCCCCCAGCCCCGGTGATCAACAGGATGGGCGCCGCCAGCACCAGACCCTGCGTGATCAGCGCGCTGATGCGCTCGGCCCGGTCTTCACCCCGGATCAGCAGCAGCGAGAACAGGAAACCGATCAGCAGCGCGCACAGCGGCTTGCCCAGGAAGGCGGCAACCGTGAACAGCAGGCCCGAGCCCAGCGGCCGCGACGGGAAGGCAGCCACCGAGCCGATGCAGATCAGCGCGATGGGCAGCACGATCGGCATGAAGGCCATCAGGGGTGACGGCATCTGACCATAGCGGGTCCGATCGGCAGCTCCGTCGGTGTCGTCCGCATCGGCATAGCGCGTGGCGGCCACGGCATCGGCCGGTGATGAAGCCTCCCTGTCTGCGGCGTTCACCGAGCCCGCAGTGCTGACCTGCCCGGCAGCGCCCTCGCCCTGCGGTTGCTCATGGACGAAGCGATTGGCCCACAGCCAGCCGGCCAGGCAGGCGGGCACCGACACCACCAGGCCCATGACGATCACCAGCCCCAGGTTGTCAGCCAGACCCAGGTTGCCCGCGGCCGCTATGGGCCCCGGTGTAGGGGGCACGAAGTTGTGCGTGGCGTACAGGCCGGTGGCCAGCGCCACGCTCATGGCGATGGAGGAGACCTTCAGGCGTTTTGCCAGCGTTTCCTTCAGCGAGTTGAGAATGACGTAGCCCGAATCACAGAACACCGGGATGGAGACGATGGCCCCGATGACGGACATGGTGAGCGTGGGAAAGCGCTCTCCCAGCACCTTGATGACCGACTCCGCCATGACCACCGCCGCGCCAGTACGCTCCATCACCAACCCGATGATGGTGCCGAACACGATGACCAGGCCAATGCTGCCCAGGATGCTGCCGAAGCCGGTACCGACCGTGTCGGCAATCCTGGGCAGCGGCATGCCATAGAAGAAGGCCGTGAGGAACGCGGCCAGGACCAACACCAGGAACGGGTGCCACTTCAGCTTCGCCGTGCTGAAGACAATGAACGCGATGACGATGGCGAGCCCGATGATCGTCATGATCCCCTCTTCTTTGGAAATTGTCGTGTGATGACAACTATAAAGAGATCAAATGACGAAAGCAAACCTGGTACGTGCCTGCCTAATGATGCCTGGGGTTGCGGCACAAGGCGGGGACAGCATCAGGAACGGAAGAACGCCGCCAACTGCTGCAAGCTGATATCAGCCCCCCGGCTTGCCCCCCAGCAGCACGGCCAGCTTGTTCGCGGGACGGCGGATGGCGCTGGAAGGCGCAGAGCCCCGACGACCGGAAGCGGCTGCAGGTGCGCCCCCCTGGATGATGGCCGGCGTGTCGGTGCTGGCGCCACCTGAAGCCGGCGCCCGCCCCCGCTCCGGTGCATCCGCAGCCGCTGTCGCCGGCTCGCTGGGCACATAGGGCGCATGAAAGAGCGGATCATCGACCACGGGCTGCGGTGCAGGATAGCGGGCTGCGCGTTCGGCGCTGGGCGCATGGCCGCGCAGGTTGCCCTCGCGGCGGCTGCCGCGATCACGACTGGGGCGTGACGGAGCGCCCATGCCGCGCGAATCCTCGGGACGCGCCGTCGTTTCAGCGTCGTCACGGTGGCCGCGACGGTCATCCCGACTGCGACGCTCGCCCCGGCCACGGGCAGAAGCCGGCAGCTGCAGTTCCTGCACGTCCAGCTTGCGCTTGGTGAGCTTCTCGATCTCGGCCAGCGCCTTCTGGTCGTGGTCGACCATCAGCGACAGCGCCATGCCGGAAGCGCCGGCACGGCCGGTACGGCCGATGCGGTGCACGTAGTCCTCGGGCGAATGCGGCAGGTCGTAGTTGATGACGGCTGGCAGCTCGGCAATGTCCAGACCCCGGGCCGCCACGTCGGTGGCCACCAGCACCTTGATCTCGCCGGCCTTGAAGCCGTCCAGCGTCTTCAGACGCTCCTGCTGGGACTTGTCGCCGTGGATGGCCTCAGCCAGGAAGCCCTCCTTCTGCAGATGCCGTGCCAGACGACCCGCGCCGATCTTGGTGTTGGAGAAGACGATGACCTGCTCGATGCCGCGCTCGCGGATGAGCGCGCCCACCGCGTCACGCTTGAGGTCTTCGGACGGCACGTGGTAGACCGTCTGCTCGACGTTCTCGGCCAGCGTGTTGGGCCGGGCCACCTCAATGAGTTTCGGCTCGTTCAGGAAGCGCTTGGCCAGCTTGCGGATCTCGTCCGAGAAGGTGGCCGAGAACATCAGGTTCTGCCGGCGCGGGCTGAGCAGATTGATGATGCGCTGGATGTCGGGCAGGAAGCCCATGTCCAGCATCCGGTCCGCCTCGTCCAGCACCAGCAGCTGCACCTGCGACAGGTTCACCGACTTCTGCTGGACGTGGTCCAGCAGCCGCCCGGGCGTGGCGATGAGGATCTCGACGCCGGCGCGCAGCGCGTTGGTCTGCGGCTGCATGTCGACGCCACCGAAGACGGCAGCCGAACGCAGCGGCGTGAACTGGATGTAGGTCTTGACGTTGTCGTGGATCTGGTCCGCCAGCTCCCGCGTGGGCGCGATGATGAGCGCGCGGACCGGGTGCCGCGCCGGCGAGGCGCTATGGCTGGCCGACGGCATGAGCGCATTGATGATGGGCAGCGCAAAGCCGGCCGTCTTTCCGGTACCGGTCTGGGCAGCGGCCATCACGTCATGGCCCGCCATGACCACCGGAATGGCCTTGGCCTGGATGGGGGTAGGCTTGGTGTAGCCGGCGGCAGTGACGGCCTTGAGCACGTCGGGATGCAGGCCGAAATCACTGAAGGTGACGGTGGCCGGCTCCTGGGCGCCTTCAGGCGCGGGGGCAGTTGACAAAGTCATGGCCCGATTGTAGCCGAATGCCGCCGAAAACCCGCATGGCAAGCCGCCCCGAAGCCCTTCAGGCCGTTGCGCGGGCGTCGCACCTGCTCACGGTGTCGGATGCCTTTCCAGCACACGTGGGGAACCTGCCCGGCAGCCCCGGTACACCATCCTCATTGTGGCGCCTGCCTATCGGAAGGCAGCCAGGCGCGCACCCGCAACCCGGGATGCGCATTCTCCAGGGCAAGCCGGCCACCATGTGCCTGAGCCACCAGGCGGCACAGATAGAGCCCCAGCCCCACACCACCGGCATGGCGGGAACGCGCCGCATCGGGGCGATGGAAGGGCTCGGCCAGCTTCGAGAGCTGCTCCTCGGGCACTCCCGGCCCCCAGTCCCGAACTTCGATGACACAGCCGCCCGTGGGAATCCTGTCGATCCGAACCATGGCCACGGCATCCATGTCCGCTGCAACCGTATGGCCGTGGCTGGCTGCCATATCGGCTGTAGCGCTTCCGCCTTCATCAGACATGGCGCTGCCATGTGCGCCCTTCCTGTTGGGATCACGTCCGTTTCCTGCATGACGCACGGCATTTTCCAGCAGGTTGCGCAGCAGCAGGCGAAGACGGGTGGAATCCAGCCACTGTGGTGGCAGCCCCGGCAGTACATGAAGCGCGACCTGTACGCCAGGGTAGCGCTTCTGCAGCTCGGCGATGACGCCGCGGGCCACGACGGCCAGGTCCAGACTTTCCCGCTGCAACGCCACATGGCGACCGGACAGGCGCTCGCTTTCCAGCAGGTCCTCCACCAGGGCAGACATCTCCCGCAGGTCACGCAGCAGGGCCTCGCGCTGCGGTTGCACCTCGGGATCGTCCTCGGACAGCAGTTCGGTGTGCAGGCGTGCGCGGGTCAGCGGACTTCGCATCTCGTGGCTGATGGCCAGCAGCAGGCTGCGCTTGGCATCCAGCATCTGCCGGATGTCCTCGCCCATGGTGTTGAGCGTCGTGGCCAGCTCGCCCAGCTCCCCGTGCCGCCGGGTCCAGGAAGCCGGAATGGGGTCGTCGAAGTTGCCCTGGCCGAAGCGGCGGGCACCGGCGCTGATGGCATCCAGCGGCCTGAGCGTGCGGCGCACGTACCACCAGGCCAGCAACGTCAGCAGCAGCAGCGCGGTCAACCCCCGGGCCAGCGGGTCCGAGCCATCATGCCGTGCCAACATGGCATGGCGGTCGATGCCGAACACGAGCTGATGCCCATCGGGCGTCGAGCGCTCGGTGATCTGCCTGATCTGCTGCCAGCCGGGGGGCTCGTCGGCCCATCCCCTCCCATCCTCGACACGGGCACCATGATGCCCCGTCCCGCGCTCATCATGACGTTCTGTTCCGGACATGGGTCCATCCCACGATGGCCAACCCTCCCGCACACCGTCACCCTCATGCCCCCAGTCATGTCGAGGCTCTTGGGGGTGCGATGCCCATCGGATGACCGGTCCCTCGATGCGCACCGTCACCGGCAGGCGCTGCACCAGTGCACGGGCGCGTTCAACACTGGGATGGCCATCAACCGTGATCTCCTCGGCCAGACGGTCGACATAATCGACCAGCAGCGGCTGGGCGGCCAGCTGCCAGCGCGTGGCCACCACCTGCCGCATGGCACCGATGAACACGACCATCAGCGCCACTGCCAACACCAGAAACACCAGCACCATGCGCAGCTTGATCGAAAACACCAGGCGCGCCGGAAGACCACGTGCGCCGGCAAGGAAGCGCCCCATGAAGGCTCGCCCCCGAACAAGCCAACGCCTGACGAGCTGCATCATGCCTCCTGCCGCCGCAGCGCCAGCGCATAGCCGACATTGCGCAACGTCTTGATGGCCACCAATGGCTCCAGCTTGCGGCGCAGACGGCTGACAACGATATCCACGGCCCGACTGTAGAGATCCACCTCGTGGCCTCGCAGCCGGCCCAGGATATCGTCGCGGCTGAAGACGCGCCCGGGCTCGCGGGCCAGCATCAGCAGCAGTTCATATTCGGTACCGGTCAGCGCCACTTCCTCGTCGTGACGCAGCACACTGCGCCGGACAGGATCGATCACCAGCCCCTCAAAACGCAGCACCGAGGCATCCTCAGGCTGCACGCCACCGGGGTCTGCGCCGCCCCCCGAAGAGGCTGCGCGGAACCGCCGCAGCACCGTCTGCACCCGCGCCACCAGCTCGCGGGGCTCGAAGGGCTTGGGCAGGTAGTCGTCAGCGCCCATTTCCAAGCCCACCACGCGGTCGGTCAGCTCTCCACGCGCCGTCAACATGATGACCGGCACCTGGCTGTCCTTCCGGATCCGGCGGCAGACCTCGAAACCGTCCATCTCCGGCAGCATGATGTCGAGAATCGCTGCATCGAAATTACCCTCCTGAAGCCGCGCCAGCCCCTTTGAGGGCGTGAACGCCTGCTCAAGCACCAGATCGAAACGCTTGAAGTACATGGCCAGCGGAGGCCCCAGCTGTTCGTCATCGTCGATCAGCAGCACGCGATTCATGGATTCATTCCTGGATGACAGAAAACGTCTGGACGGCCCCACATTGTCAGCCACCCGGCAAGATCAAAAAAGGCACGGGGCAGCTCCGACACAGGCTCAGCTTCGCTTGCGCGCCCCGTCACCGGGTTTTCATTTCCGGTCGCCGAAACGATCCCTCAGCTTCTCGCGCACGACCCGCTGCTGCCCGGCATCCAGACTGTCATAGAAGCTTGCCATGGCATCCACCACTTTCGGGCTGTGCTGCTGCACGGCCTGCAGTTTCTGGTCGACCACGCCCTGAGCCCGAGCACGGTCGAAGCGCTCGCCAGCAATCACCTGCTGCAGGTCTGCCGCCATGTGCCCCTCACCCCAGAGCGCCTGGCGCTGCTCATCCAGCTGGTCAGCCAGCACTTCCAGCTTGGCCCGCTGCCCCACGTTCAAGGACAACTCCTGGCTGACCCGCTCCACCATGTAGGCACGCCGCTGGGCAGAGTCCTCACCCCGCCAGTGCGATCCGCAAGGGCCATGCCCACCCCAGGGGCCCGTTCCCCGGAAACCGCATGCCGCTGCAGCGGAAGTCACCAGGACCACGGCCGTCAGGCCAACCAGAACGCGTTTGATTCCCATGATGTCACCTCTTCAGGATCTGCCGGACCATGGCGCCATCTCGTCGGCACTCATGTCTGTCCGGATCCTGTCATGCCCGGAAGAACCGGCATTCAACACGTGTGGGCGGAAGTGCCCGAGGCACGCTGAACATGGGAGACATGTTCGGGCAACCCACCGATCCGATCATCTCGGTGCGGTGGCGTTTCTTTTCGTTTTGTTTCGACGCCCGGCAGCCCCAGTACCCCCCCCCTCAACAAGAAAAAACCGGAACGCCCCTGGAAGGGAGCGTTCCGGTCGCCCATCGGCATCAGGGCCGACGGGATGGAGGGACCAACAGGCGTTTCAGCCGATCAGGGCTGCTGCAGGTGGCCCTTTATGGATTTCCTCCAAGGAATGGTAAAGAATCAGCCCACCATCTTCTCGGGCCGGACCCATTCGTCGAACTGTGCCTCGGTGACAAAGCCCAGCGCCAGGGCAGACGCCTTCAGCGTGGTGCCTTCCTTGTGCGCCTTCTTGGCAATCTGGGCCGCCTTGTCATAGCCGATGTGCGGGTTCAACGCCGTCACCAGCATCAGCGACTGCTCCATCAGCTGGTTGATGCGCGCACGATTGGGCTCGATGCCGACGGCGCAGTTGTCGTTGAAGCTACGGGCACCGTCGGCCAGCAGCCTGACCGATTGCAGCAGGTTGTGCACGATCATCGGACGATAGACGTTCAGCTCGAAGTTGCCGCTGGCACCGCCAATGTTGACGGCCACGTCGTTGCCGAAGACCTGCGCACAAGCCATGGTCAACGCTTCACACTGCGTGGGGTTGACCTTGCCCGGCATGATCGAACTGCCCGGCTCATTCTCGGGGATGGTGATCTCGCCCAGACCCGAACGCGGGCCGCTGGCCAGCCAGCGCACGTCGTTGGCCAGCTTGAAGAGCGAGGCGGCGATGGTCTTGAGCACGCCGTGGGTCGCCACCTGGGCATCGGCAGCAGCCAGCGCCTCGAACTTGCTGGGCGCGGTCTTGAAAGGCACGCCCGTCAGGCGGGCGATCTCGGCCGCCACCTTCACGGCAAACTCGGGGTGGGCATTAAGACCCGTGCCCACGGCCGTACCGCCCTGGGCCAGCTCCTGCAGGTGCGGCAGCACGTCTTCCAGGTGCTTCAGGCCATGCTCCAGCTGGGCGACGTAACCCGAGAACTCCTGCCCCAGCGTGAGCGGCGTGGCGTCCTGCAGGTGGGTACGGCCGATCTTGACGATGTCCTTGAAGGCCTCGGACTTGGCCTTGAGGGTGTCGCGCAGCTGCTTCAGCGACGGGATGAGGTTCTTGTGGATGGCCACGGCCGCAGCCACGTTCATGGCCGTGGGGAACACGTCGTTGGAGGACTGGCCCCGGTTCACGTCGTCGTTGGGGTGGATCTTGCGCGATTCGCCGCGCTCGCCGCCCATCAGCTCGCTGCCGCGGTTGGCCAGAACCTCGTTGAGGTTCATGTTGGTCTGGGTCCCCGAACCGGTCTGCCAGACGGCCAGCGGGAATTCACCATCATGCTTGCCGGCCAGCACCTCGTCGGCGGCCGTCTCGATGGCCTTGGCCTTGTCGGCTGCCAGTTGCCCCAGTCCGGCATTGACCGTGGCGGCCGCACGCTTGACGGTGGCCAGCGCCCGGATCAGCTCAGGCGACTGCTTCTCGGTGGAAATCCTGAAGTTCTGCAGCGAACGCTGTGTCTGCGCGCCCCACAGGCGATCGGCAGGGACGGCGATCTCGCCAAAGGTGTCGCGCTCCATGCGCACGGATCCGGTCATGGGAATCTCCTCGGGTTATTGGAAGTAACCGTAACTATAGCGTGTTACGGCCCTTCATTGCCGAGATAGTTCCCGGAGTCCGTCGGGAAGCCAACAGGCCCCTCAAGGGGGCCTACAGAAGGTCAGCGCGGCAGGCCGATGATGTCCTCGATGGCAAAGGCCGGACGGGAATCCATCCAGTTCTTCACGACGAACGACAGGGGTCTGTCCCCCCACCCCATGGCCAGGCCAAAGGCGCAGATCTGCTCGAACGTGAACTGGGAGCCGACGATGGCGGCGGGTTCGTCGGGCAGGACGGGCGTGTGCGTGACCTCTGGCATGATCGGATCGGGCAGGCGCGGACCTGGCGGCAGTTGGGAACGGGGGCAAGCCTACGGGCCCTTCGACCCCGTCCCAAGCACGCATGCCGCTGCCGGTCCACCCCGCCAGACTGGCGGCAAGGCCGGGACACAGACACGACATCGCCAGATGGCCCGGCGTCGCATTCATGCCTCACGCCCCCCGGGCAGGACCGAACACGCCTTTCCGAGGCCGGATTCGGGGGCAGATGTTCCCACCCCAAACCTGAATGCCCTCCCCCAGGCCTGCTTCATGGCGGAAGCGACCCGATGGCCACGAACCACCAACCGGGCGCCTGGCTCAGGAGGTTACGGGGGAATATCGGGCAAGGTCGCCCGAATACAGGTCCAGGCATGGCGTCAGCCGATGCGGCCTGACCGCACCGTTCACCACCCATCGGCAACCATCAGCCGCACATCCTTGCTGCGCTGCGCCCGGGTGGGCTACAGCGCAGAATGTGCCCATGGATTTCTTTCTCTCCTGAGCTTGGATTAGCGGGTCAGCCTACCCTGGGTGACCCGCTTTTTTTGCTCATTCGGTCGGCAGGTTGACGTTCACGGTCTTGCCGTTGACGCCGGGGAAATCGGCAAACAGCGCGTCGATCATGGCAGGCATCTGCGGTGCAACGGCGGCAGACTCGCTGCGCGTGACCAGCGTGGACTCGTAGACACGTTCGCCGGGAATCGGCTCACCCGGGGCCGGTCCGGTTGAAGCCGCCCTCACCCGGTCGATCTGGACCTGAAGGCGATGACGGTACTGAATGTTCTCGGACGTGCCGCCAATGGGAATGCCCAGCCCCACGCCCCATCCCGTTCGATAACCGCCCCCCAGGCCCAGCGAGACGCTGCTGGACGAGGTGCTTCCGGTGACGCTGCCACCGTCGGTCCGGTATTCGAAATGCACGACCAGTTCGGCGGCGTGCAGGTCGGGCACGGGGACCAGCCCATGCCTGCGCAGGGCCTCACGGACCCGCAGGGAATAATCGGCATATTCCAGGCTCTCGGCCTGCCCCGGCAGCGGCTGCACGATGAAGTGCCGTCCGGTCCAGGCGTCGGCGCCGGCGTCCTGACGATTGAAGGTGGTGATCTGGGCCGGCGTGGTGCTGGCGCACCCGGCCACCAGGGCCGTCGCCCCCAGAATGGCCACCGCCAGCATGCGGCGCGACCGTTGCAGTGATGCCCGCTTCATGTCGAATGTCATCATGGGCAGATGATCCTCGTCGATGTGCCGTTCCTGCCCGCCCGGCCTGGGGCCTCCCGGCCGGGCAGAGTCCATCAGGACTCTTCGTTGACGCGGAATTCGTCGATGTCGTGGCCGGCCTCGACATGAGCACGCAGCCAGTTGGGCTGCTTGCCCCGGCCGGTCCAGGTGTTGCCCTCGTCGTCACGGTAACGGATGGGCACCGGCTTGCGGGACACGGATCCGACCGGACGGCCGCGACGAGGACGGGCACTGCCCTCTTCCGAGGCGGCGCCCAACCGGCCACCGGCCGGCCGACGGCCGCGGCGGATGACCGCACCATTGGCCGAGAACAGGTCGTCCGGCGTCAGTTCATAATCGACGATGGCCTGTCGGATCTGGGCGATGATGCCCTTTCTTTCACGATTCTTGATGGCATCTGCCTGCTTCTGGAGCTTGGCGATTTTCCGGTTGAGGTCGATCAGTGAGGCCATTGTGGTGAATATTCCTGAAAAGTAGACGCCCAATGTGACGTTGCAGAAAAGAAGAATACGCGATTTTTGCCCGCTTGCGAACCAGGAACAGAAAAAATGGATGAAATCCCTCGATCGGGAATGATCATCGTGTCTTTCCGGAAATGGTTTCGGGAGATATCAGCGCAGCATCCGGCAATGCGTGGACAAAATATCGAAACGAAGTATGCCAGAGACACACGGGGATCTGCCGTGATTTCCCGACAAAGACCCTGACCACGCCATGGATCTTCTGAACCGGCCCCCTGGAACATTTCAGGGATTCCAGGGGAATCGTCCTTCACGGACGCTGATCACGCACGGAGAGGTGGAAACCGGGCAGGAAGGGACGGCAAAAGGCGCGAGAGGACAGGCAGATGCACAAAAATCCGGCACCGCCGTGGGCAGAAAAGTGAAAAGCCCGCCGATGGGCGGGGACGCCATGGCGCGGTAATGCCACGGATGCATGCGCCCCGAGAACCGAGGCGGCACGGCAGTAAAGGGTGGTAGGCCGTGTTGGGCTCGAACCAACGACCAAAGGATTATGCGTACCACTTCGGCTTTCGCCGCCCGTTTCCGGTTCGTGGTCTGGACTCTGTCTTGCCTTTCGGCCTTCCCGTCGAGTCTCTACACGTTCTCCGACAATCCGGAGCTTCGCTCGGCATTGGCACGGCACCAAAGAAGGCACCAGAGCGTCTGCCGAATTTGAGAAGTTCTACCTCGGGGCAGCATGTACTACCCCGGGCAACCCATGTGGCGTTTCCCATGAACGGAACCAGCGGACACACGGCATGCCATGTGCACCCCGGCCGCCGGACGAAGGGAAATGCCCGCCAAGTCCTCTGCTCTAACCAACTGAGCTAACGGCCCACGCGGCTGATTATGGCATAGGTCCGGCCGTGTTGTTATTCTGCCAACCAACCCCATCCCTGATATGCTGCCGTCCCTTCAGGAAAAGGCTGCAACGGGGCTTTTTCCTGACCGTCATGGACGCCCGGCCCGAATGAAGGGCCTCCCGGCCGTCGATGACATGCGGCGCCGGCGCCCCGTTTGCATGGGCCTGTCCGATGCAACCTTCCCTGCCCGTCGCCGCTCAATGCCTCAACCCTCCCGTTCCATCTGCCCAAGCCCATGCCTCAACCGCTGGAACAACGTCTCGCCACCGAACTGTCGATCAGGCCGCAGCAGGTGCAGGCCACCATCGCCCTGCTGGACGAAGGGGCCACCGTGCCGTTCATCGCCCGCTACCGCAAGGAAGTCACCGGCAACCTGGACGACACGCAGCTGCGCCACCTGTCCGAACGTCTGATCTATCTGCGCGAGCTGGACGCCCGCCGCCAGGCCATCCTGGACTCGATCACCGAACAGGGCAAGCTCACGCCCGAGCTGGCCGCACGCATCGACGAGGCCGACAGCAAGCAGCGACTGGAGGATCTGTACGCACCCTACAAGCCCAAGCGTCGCACCAAGGCACAGATTGCCCGCGAAGCCGGACTGGAACCGCTGGCCGATGCCCTGCTGGCCAACCCCATGCTGGTGCCCGAGACCGAAGCAGCTGCGTATCTGAAACCCGCCTTCACCACGCCCGACGGCGACAATCCGGGCGTGGCCGATGCCAAGGCAGCCCTGGACGGTGCGCGGCAGATCCTGATGGAGCGCTTTGCCGAAGATGCCGACCTGGTGGGTCGCCTGCGTGAGTACCTGCAGGAAAAGGCGGTGCTCATTTCCAAGGTGGCCGCCGACAAATCGGAAAGCGGTGCCAAGTTTGCCGATTATTTCGATTACCAGGAACCGCTTTCCGAGATTCCCTCGCACCGGGCACTGGCGCTGCTGCGCGGCCGCCGCGAAGAAGTGCTGACGCTGACGCTGAAACTGCCCGACGAGGTGGACGGTGTGGAAGGCCCTGGCTGGTGCGAGCGCACCATCGCTGCCCGGGTGGGCATTGCCGACCAGAAGCGCCCGGCCGATCCGTGGCTGCTGCAGACGGTGCGCTGGACCTGGCAGATCAAGCTGGGCTGGCAGATCGAGAGCGAACTGATCAACATCCTGCGCGAGAAAGCCGAGGAAGAAGCCATCCGGGTCTTCGGTCTGAACGTGAAGGATCTGCTGTTGGCGGCACCGGCCGGACGGCGGGTCACGATGGGTCTGGACCCCGGCGTGCGCACCGGCGTGAAGGTGGCGGTCGTGGACGACACCGGCAAGCTGCTGGAGACGGCCACCATCTACCCGCACCAGCCGCGCAACGACTGGACCGGTTCGCTGGCCACGCTGGCCCGGCTGTGCGCGACCCACAAGGTGGAGCTGGTGGCCATCGGCAACGGCACCGCCTCGCGCGAGACCGACAAGCTGGTGGCCGACCTGATGCGCGCCCAGCCACAGCTGCACCTGACCAAGGCCGTGGTCTCCGAAGCCGGTGCCTCGGTGTATTCGGCCTCGGAGCTGGCAGCGCAGGAATTCCCGGCACTGGACGTGAGCCTGCGGGGCGCGGTCTCCATCGCCCGTCGCCTGCAGGATCCGCTGGCCGAGCTGGTCAAGATCGAGCCCAAGGCCATCGGTGTGGGCCAGTACCAGCACGACGTGAGCCAGACCCGCCTGGCCAAGGCGCTCGACGGCGTGGTGGAGGATTGCGTCAACGGCGTGGGCGTGGACCTGAACACGGCCAGCGTGCCGCTGCTCACCCGCATCGCGGGTCTGGGGCCGTCACTGGCCGAGAACATCGTCCGCCACCGTGACCAGAACGGCCCCTTCCCCAACCGCAAGGCACTGCTGGACGTGACGCGCCTGGGCGCCAAGGCCTTCCAGCAATCGGCGGGCTTTCTGCGCATCCAGGGCGGCGACAACCCGCTGGATGCCTCTGCTGTCCACCCCGAGGCCTATCCCGTGGTGCAGAAGATGCTGGATGACCTGAAACTCGGCATCAGCGACGTGGTGGGCCAGCGCAGCGTCATCTCCCGGCTGGACCCGGCCCGCTACACCGACGAGAAGTTTGGTCTGCCGACCATCCAGGACATCCTGAAGGAGCTGGAAAAGCCGGGCCGCGACCCCCGCCCCGAGTTCCGCACGGCGGCCTTCAAGGAAGGCGTGGACAAACTGGAAGACCTGCGCCCCGGCATGACACTGGAAGGCGTGGTGACGAACGTGGCCAACTTCGGCGCCTTCGTCGACATCGGCGTGCACCAGGACGGCCTCGTGCACATCTCGGCGCTGTCGGATCGCTTCGTGAAGGATCCGCATGAGGTCGTGAAGACCGGTGACGTGGTGAAGGTGAAGGTGCTGGAAGTGGACGTGCGCCGGCAACGTGTGGCGCTCACCATGCGCATGTCGGATGAGCCCGGTGCCGAACGGGGTTCCGGTGGCCGCCCGGCCGGCGGTGCACGCCCGGCCGGTGGCAACGCGCGCGGCCCACGCCGTGATGGCGGCCGCCCCGGCAGCAGCCGGCAGGCCGAGCAGCCACAGAGCGCGCTGGCCATGGCGTTTGCCTCGGCCCGCAACAAGGGGCGCTGAGACCGCCTCGGGCACCCGGACAGCGCGCCCCGGGTGCCACCTCACCGTCATGGGGCACCAGGAACGGCAACGGTGGCCGTTCCTGCCCCCGCTTTCCCTTCAGCAGCCTTCCTGCTTCCGCCCTTCCCAACGGGGCATCTCTGCTGTTTCTGCCAGCCCCGCGCTCAGGTGATCAGGCGTTCTCGAGAACCCCCCGGCTGCGCCGCCCCCTGGCCCGCATGCTGGGCAACCGGAACAGCGACAGCATGTCGGGCAGCTGGTCACGCAGGGCGTACACCGCCAGCACCACCGGCAGCAGCACCAGCCAGGCTGCCGCAGCCAGCACCTGCCATTCCAGCCGGGGCATGCCCGCCTGGGCAGCCGGCAGGGCTGCCACCGATTCGGACAGCATCACCACCGACGGCGGCCAGACCACCGAGCCCAGCACCCGGGCAAACAGGAACTCCATCCACCCCACCAGGAAGCAGGCCAGGAAGGCCCCGCGCACCTGCTGGTGAATGGCCGGCAGCAGCACCCGCACGATGAAATGCGTGAAGCCGAAGCCGTCCTGCATGGCCATCTCGTCCAGTGCCACCGGCACCTGCGCCATGCCGGCTGCCAGAATCCACACCGCCAGCGGGACCGCAAAGCTCAGGTGAGCCAGCCCGACCGCGTAGGGCATGCCCAGCCAGCCCAGCAGCTCATTCAGGTGAATGAGCGGAAAGGCCAGCACCACGGCCGGCATCATCAGGCTGACCAGCATGGTCACCGCCATCAGCCGCTCACCGGCCAGCAGGCGACGAGACCAGGCGTAGGCCATGGGGACCGCCAGCACCACCGCGGCTGCGGCCGTCAGCAGCGCCCGCAGCCCGGTCCGCAACAGGCTGGTGCGCCAGACCGGGTCGTCAATGACCGCCATGAAATGGGTGAAGCCGATACCCTCTTCCGGCGTGGCGCCCTGCAAGGCCAGGCGTGCCAGCCACAGCAGCGGCAGGATGGCGAACACGACGAAGGCCCCAAGCACCAGCCATCGGCACACGCCCCGCAGGAATCCACGGCGACGCCCCAGTTCCAGCGCCTCGCCGGCCTGCACGGTCCCGCCGATGGACAGACGACTGCGCCCCCGCCCGATCAGCCACAGGATGGTGAGCATCATCGGCAGCACCAGCATGGCCTGCAGCAACGTCAGGCACGTGGTCAGATCATGGATAGAGATGTCGGACAGCCGGTCGGTGAAGGACATGAGCCCCGGCAGCAGCCAGGACATCGGAGCCGCCCCCGGCACGCTGCTGGACACACCGCCGAACCAGTCCTGCGATTCAGCCAGACGGGCCAGCGCCCCGTCGCCGGCCCCTGCCAGATGCCGGAAGAAATCGACATCGATGAACGCGCCCACCATCAGCCGGTAGAAGACGCCCAGAGCCAGCGCCCCGCGCAGCCAGGGCCATTCCAGCAGCCGGAAGGCCGCCCAGCCCGAACCGCCATCGAACAGCACCGACTGATACTGGACACGCTGGATATGGCGCAGTCGCGCCAGGCACAGCAGCGCAAAGAGCGGCGTCCACTGCCACAGGTCACGCAGCAGCATGATCAAGGAGCGCGCCAGGGGCGGCAGCGCCCCCGGCACGCATTCGGCCAGCCCCGGCACACACCAGGCCGGCAATGCCAGCTGGGGCAGGAACAGCACCTTCCAGCCCATCACGGAAATGATGAGCGGGGTGAACAGCATCACGCCCAGCAGGGTGCACCACCAGCCGGCAGCCCGCCCCCGCAGGGGCAGCATCCGCGCCAGCCACAGCCCCAGCGCGGCTTCCAGTGCCACCATCAGCGTCATGCGCAGCGTCTGCGCCAGCAGCCCCTGCTGCACCACGGGGTCATGTGCCAGGACAGCCACCATGTGCCAGAACCGGCCCAGCGTCCCCGACGACACGCCCAGCGTGAGCTGCACCAGCACTGCCAGCGGCAGCAGCCACAGCAGCATCAGCGTCAGCGAGCCGGGCAGCACCAGCCAGGCCGGAAACCAGCGCTCTCGATGCAATGCGCTCATGCCCTCGTCCTCACTGCACCAGCCTCCCGTCCACAAAGAAAAGGCTGTGCCGGTTGATGATCTGCAGTTTCTCGCGCCGGCCAGCCGCCGCGCTGCCGGACAGCACCGCCAGGTCGTAGGCCGCCGGCGTGTCGACCATCACCCGCGCACACAGCGGAATCTCTGTACCGGGCAGCACCCCATGCAACTGCATCCAGGTGCCATCGTCCTCGACGTGGGTCAGCAGTGCCTCGATGCAGCCCTCCTGACCCGGCCGGCCCAGCACCACGTGCTCGGCCCGGATCGCCATCTCGATGCTGGACTTGGGCGATTGGCCCTGCAGCTCGGCCAGCCACAGATCCAGCTGGGGAGGCGATGGCGGCAGGAGCGGCACGCCGGCAAAATGAGCCACGCCCCCGTCCGAGCGGCAGGGCAGCACATTCAGTCCGCTGCCGCCCAGCCGGCTGGCCACCGCCATGGTGCGCGGATACTGCACAAACTCGGCCGGCCGGCCCTGCTGCAGGATCCGGCCCTGATCCAGCATCAGCCACTCATCGCCCAGCCCCATCACGTCGGGCTGACCCCGGGTGCTGATGAGAATGCACATGCGCCGGCTGCGCTGCACCTGCCGCAGGCAACCCACCATCCGGCGGCGCCCCTCGGCATCCAGCACCTGCAGCGCATCATCCAGCAGCAGAAGGCCCAGATCCTCGCGGATCAGGGCACGACCGATGGCAACGCGCTGCGCCGTGGCCGGGGCCAGCTGGCCAGCACGCACATGCAGCACATCCAGCACCCCCAGCAGCGAGGCCATCTCGGTCACCTGGCGGCGCAGCTGCTCGGGCGAAAGCCGCTGGCGGCGCAGCGGCCAGGCCAGGTTCTCCTCGACCGTCAGCGCCGGATAGACCACCGGCACAGCCGGCACCAGCGCCGTGCGCCGGCGTCCCACCGGCAGGCGGGTCACGTCCACGCCATCCAGCACCACCTGGCCACGACGCGGCCTGTGCAGGCCCGCCAGCGTCTGCAGCAGCAGCGACTTGCCGGCACCGGCCGGCCCGAACACCGTGCACAGGCTGCCTTCCTCCAGCATCAGGTCGATGTCGGTCAGCGACGGCCCCGGCCGTCCGCCCAGCCAGGCGGGCCGGCGCGAAGCACTGACATCCAGCGAAGAAACCCGCAGAAAAGCCATTTGACGCTATGCCCTCCCCGCCTTCATCGCAGTGCGAAAATCGTCGGTGCAGCCTCGGTCACCGGCATGTCCGGCGGCACCGGCACGACCTGGGGCCTGCGTTGCGCCCGTTCGGCAGCCCGCTCCACCTGCTGCACCAAGGCACCGGCCCCATCGAACAGGTAGAGAGCACCCGGATCGGCGTGGAGCACCACCGTCTCGCCCAGCGCCGGGCGCAGCAACGACGGCACCAGGGCCGTCAGTGCCCCCACCCGGGCCCGGCATTCGATGCGCGTGCCCGCGAGGCCACACTCCACCCGCTCGACCCGCGCCGGGAAAGCCAGGTCGCCGGCCGAGCCCGCCAGTCGCAGATCCTCGGGCCGGATCCCCACCAGAAGCGCCGGATCCTCGACATTGAGCGGCGCCATCAGCGCCATGCCTGGTCCCTGCTCGATCTGCACGGAATGGTCCACCAGCGTGGCCCGCAGCAGATTGATCGGGGGATCTCCGAAAACGCGCGCCACGTTCAGCGATACCGGGTGCAGCAGGACATCGATGGCCCGGACCTCCTGCTGCTGCAGGCGCCCCTGCGCCACCACCGCCGTGGCGCCCCCCAGGGCCAGGGCAACCTGGCTGCTACGGGTGGCGACGGCCACCGCCATGCCCTGCTGCCACGCCGTGGTGCAGATGGCGGGCAGGTCCTCCAGCATGTGGATGGCCTCGACATCCGGCAGCCCCGCCAGCGGATCATCCAGCAGCAGCAGCGCCGGCCTGCTGGCCAAGGCACGCGCCAGCGCCAGCCGGCGCTGACCCACCAGCGACAGATCGGCCGGCATCAGCGACAGGCAGTCGCCCAGCCCCACGGCATGGGCCAGCGTGATGACCTGTTCTTCGAGCAGCTTGCTGCGCGCCATGCGCAGGGGGACCGCGATGTTCTCCCAGACCGTGAAGCCCGGATAGTTGGTGCTGCGTGCATCCACCAACGCCACCTGGCTGTTGCGGCTGCCGTCAAGCGCCACTTCGCGGCCATGGATCTGCAGACGACCGGCATAGGGGCGCAACTGCCCGGCCAGCACCCGAAACAGCGCAGACTTGCCCGCTCCGGCCGGCCCCACGATGGACAGCGGCCCCCCAAAGGGGATGTCCAGCGACAGCGCGCGCAGGATGTCCCTGCCTCCATCCCGCAGGCAGATCCGGTCGCAGCGAATCGTCATGCCGAATGAAACCCAATAGCCATGCGGACCCCCTGGAAGCCACGGACGGCATCGTGCGCCGCCCTGTTGGTCTGCATTACAGAACAAATCGTGAGGTTTGGCAACTTACGCAACCAGTTGCAACATCGCGTCCCGATTATCATCGCCATGACGAAACTGCACGGAATCGACCATGCGCTGGGAGAACGAACGCGAAAGCAGCAACATCGAGGATCGCCGCGGACAGAGCGGCGGCGGCGGGGGCCTGCCCTTCAGTGTGGGGGGAGGCCGCCTCAGCCTGGGCACGGTTGCCGTCATCCTCGTGGGCGGCTGGCTGCTGGGAATCAACCCCCTTACTTTATTGGGGCTGCTGGCTGGCGGTGACATCGGCACCGGGCAGTCCCTGACCCCCACCACCACGCAGACCCAACAGGTGAGCGGGCAGAACGACGCCGGCAAGCGCTTCGTCTCCGTGGTGCTGGCCAGCACCGAGGATGTCTGGACGAAAGTCTTTGCGGCCAATGGCGCCCGCTACACACCGCCGGGTCTCGTGCTGTTTTCCGGCCGTACCCAGACTGCCTGCGGCGTGGGCGTCACCGGAGCGGGCCCCTTCTACTGCCCGGGCGACCGCAAGATCTACATCGACCTGGCCTTCTACCGGGTGCTGCAGGACCAGCTGGGCGCTGCCGGCGACACGGCCCAGGCCTATGTCATCGCCCACGAGGTCGGCCACCACGTGCAGAACCTCACCGGCACACTGCAACAGGTGGAAGAAGCCCGCAAGCGCATGGACCAGCGCAGCTACAACGCCCTGTCGGTCCGGCTGGAGCTGCAGGCCGACTGCTATGCAGGCATCTGGGCCAATCATTCGCAGCAGGCACGCCGCTGGTTCGATGCCGGTGACATCGCCGAAGCCATCAATGCCGCCGCAGCCGTGGGCGACGACGCGCTCCAGCGTCGTGCCGGCAGCTCCGTCAACCAGGAAAGCTTCACCCACGGCAGCTCGCAGCAGCGCCAGGCCTGGTTCCGTATCGGCAACGAAACCGGCTCGGTACAGCGCTGCGACACCTTCACCAACCGGCAGCCCTGATCAGGGGCGCGGGCTGCCTCCCTTGGCTGCGCTTGGCACCGTGCCCGTCGGCGCGGCGGTCGGCGTGGCCCCGGCGTTGTAGGTCACATCGGGCACGGCCAGCTCGCGCCACCACCAGCGGTTCGGTCCGGGAATGCTCACGCACAGCACCTGCCGGCTGTCGGCCGTCAGTGCCACGCTGGTCAGCGTGCCTTCCGGGCACAGCCCCGGCCGCGGCGCCTGCGTGCAGTTGGCATCGGCGCACGGCTTGGCCGGTTCCTCGTTCAGCACCGCCGAACGCCCCGTCCAGTTGTCCACCCCCCAGCTCGACACCACCATGTCGCGGCTGTCGATCTTGCCGTCATTGTTGGTGTCAATGATCTGCTTGGTGGCCATGCCACCCGTGATCGGCTCGACGAAGGTGCTGAAGCCCGGCACGTTCACCAGCTCCGCGCAGGGATTGCTGACGTAATCCACTTCCACCACCGGCGTCATCGCCTCGAACAGCGCCATGCCCGAGACCATCTGCGGCGGCGCAATGGTCCGAAGCCCACGATTGCTCATCATGTTCAGCGGGATATGCCAGCCCCGGTGCGTGGCCCAGTTCAGCACCTTGGTAGGATCGGCCTCGTAGGCCAGCTTGCCGTTCTGGGTGAGCGTCTGGTTGCGGCGCACCAGCGTCGTCAGGGCAATCGGCTCGCCCTCACGCCACTGCCAGCCCGCAGCCTGCACGGTCCCGCCGGCCTGCGCCTGCTTCTGCACCAGCGTGCCGTTGTCCCACAGGCCATAGTAGGACTCCAGTGCCCGTGACTTCTCGTCGCCCGTCTCAAAGAGCTTGCCGGTACCGATCAGCACCATCGTGCCACCACGCGGATGGGGCACCAGTGCAGGCGCTGCCGTCACCGGCCGCCGATCGGCCGTGGTGAACAGCGGGCGACCGCCCAGCGACACCTTCCATTCAGCGGCCCGCTCCGAGGCCAGGTCGAACTTCCAGACGTTGCCATGCAGGTCACCCGCATAGGCGGCGGTGATCACCTGGTTGCCGTCGCGCAGCAGCTTGATCCCGCCCAGACCGTTGGGTTCGGCCATCGAGCCACGCCCCGTGTCCAGCGTCTTCAGCACCTTGCCGGTCGCCAGGTCCACCACGAAGAGCTGGGCACGACGGGACTTGCTCTCGTACCCGTTGCCGAAGATGGCCACCCACGTGCCATCACGCAGCATCCCCACCTCGGGTGCGGCCAGCACATGGCCCAGCTCGGCAGCACGGCTCTCGTCCAGCTCCCACATCAGCGTCTTCGTTCCGAGATCAGCATCAGCGGTGCGCGTCATGTTCAGCGCAAACACCGCCTTCGGGCCGGCGCCCGTGGTACCCACCACCACGTTCTGCCACTTGCCGTCCAGGTGCGCATCGGCCTCCACCAGCGGGCCATCCATCAGGAAGCGCTGCTCCTGATTGTTCCGATTGGCCAGCCGGGCCATTTCCTTCATCACCACGTTCGGCGCATAGGCAAAGCTCTCCACCCCGTCACTGGCGCGGAAGACATGCACGAAGCCCTCGTTGGAACCCACCATCACCAGCTTCTGACGCGATGCGGCCCCCTTCTGCTCCTTCAGATAGGCACGGTAGGAACGGGCCCCGGAATCCACCGTCTGGCCCCCGCTGCCCACGCGCTCCGGCAGGCTTGCATAGCCCTGGTTGGTGGCGGCGCCGATGAAGACCGGTGCAGAGTTGACGATCTGGCCCAGCACGTTCCGGCGGGGCCGGAACAGTGTGGTCTCGTAGTTGCCGTCACCCAGCAGGTAGGCCACCAGCTGCCGCCCCCAGACCTCACGCTGCGCCCCCTGGCCGGGCGCACCGCCGGCATCAAGCAGCGCCTGCTTCAGCGTCTGCGGCAGCTCATCGTTGCGCTCCGCACTCCAGAAGAAGTTGCTGGCACGCACACCGGTGGTGCTGCCGTTGCCGACAATGGCGCGACGACGGCTCCAGTGCGGCATCTTCTCGGCGGCGCTCCACTGCAGATTGCCTTCCCGGCCGTCCACACCCAGTGCGAAGGCCTGCAGGTTGCCTGTCCGGTCCCGCGTCATGAACGACGGCACGAACTTCTGGTTGCTGGTCTGCAGTGCCCGGTTGCTGACCGACACCCCGGCGGTCGAACCCGCCCTGTTGACGATCTCGGCCAGGATCTGGCGCATTGACGCCAGAAACTCCGTACTGTTCTTGACGTTCAGATAGCGCCCCCGGCCGTTGACGGCGGCATGCCACAGGTCATCCACTGCCTCGTCCGAATCCTTCCTCACGACGGCGGGCCACGAGCGCCTGCCCGAAACGATGTCCTGCAGCGTGCTGGCCTGCGACTCAGGCGTCGAGGCCGGCAGCTTGCCGTCCGCGCCAAAGCTCAGCGTGTACATCGTCACGTTCTGCCAGAACGACGGATTGTCGGCATCCACCGGAACGTTGTTCGCCAGATTGGGCATCAGGTCCCGGTTCCAGTAATACATGGCCACGTCGGCCAGCGTGCGCCCCGTGGCGCTGCGATAGAGCCGGTTGTTCGGGTCATTCGGATCGTAACGGAAGGCACGATTCTTGCCAGATGCCGGAATCACCGGACCCAGCTCATTGTCGGCATTGCTCATGCCGGGGATCCGGTCGATCTGCGTGTTGTCCTGGTCGTTGTACTGACCGTCGGTCATCAGGATGTGATAGGAGCGGCGGCAGCTCAGCTGACGCGTCTGGCCCTTGCTATCCGTGTCCGACCAGGGCCCCTGCGCCCCGTCACGCTTGAAGTACTCTCCCACGGCAATGGTGGCCCCCAGCAGCGGAGTGCTGCCGGAGGGGTTCACCGACTGCAGCCAGCTGAAGAACGCCGTCTTGTCCTGGCCATCGAACCGGCGCACGCCCCGCTCGACAACCCGGGTGACGACGCCGTCAACCGACCCTTCCGCCTTGTTGATCCGGCCATATCCCACGCGGACATCACCTCCCAGCTGACGGGCAAAGGCCTCGCCCACCGCTCCCACGGCCAGCAGGTAGCGGAAACGGTGATACTGGAACCAGTTGGCGAAGTTCTTGTATTCCTGCTCCTGGGTACAGGTACGCACACCGGGCGACTTCTGCCGGCACTCGGTCCGGTCGGTGGTCTCGATATCGAATTCCTGATGGTCGGCAATCGACACGCGCCGATAGCTGGCCGGGTCATTCCGGTTCACCCCCGTCAGCACATAGTAGGTGGCCGGCTTCACCTGGGCAGGCGCCTGTCCCCAGGCAAAGGGCACGCACTTCGAGCCCCGCTGAACGGAAGCGGCACAGACCTGATGCGCGCTTCCCGCGACAGGCTGCAGACCTCTCAGGTTCAGCGTCTTGTCACCGGCATGCTTGTAGAAATAGTGCACGGCCCCCGGATCTGCGTCCGGCTCACGGGTACCGTCGGCATTCATCCACGGCATGTAGCGCACCTTCGGGTTGTAATACAGCAGGTTCACATCCGAAGAGCGCCGGCGCGCCGACAGGATGTTCCCGTCACGCGAATCCAGCAGGCCTGCAATCCCGAAATAGGCGATCTTTGCCGGCTCCTGGGGATGGATGGCATAGATCTGGTATGGAAGGTCCGTGTCGGGCAGATAGTTGAACAGCATCGAGCCCGAATCATCCAGCGTGAACATCACGTTGGGCTCCACGACCGGGGGCGTGGCCACGATCAGCGAGTGCTGTGCGATCTCGGCCTGCACGGCCCCCGCGCCAGCACAGGCCATCAGAAACAGGGCCAGGCGCACGGCCTTCCCTGCCCCGGCCTGAATGCCGGGACAATGTTCGACACCATGGTGCCCACCTGCCTTGCTGCCATTCACTGCCATGAAGATCTCTCCGGAATACCTGCCGCGCATCGTCGTAATCGCGCGGACTTCCTGATGATCCGGGCACTATCTTCATGACGCCGACTACAGGCAAGCCGTTGCAGACTGCCGCCATGCAGCTCGTGACAGGCGGTGGCAGCACGCACTGCCACCCCGCGAGCCCTGCTCCGGAAAGCGGGCTGCGCGGCGGCGATACGCGGACTCAGAAGCGGGGGGCAGTCCCCTTCGTGGCGCCCGGGGCTCCATCTCCGGCCAGTGTTCCCCGGGTAGACCCTCCAACAGGCGCCGTCGGCGTGGCACCTGCGTTGTAGGTGATATCAGGCACGGACAGCTCGCGCCACCACCAGCGGGTGGGCTTCGGGACGTCCACACACAGCACCTGGCGGCTCTCCACCGTCATCGCCACACTGGTCAGGGTTCCTTCCGGACACATGTTCTGCTGCGACTGCTGCGTGCACGGCGCCGTGCTGCAAGGCTTGGGAGGCTCCTCGTTCAGGACCACCGAACGACCCGTCCAGTTCTCCACGCTCCAGCTCGACACGATCCGGTCGCGGTTGTCGATCGCTCCATCATGGTTGGTGTCGATGACCTGCTTGGTGGCCATGCCCCCCGTGATCGGTTCGACGAAGGTGCTGAAGCCCGGCACGTTCACCTGCTCGGCGCAAGGGTTCCGGGCATAGTCCACCTCCACCACGGGCGTCATGGTCTCGAACAGCGCCATGCCCGAGACCATCTGCGGCGCCGCAATGAGGCGCAGCCCCTTGTTGCGCATCATGTCCAGCGGGATCTGCCAGCCCCGATGCAACGCCCAGTTCAGCGCCTTGCCGGGATCACTCTCGTAGGCCAGGCGCCCATCGGCCGACACGGTCTGGCGTCGCGTCACCAGGAACCTGGCCTCGACCGGATCCCCCTCGCGCCACTTCCAGCCCACCTGCCGCCGATTGGCCCCCTCGCCTTCCATGTCCTGCACCATCGTCGACTGATCCCACAGACCGTAGAGCGACTCCTGCGCCCGCGAGCGCTCGTCGCCGGGCTCGAAGAGCTTGCCCGTACCGGCCAGCACCATCGTGCCGCCGCGCGGGTGCGGCACCAGCACCGGAGCGGCCGTGAACGGGCGAGCATCCTGGGTCCTGAACAGCGGACGGCGGTCGAAGGCCACCTTCCACTTGCTGCGATCCCCCGAGGCCAGATCGAACTTCCACATGTTGCCCTTCAGGTCACCTGCCAGCGCAGCGGTGATCACCTGATTGCCGTCACGCTGCAGCTTCACGCCCCCCAGGCCGTTGCGGTCGGTCTTCGACCCCACCTCGGTATCCAGGCGCTTGAGCACCTCACCCGTGGCCAGGTCGACCACAAAGAGCTGGGCGCGTCCCGATTCGCTTTCATAGCCATTGCCGAAGACGGCCACCCAGGTGCCATCACGCAGGACGCCCACCTCGGGTGCGGCCAGCACATGGCCCAGCTCGCGATCCCGGCTGGCATCCAGCTCCCACATCAGTGCCTTCGGGGCCAGGTCGGCATCTGCCGTGCCTGTCATGTTCAGTGCAAACACGGCCTTCGGACCGGCGCCCGTGCTGCCGACCACCACGTTCTGCCATCGGCCCCCCAGATGGGCATCGGCCTCCACCAGCGGTCCGTCCATCAGCAGCCGCTGTCCGGTCTGGCGCTTGTCGGCCAGCCGAGCCATTTCCTGCAGCACGACGTAGGGCGCATAGGCAAAGCGCTCCACCCCGTCACTGGCCCGGAAGGCGTGCACGAAGCCGTCATTGGCGCCCACCACCACCAGCTTGTCCTTGTCGTTCTGCCGACCCTTGGTACCCTTCAGGTAGGCCCGGTAGGTGCTGCTGCCGGAACGCTTGCCCCCCAGCTCGGCGGGCAGCGAGGCATAGCCCTGATTGGTGGCCGCTCCGATAAACACCGGCGTGGAGTTGATGATCTGCCCCAGCACGCCACGACGCGCCCTGAACAGGGTGGTCTCATAGTTGCCGTCACCCAGCAGGTAGGCCACCAGCTGGCGCCCGCGGGCCACGGCCTCATTGCCGGCATGCTGGTTGCGTGCAATGCCCAGCGTATCCAGCAGCATGGTCTTGACGGACACAGGCAGATCGTTGGGGCGGTCAGAACTCCAGTAGAGCTTGCTGGCCCGCTCGCCCGAGGTATTGCCGTTGCCCACGATGGCACGACGCCAGCTCCAGTGCGGCAGCTTGTCGATCGCACTCCATTGCGGTGCGCCCTGCTCGCCCTTGCTGTCAAGCGCATAGGCCATCAGGTTGCCGGTCTGGCTGCGCGTCATGAAGGACGGCACGAACTTCTGGTTGTTGGCCTGCAAGGCACGGCTGTTCACTGCCACACCGGCCGTCGAACCGTTGCGGTTGACGATCTCGGCCAGGATCTTGCGCATCGAAGCCAGAAAGCTCGTGCTGTTCTTGACGTTCACATAGCGGCCATGGCCATTGACGGCCGCATGCCAGAGATCATCAATGACCTCCGGTGAATCGTCATTGATCGTTTCCGGCCATTTCAACTCACTGCTGGCCAACCGCTCCAGCGTTCTCGTCTGGATCTCCGGCGTCCCGGCCGGCAGACTGCCATCCACGCCAAAGCCCAGCGTGTACATCGTCACGTTCTGCCAGAAGGACGGACTGTCACCATCGACCGGCACATTGTTCGGCAGCCGCGGCAACAGGTCACGGTTCCAGTAGTACATGGCAATGTCTGCCAGCGTCTTCCTGGCCGGGCTGGGATAGAGCTTGTTCCTGGCATCATCCGGCTGATACTGGTACTGCGCATTGCGGCCCGAAGCCGGAATGACAGGCCCCGGCGTTCCATCAGCATCCTCGATGCCTGCGTGGTTCTCGAACTTTCTCGTCTTGAGGTCGTTGTACTGACCGTCCGTCATCAGGATATGGTAGGAGCGACGGCAACTCAGCATGCGCTTGCGCCCGTCCGGCCCCTGATCCGCCCAGGGCCCATCCATGTCGTCACGCGAAAAATAGTCGCCCACCGAGATCGAGGCCCCCAGCAATGGCGTCCCGCCCGAAGGGTGCACGTCCCTCTGCAACCAGTTGAAGAAGCTCTCCTTGTCGGCTCCCTGGAAACGGCGCACGCCGCGCTCCACCACGCCCGTGTCACGGCCATCGACGGAGGTGGAGCCCTTGTTGATGCGCCCATAGCCCACGCGCACGTCGCTACCCACCTGGCGCGCGAAGGCCTCGCTGACCGCGCCCACGGCCAGCAGGTGACGGAAGCGATGGTACTGGTACCAGTTGGCAAAGTTCTGGTATTCCTGCTCCTGCGTGCAGGTCCGCACACCGTTGGCCGCCTTCATGCAGTCCGTGCGCTCGTCGGAATCGATCTGGAAGGAGGTCGCCTCCGAAATGGAAACACGTGTGTAGTTCCTGACGTCGTTGAGCAGCCGCTCCCGCTCCCGAGGCGTGATGCCCTCACGCGTGAGCCTTTCACGGTCCTTGAAGAGGAAATACGTGGCCGGCTTGACGGCGTTGATACGGGGATCCTGTTTACAGGGATCGTTCCACCCCCGGGCAGCCCCCACGCAGACCTTGTGGTCATTCGGCCGCAGCCTGTAGGTGTCGCGCAGGTTCACTGTCACCGTGCTGTGCCCATAGAAATAGTACGCGGCCTCGGGACTGGCCTTGGGCTCACGCGTGCCGTCGGCTTTCATCCACGGCAGGTACAGAACCCGCGGGTCGTAGTAAAGCAGGTTCACGTCCGGCGAACGGCGGCGCGCGGCCAGCGCATAATACTCCGAAGGCAGCGCCCCCTTCACCTCGTAGGTCCCCACCTTCTCCGGCTCCCCCGGGTGGATGGCGTACAGCTGGAAATTAATCTCCGTATCCGGCAGGTAATTGAACAGCATCGAGCCCGAGTCATCCAGCGTGAACATCACGTTGGGCTCGACCGCCGGAGGATCGGCGATGATCAGCGAGTGCTGGGCCATCTCCGCATGCGCCAGCACACCGGTCGTACCCGCCAACACCGCCAGGGCAAGCCTCACCCCCTGCGTCAGGCGCGCAGCCGACCGCATCCGACGCCCTTTCCGGGCAACGCCCCAAACAGCATCCTGCTCATTCATATGCATGGGTCTCCTTATGGGCCGTGAGCGCATCACTTGCCTGCCGCCGTGGGCACAGCCCCCGGGTTGTAGGTGATGTCCGGAATGGCCAGCTCGCGCCACCACCAGCGGGTGGGCGACGGCACGCCCACGCAGACCGGCTTGCCATCACCCACGTTCTGCAGACTGCTGGCCAGTGACTCGGGCGGGCAGACCGACCTGGTCTGTGTCTGGCTCTGGCACCCCGCGCCCTCGCAGGGCCTGGGCGGCTTCTCTGCCAGAATCACCGACCGTCCGGTCCAGTTCTCCACGCTCCAGCCCGCCACCTGAAGGTCGGCCTCGTTGATCTTGCGGTCCCGGTTGGTATCGATCAGTGACTTGGGGCTCATCAGCCCCGAGAGCGGATCCACCACCAGCGAGAAGCCCGGCGTGTTCACATTGGCCGCGCAGGCTCCCAGCTCTTCATCCACGAAGGGACTCATGGTCTCGAAAAGCGCCAGGCCGGACATCAGCTGCGGCGCAATGATGTTGCGCTGACCGCCCAGCGCAATCATGTCCACCAGGCGAATGCGCCAGCCGCTGTCCTTGCGCCAGTCCAGGATCCCGTTGGCCTTGTCGTCGAAAGGCGTCTGCGCCAGATAACGGCTTCCGATGACATTCAGCTTGCGGGTCTTCACCGCCGAACGGGCAATGGGCACGCCATCCTTGTCTTTCTGTCGGCCATCCACCCAGGCGCGCTTTCCCTTCTCATCGGAAACCAGCCGGGTGTAGTCCCACAGCCCGTAGATCGATTCGGCCGGAAGCGTCTGCCCTCGGGCGGTATCGGGTCGCTTGTTGTCGCCCACCTCGAAGAGCTTGCCGGTGCCGTTGAGCCACCGCAGCTCGCGTGCCAGCACGCCGTCGCCCCCGCCCCCGTCCTGCGCGATCACCGACCACAGCCG
>ERZ772977.52-NODE-52-length-97055-cov-4.768082_pt1 | contig 97055 bp, 80 predicted proteins | sample MGYA00511131_ERZ772977 | MGnify/ENA primary metagenome ERZ772977 (study PRJEB29015, sample SAMEA2737935) | human oral metagenome | biome: human oral; feature: human-associated habitat; material: dental | place: China | collected 2151 ...
AACGGCAAGATGGTACGCATGCCGGGCCTTCTTGATGACGAGCGCCGCCGGATCCGCGAGTTCGTCGCCTGCCTGCCCACGACCGCTCTGCTCGGCCGGGTCGCGGAGGTGTCGCTCCCCGCATGGCTGGTATGGGTCTCTCCCTGGCGGGCTGGGTGCTGTTCCTCCTGTCCCTGGTGCTGTTCCACCGCATGTCGCGGCACCACCAGAGCCTGGGGCGTGACGCGATCATCGGTCTCTCACGTGCCGACGAGACGGGTGCCCGTCCAGCCCTGCCCGACCGCATCGGCGACCGCCAGGGCGAAATCGGTGTAGCCGATGGTGCGGCGGATGAATCCCGACTCGTCCCCGGACGGTCGCCACACCCGGTAGCCGCCGGTGGCCGGGGCTTCGGGGACGAAGGCGGGGGGTGGGATCAGGTAGGCCCAGTGCCGACCTGCGTGCCCTGCCTCCATGTGGTCGCGCAGCTCGGCGTGGGCGCGGCCGCGGGGCAGGGTCCGGGCGGGGAGGGCCGGGGACTGCCAGAACCTCCGCCCGCCGGGCAGGTGCAGTGAACCTGCCCCGCCGACGGTCACGATCAGGGGTGGATGGGCGTCGGGAGCCGCGTTGAGGATGAGGCGGTGAAGATCGACCAGAGCTGTGGCGGGAATGTCCTCCCGGAGCCGGATCGCGTTCACCACGGCATCCATGTCGCGCATCGCCCGTTGCAGGGTTGCGATCGATTTCAGGTCAATCAGTGCGGTTCCGGTGATGTTGGTGTCCTTGGGGAGGCGGCTGCGATCAACTTGTGTGCGCAGTCCGGCGACGATCTCCACCCGGCCGGACAAGTGGGAGATCACGGCGGAACCGGAACGGCCCGTCGCACCCAGCACGAGCACCCGTTTCATGCGACGACCTCGTTCTTTCGGGAGACCAGGTACGCGGAAAAGGTCACAAGAGCGGCAGCCATCCCCAGGAGCATCGTAAGAATGAGCAGCAGGATCGGGAATCCGAGGCCAGCGGTCGCGAGGACCGGACCGAGACTGGCGCCGATGAACAGGATGAAACCGTTGACCGCCATGCCGCTTCCCCGCCGAGGTGCCGCGGCCTGCCCGAACAAGTTGATCATGGCCGGTACTGCCAGTGCGATCCCGGCGACGAAGAGGAGGCTGGCTGCTCCCAGCCCGAGCAGCACTCCGGGGGTGAGTGCCTCTGCGACGAGCCCTGCGGCGGCGATCAGGAATCCTGCCCGAGCGAGACCTGCGTCGCCTCCTAGGAGGCGCCCCAGCGGACCTGCTGCCAAGGCCACGAACATGCCTGGTAGGCCTGCCAGACGGATCAGGAACATTGCCCCGGGATCGTGTCCTGACGCCGTCAGGTGCAGGCCGAGGCCGGTGTACATGGCGACGAACGACAACAGGAGCGTCAGGTGCGCGCCACACAGGCACAACACGTCACCCCGGACGAGGAGCCGGGCGATGGTGAGAAACTGCCTATTCAGACTGCTGGTGGCCCGGGTGTGGTGGGGCTCGTGCGCCAACCAGACGACCGCCAGGGTACAGATCACGAGCAGGCAGGTGCTGCCGAGAAACACCCATGGCCAACCGAACCGCTGGGTGATGGCCTGCGCGCCGATCTGCCCGGTGATCCCCGCTACGAGGAAGGCGGTGGACATGGCCCCGATGGCCGTTGCACGGTGTCGGGGAGTCACCGCCTCACTCAGGTAGGCCAGCGCGACCGGCGGAAAGCTGGAGGCCGTCAGCCCCTGTGCTCCGCGAGCCAGAGCCAGGGCCGGAAGTGACGCGGTGAACCCGCACGCGAGGGTCGTGGGCGCCAGGAGGCACAAGCCGATGAGCATGACCCGTCGGCGGCCGTAACGATCCGCAACTGGTCCCCACAGGAGGAAACCGACCGCGTAGCAGAGCCCGTAACTGGTCGAGAGAGCGAAGGTCGCGCTGCCGCCCAGCTCCTCCCCGACCGGCGTCAGCAGGGGAATCGCCGCGTAGAGCTGGGACAGTACCGCCAAGGCCGTGACGACCAACACGGTCACCGTCCCGAGGCCCGCCGGGAACTCATTGTCGCTGCGGTTCCCCGCGTCCTGCCGGGGTGGGGCGGCCGCGGCCGAATATGTGTTGGGCATGATCCACCTCAATTCCAACGATTGCGTTGGAATTGAGCGTAGTACGGTTGCTCCGAAAGACCAACCCTCGCGTTGGAATGACACGGCAAGTGGGAACGAGTCATGGCCTGGGACACAGAAGCGACGAAACGCCGCATCCTCGACGCAGCGGCCGCCGAATTCGCCGCCCACGGGCCGGACGGCACCACCATCGAGCGGATCGCGGGAGTGGCCGGGGTCAACAAGGAGCGCATCTACAACTACTTCGGCGGCAAACGCGACCTGTTCGCCCATGTGCTTCGCGACGAACTCGTCAAGGTCGCGCAGGCGGTGCCGGTGGAATCCTTCGCCACCGAGGACGTCGGGGAGTACGCGGGACGGGTCTACGACTATCACCTGGAGCATCCGGAGCTTGAACGTCTGCTGCGCTGGGAAGGGCTCGCCTTCGACGCGGGGAACCCCGACGACGAGCAGCGACTGGGGTTGTACAGGGACAAGACAGCCGCCGTCGAGGCAGGGCAGCGGGCGGGTAGCGTCACCGAGGAGATCGATGCGGATCACATGATCTTCCTCATCCTGTCGCTCGCGGGGTGGTGGTCCTCCGTGCCGCAGGTGGCCCGCATGCTGACTGGCTCCGACACCGATGTGGAGCGTGCCAGACGCAGGGAATCGGTGGTGCGTGCGGCCCGCCGGATCGCCCGGCCGGATTGATCCCGGATGCCGTCGGACGGAAAGCCGAGTGCGTTTGACGGGTGGGAACGGCAAGATGGTACGCATGCCGGGCCTTCTTGATGACGAGCGCCGCCGGATCCTCGCGTTCTGGCGGCTGCTGGAGCTTTTCAGCCCGCAGCAGATGCCCGGCTCGGTTTCGTTGGCTGAGGGAACCGGGAACGAGCAGGTGATCGACTGGACACCATCCAGCCCATTGCCATGGGAGGTCCTCACGCCCTCGTCGGGAGGGCGGGGGAGAGGCCCCGGGGCTTGGCGGCATCTCGTCTTCCTGGGGGTGTATCGCTTCAAGGACACCTACGACTGGCTCCGCAAGATCTCGGGGGACGAGGCCGAACATACCGAACACCCCGCGGGCAGGGGCGCCTGCGTCGGTCTGGTGCTGGACGAGGACGGGCGGATCATCCCGGACTCCGCGGTGCTGTCGTCGTCGCTCTGGGCCGTCGGGAGAATCGCCCACGGACAGATCCCCAGGGCCGAATGGGTTGACGAGTTCGGTGCTGCGCAGGCCCGGCTGGCGGAGATCATCGGCTCCTTCGAGAGGGCCAGGCGCGCGAGCATCGAGGGGGAATTGCCCCCGCCCCAGGACACCGATTCCCTGCGGGAACTACTGCGCATCGTCCAGAAGACCTGGGGCATCGAGGGGGCCCGCGAACTGTCCATGGACCGGATCGTCGTGAGAAGCCAGTGGGTGGATGACCGGCGCAGCGAGGAAACCCCGGACCCCGACTTCCTCAACAGTTGCTTCCGCGCCGAACTGGATGCCGTGATCGCGGAACTGGAGGCCGACGAACGACCGGGAGCCGCGCTGCGCGCCTACCTGACCCGCGACGAGGAACTCGACGAGACCGGGCGGGTGGACATCGCCGATCATCCCGACGCCTTGGACGCCCTGACCCTGCCGGAACGGCTTCCCGCCGGACGGTGGCCTCGCGACCCGGAGCAGTCTTCGACTCTGAGGCAGCAGTTCGTGACGAACCGCGCCCTGGATGACCTGGCGCCCGGGCAGGGGCTCATGGGCATCAATGCGGCACCCGGTGAGGACAGGGCCGTCGTGCTGCGCGACATCCTGGCCGGCAACATCGTCGAACGCGCCCGGCGCCTGGCGTCGCTGTCGCACCCGATGGAGGCGTTCACCGCCGAGGAGCACAGCTGGAAGGACGCGAAGGGATTCCAGCGCGTCGTCCTGCAGCTGCGTGAGGAGTTCTGCGGATTCGAGACGGTGGTGATCTCCGAAAACGACGAGGCCGCCGCGGGATTCGCCGCGGAACTCACGGGCCGGGAGGCCCTGGGGCGGCCGTGGCGGGAATCGGCGGACTACTTCGCCGACATGGCGACCGCGATTCGTGGCGGAGGAACAACCGGTGGGCATCGGAAGGCCGGGGGGGCCTGGGGCATGGTCGCGGCCTGGCTGGGGAACAGGAAAACCCGGGAGGCGTTCAGGTCCGAGTACTGGTTTGACAAACCGGGTCCCGGCGACGGGGAGGCCGGGTCTGTCAGGATGCTGGGCAGGTTACGGGACTGGCGCGACGGCAAGGCCTCCCACCAGAGCTGGTGGCTGGCCAAACATGACTTCCACCAGGCCGAGAAGAAGGTGAAACGCCTGACCCGGATGATGATCGATGCCCGTGACGCGATGCTGAGTCATCAGGAGCTCGTGGAACGCGAACGTCTTCTGCGGGAACGCGTCCCGGAGGTGGCGAAGGAACTCGCCGCAGCCGAATCCGAGATGATGGCCAACGCCAAGGCGGAGGAACAGGCCAGGCGGAAGGTGTCGGAAACCACTACTGAGCACTACAGGACGCTCGCCTTCAAACCCGGGGCGACCGAGTTCGTGTTCACCCTCGGCAACTCCGCCCGGGAGTGGCGGAAGCAGCACGACGTGGCAGCAGCCGAACTTCAGGAGGCGGAGCAGGAATACCAGCGCAGACTCGAACGCGGCGAGGAGCTGCGGGCCCGTTTCGAGAAACTGCGGATGGAGCAGGTCGAGATGGAACCGGAGCTGGAGGGCATCGGGGCCGAACTGGACCAGCTGCGCCGCGAGATCAAGAAAAACCGGAGACGATTCGGCGAGAACTACCCCGATGAAGAATGGGTGGGCCAGAGACGCGAACTCAACGCCCCGTGGCTGGAGGCCGAACTGGAGGCCGCCCGCTCCGAGCTCTTCCTGGCCGCGATGCGGCTCCACGAGGACTTCCTGTCCGGGACCGCCGTTCGTATGGTGGGCGCGTTGGGGACCGCCGTCGACGTCGTCGCCGGAAGGGCCCCGGAGAACCTGGAACCCGAGAAGATACGGGCCGCCTGGCAGCTCTTCTTCCTGGCGGTCCCGGTGGTTGCCACCACCCACGAGGGGTTCGCGGAGATGTTCGGCGAGTTCGGCCCCGAGAGCCTCGGGTGGGTGATCGTCGACCGGGCCGACCGGGTCGCCCCGCCGCGTGTGCTGAAGGCCCTCAGGGTGGCCCAGAGGGCGATCACCATCGGTGATTCAACTGCGCGCCGCACGGTCACGCTCCCGGGCAGGGTGCTGGCCGGGATGGCCGACGCCTGCGGAGTCTCGGCCACCTGGGTGCCGCCCCGGGCATCGGCCCAGACCCTGCCGGACCGGGTCGCCAGGTTCGGCACCACCCTCGTTCACGGCCGGGAGGATGGGGAGAAGACGTGGGTGAGCATTCCGCTCGCCCATCGTCCCGCCGAGGTCCGGAATAACGGGGGAGCGGGTTAGGATCGCCTGACTGATGGTTCAGGAGGATGCCATGACGTTTGTGAACATCACCGCGCTGAGGATCCCCGAGGGTGCGGGACCGGAGATCGAGAAGCGGTTCGCAGCCCGTAGGCGCTCGGTGGACGCGGCCGAGGGGTTCGAGGGTTTCGAGTTGCTGCGCCCCCGGTTCGGTGAGGACCGTTATTTCGTCGTCACCCGCTGGGACACCCGCGAACACTACGACGCCTGGGTGGCCGGCCGCGACACGAGCGCCCATGCCGACGACGAACGCCGCGGAATGTCCATCGAGCTGCTGGGATTCGAGGTCGTCCAGCACGACGAGTAGAACGAGCGGATCCGCGACGGCCGTTCAGGTGACGGTGATGGTGTAGGTGCGTGTGGTGCCGATGCAGGTGACGCCGTCGGGTTCGCAGTTCCTGACCGTCATGGTCGTGGTTCCCGGGGAAACCCCGGTCAAGGTCAGCGACGCCTCTGCCGGGGCGCGACCGGGTATGGGGCCGGGGTCGTTCGTTTCTTTGATGGGGCGGTTCTTGAATGAGCCGGTGACCACCGATTCGTCGGCGCCGCTGCCCTTGTAACTGTAGGGAAGCGACAGGTTGACCTCGCCGAGGGTGATCGTCTGCGCCTCCCCCACCCGGAGGGTGATGTTCTGGGTCGTCTCGTCGACGGGGGTTGGTGCCGGCGGGGTCGGGAAGGGGCCGGTCGTCTGGAGCAGAAGCGATAACAGGATCTGGAACAGGAAAATCATGTCTCATCCTTTTCTTCCAGGAGGCTGGGTCGGGGAACCGCGGTGGCCCGCGTGGCCGTCAACCAGAACCAACGGAATCAGGTGCGAAAGGCGTTTCCTCACATGAAGATGATGGCACCGGTGGGGGGCACAGGGATGGCGAAGCCTCTCGGTTCATCGAAGCATCACGTTTTTCGTCACTGTCCATGAAACGTGTAGCACTCCAGTTACCGTGTGCCTCCAAGGGCCCGGAGCGACCGGACATCCATGAGACGTCACACTTCCGTAAGGATTTCTCCCTGTTCCGCGTCATCACGGCGGCGGAAGACTTCCGGGTATGAAGAAATACCTCCTGCCCCTGGCCCTGTCAGCCGTCATCGTGCTCGGCGGCTGCTCCCAAGCGAACTCGTCCCCCGATGCCATGTCTTCCGCGAAGTCTCCCTCCTCGGCCATGTCGCACAGTGACGCGGCGTCCCAGTCCTACATCACCTACGACCAGTACCAGGCCTCCAAGGACAAGTACGCCGACTCGAAGGTAGTGCTGTTCTTCAACGCCACGTGGTGCCCCGACTGCCGGGCCATCAACGAGGCGCTGACCTCCGATCCCGGGAAGATCCCCGCGAAGACCACCGTGGTGAGCGTCGACTACGACCAGCACACCGATCTGCGGCAACGCTACGGGGTGACGACGCAACACACCTTCGTGCAGATAGACACCAACGGCGAGAAGACACGCCAATGGGTCAGCACTTCGGTGGATGCCCTGCTCAAGGAACTTCAGGGCTGACTTCATGATCGTCACCGCTCTGCTCTCCTTGGTCGCAGGTGTCCTGACGGTGCTGGCGCCGTGCGTGTTGCCGTTCCTGCCGGTCATCGTCGGCGGAAGCCTGGGACACGGTTCCAGGCGCCGCCCCTACCTGATCGCGGCCTCGCTCGTCGTGTCGCTGCTGGTTTTCACGCTGCTGCTGAAAGCCAGCACCGCCTTCCTCAGCATCGATCCGCGCGTCTGGGCCATCGGGTCGGGCGTGCTGGTGATCCTGCTGGGGGTCGCGATGCTCTTCCCCGGTTTGTGGGCCCGGGTCGCCCGGTGGACCAAGCTGGAGGCCGCCCACGGCCTCCTCGGGAAGGCCCGCAACCATCGCGGCGAAACCGCGGGGGCACTCCTGACCGGCGCCGCACTCGGGCCGGTGTTCAGCAGCTGCTCGCCAACCTACGCGTGGGTCATCGCGACGGTACTGCCCGCCAGTCCCGTCGTAGGCATGATCTACTTGGGTATTTACTGTGCGGGCATGGCGGGGGCGCTGCTGGGCATCTCCTTGGCGGGCCGCAGGCTCGTCGATCGGCTCGGCTGGGCCTCGAACCCGCGCGGCTGGTTCCAGCGTGCCATCGCGGCACTGTTCATCGTCGTGGGTCTGCTCGTGTCCACGGGACTGGACAAGACACTCCAGACCTGGGCCGTCGACAAGTTCCCCGCGCTCACGGCCTTCGAACAGGGACTCATTCCCCAGAGCAACGCGGCCCCCGGGGTGGCGGGCAACGCCGACCAACGGCAGCTCGGGACGGCCCCGGAACTGGCCGGTATCTCCCACTGGGTCAACAGCAACCCCACCACCCTGGCCGGCCTCAGGGGCAAGGTCGTGTTGGTTGACTTCTGGACCTACAGCTGTATCAACTGCATGCGCACCCAGCCCTACCTGAACGCCTGGTACGACCGCTACCGCGCCGCCGGACTGGAGATCATCGGCGTGCACGCGCCCGAGTTCGCCTTCGAGAAGGTGCCGGAGAACGTCGAGAAGGCGGTACGTGACGCGGGCATCAAGTACCCGGTGGCCCTGGACAACGACTTCGCCACCTGGCACGCCTACCACAACCGGTACTGGCCCGCGAAATACCTGATCGACAAGGACGGCAACATTCGCTGGTCGCACTTCGGCGAGGGCAGCTACGACGAGGCGGAGAAACAGATCCGCGACCTGCTCGGCGAAACCGGGGACAAAGCCGGGGTCACCGGGGAAACCACGCAGCCAACGCAGGGGCAGTCACCGGAAACCTACCTCGGTACCCGGCGCGCCTCCGGTAACGAAACCCGGTTGGAGACCGGGGAACGCGACTACGGCCAGAACCCCGCACCCGGTGCCGCCAATCGGTGGAGCCTGTCCGGGAGCTGGACGGCCGGAGACGAATCGATCACCGCCGCCCGGGACGGGGCGCAACTGAACTATCGCTTCGCCGGGCGTGAGATGTTCTTGGTGATGGACGGTCCCGCAGGGGCGAAGGTGCGCGTCCAGGTCGAGGGTGGCGGTCCACCCGGTGGGGCCGACGTGCAGGGCGAGGAGGTGACGATCTCCGGTGCCCGCCTGTACCGGCTGGTGCGGCTGCCCGAGGCCACCCGGGGAACCACCGTCACCCTGACCTTCGACAAAGGCGTGAGCGCCAATGCATTCACATTCGGATGAGCAGCCCTACCCTGAGCCCATGGGAAGCATCCTGCTCGTCGACGACGACCCGACCGTGCGCGGTGTGGTCTCCGACTACCTGCGTGCGGCCGGGCACAGCATCACCGAGGCATCCGACGGGATCAGCGCCCTGGAACTCGCAGACGGCTGCGACCTGGTGATCCTGGACCTCATGCTGCCCGGTATCGACGGCCTCGAGGTGTTCCGGCGGATCCGCTCCCGCGGGGTGGTCGCACCAGTGATCATGCTCACCGCCAAGGGCTCGGAGGCCGACCGGGTGCTGGGTCTGGAACTCGGCGCCGATGACTACCTGGCCAAACCGTTCAGCCCCCGTGAACTCGTGTTGAGGGTCAACGCGGTGCTGCGCCGACAGCAACCCCGGCCCGAACGGGAGATCATCACCGACGGCGACCTCACCCTCGACCTCACCGCCCGGAAGGCCACCCTCGCGGGCGAGACGCTGACGCTCACGCTCCGCGAGTTCGACCTGCTCGCCCACCTGGTAACCCATCCCGAGAAGGTCTTCTCCCGTGAGGAACTGATGCGCGTGGTGTGGGGTTGGGACGTCGGCGACGCATCCACGGTGACGGTGCACGTGCGGCGGCTGCGCGGGAAGGTGGAGACCGACCCGCAGCACCCCACCCGGCTGGTGACGGTGTGGGGTCGCGGATACCGGTGGGAGGCCTCGTGACCGGGCAGCTGCTGATCGTCGCCGCCGTCACCCTGCTGGTGGGTCTGGGCTGCACCGCCATGACCCTGAGCGTGGCGAGGCGTTCCGTTCGCTGGGCCGCCCTGCTGAGCCCCATCACCGTCGTCGTGACCGTCGGGGTCGGGATGCTGGTCGGGGTGCGGCTGATGCTGATCGAATCGGTGGGGGTGCCGCTGCTGCTGCTCGCCGCCACCGTTCCCGCGGCCCTGCTGGCGGGCGTGCTGGTGGCGTTGCGCAGCCAGCGGGTGATCGCGGAGGCCGCGGCGGCGCTGGAACAAGAACGCCGCCGGCGCGAGGTGGAGCAGGGCAGACGGGAACTCATTGCGTGGATGTCCCACGACCTGCGCACCCCGCTCGCTGGTATCAGAGCGATGGGTGAGGCGCTGGAGGACGGTATTGCCCCGGACCCCGCCAGCTACCACCGCGCCATCGTCGCGGAGGCCGAACGCACCGCCGCCATGGTCGATGACGTCCTGGCGCTCGCCGGCCTGCAGTCCGGCACCCTGGAGCTGAACTCCGAGACGGTGACCGTCAGCGATCTGGTCTCCGATCTCGTTGGGAATCTCACCCCACTCGCCCTGCGCCGCGATGTGCGTCTCACGGGTTCCGTCACGGGCGGGGGCAGCGACGTCACAGGGGATGCGGGATTGCTGTCCAGGGCGCTGCAGAACATCATCGGCAACGCCATCGCCTACACCCGTCCCGGAACCGAGGTGACCGTGGTCGTCAGCGGCGGCGACGACACCGTGCGGGTGCAGGTCCGTGACGGCTGTGGCGGTTTGAGTCCGGAAGCCCTGGAGAAGTCCTTCACCGCGGGTTGGCGCGGCGACCAGGCCCGCACCCCCGGCACGGGATCGGGAAACGGCCTCGGCCTGCCGATCGTTCGCACCATCGTCGCGGCTCATCGGGGCACCGTCGACTTGCGGAACCGGCCACCGGGCTGCGAGGTCACGATCGAACTGCCGAGAGCGGTTGGAGGGATCAAAATCCACGAATGAACCGTTTTGTGTCAGGTGTGGGCGGCAAGATGGAGGCATGCCCCGAACCAGCTTGGACAGTCAACGACAGATTCTCAGTTGCTGGTGGTTGCTGGAGATGTTCAATCCGCAGCCGATGCCGAAAACCACGTCTCTCGCCACCCGTCCGGAAAATCTGCATGTGATCGAGTGGAAGCCGCTGGCACCTCTGCCCTGGACATCACTGCCGGCCCCGGACAAGAAGGATCTCGTCTGGCGGCACGAGGTCTATCTCGGAATGTACCGGCTCGAGGAAACCTACGAGTGGCTGCACAAGGCCTTCTACGACGACAACGATGCCTACGATCCACGGCCACCGGGGTGCAGCGCCTGCGTCGGCATGGTGGTGGATCAGGACGGGAGGCTGGTTCCCGGGTCCGCAGTGCTCTCCTCGGCCCTGTGGGCGGTTGGACGAATTGCCAACCAGTCCAGATCCGGGGAGAAGATCACCATCACGCTGGACTGGATGGAGAAATTCGCGGCTTCCCAGGAACGCCTCTGCAAAGAGTTCGACACCGTGGAGGGCAGGCGTCGTCAAGCAGCAGGGACACAAGAACCCCCGGCCCAGGACCCGGGTTCCCTGGCGGACCTGCTGCACACTGCTCAGAAGGTGTGTGGAATCAGCGAACTGCCCAATCTGGCCACCAACAGAATCCTCATCAAGAGCGTTCGGGTCAGCGCCAGGAACGAGCCGGAACTGGAGTTCCTCAACAGCCTTTTCCTCGAAGACCTGGGCAGGGTGTGGCGAACAATCATCGACGGCGCCATTCCCGGGAGCGCCCTGGAGGCCTATCTGACGAGACCCTCGGACATCCGGAAGACGGACCGCGTGGACGTCATGGCCAGTCCTGAGGTCGTGACGAAAGGCGCCGGCATCGAGCGGCTGCCGCTCGGGCGATGGCCCACCAACCCTGCCCATTGCCTGGCGCTCAGCCAACAGTTCGCCGTCAACCAGGCCGTGGACGACCTGGCGACTACCCGCGGACTCATGGGTGTCAACGGGCCGCCGGGAACGGGGAAGACCACCATGCTGCGTGACCTGCTGGCCGGGAACGTGGTGGAGAGGGCCGGCCGTCTCGCCGGGCTGACACATCCGGGGCAGGCCTTCACCGGAACGGAACACCGCTGGCAGAACCCCAACGGATGGAATTGCTCGGTACCTCAGCTGCGTCCCGAACTGACTGGCTTTGAGATGGTGGTCGCCTCCGCGAACAATGCCGCTGTCGAGAACGTCACCAACGAAATTCCGGCTCGCAACGCCAACGTCATCAGCGATCCGTGGATCACCCGAGCCGACTATTTCGCGGAGATCGCGACATGCGTCCTGAGGGGAGCGACGCCAGTGGAGCCGGAGAGCGATGACATGCCCGGGTCCCCCGCCCCGGCCGAGGCCTGGGGGCTGGTGGCCGCCCGGCTTGGGAACAAGAGAAACCGCAACGGGTTCCGCTCCGAATTCTGGTTCGACAAAATGATCGCTGACACCAAGGAAAGAGATCCGGAAACCCCGAAGCGCATGCAGACCCGCCTCAAGGAATGGGCGACGGGGACGGCGCCGGTGCGTAGCTGGAAACAAGCACGTGAGGACTACCGCCGGGCCGAGCAACGGGTCCGTGACCTGATGGAGGAACGACGCCTGGCCGCGGAACGACTGTCCGCTCTACCAGCGGAGGAAGAACGGCAACGAGAACTCCAGACCAGGGTCAGGGAGCTTGAGGAGAACAGGAACGCCGTTGGGGCGGAGCTGCAGGAGCTTCTGCAACACGTGAGCCGTGTGGAGGAAGAGGTACGAGACGCCGCGGCCAGGCGTGAACGGGAGATGGAATCGAAACCCGGCATTCTGGAGGTCATCTTCACACTGGGACGGGCCATCCGGGAATGGCGAACACGATTCCGGGCGGTTGCCGATCAGCTGGATGAGGTCGAGAAAAGACACCGGGACATCCGAACCCGTGAACAACGGCTCCGTGAACACCTGGCCGGGATCGGCAGGGAACACGTGGTCTGCGCCAATCAGCTGAACCAGGTGACGGATCACCTGGTCGAGTTACGAGCGGAATGCGTCCGCGACAGCAGCCGCTTCGGAGCAGGTTATCCCGGCCGGGACTGGGTGGGGGACCAACGCGAGATGCGCGCTCCCTGGCTTGATCCGGAGCTGGACGAGGCACGATCGGACCTGTTCCTGGCCGCTCTTCAACTGCATGAGGACTTCCTGGCGAACACCGCACAGCAGATGAGGGACTGGCTAGGCGCGGCGGTGGATGTCGTTGGCGGACAGCAGCCCCGGAAACTCGAACCCGAGAAACTGCTGGCGGCATGGCAGTTGTTCTTCCTCGTGGTTCCACTGGTTTCCACCACCTTTGCATCATTCGGCCGGATGTTCGGCAACCTTGAAGCGGAGTCCCTGGGATGGGTGTTGATCGACGAGGCCGGGCAGGCCTGCCCACAACAGGCCGCCGGGGCGATCTGGCGGGCCCGGCGAACCGTCGTCGTTGGAGATCCGCTCCAGCTGCCGCCTGTGGTGACGATCCCCAAGAAGGTCCAGCTGGACATCGCGGCCTCCTGCGATGTGAGCGCCGACTGGCTCGCTCCACAGGTCTCGGTTCAGTCCTTGGCGGATCGGGTCGGGAAGTTCGGCACCACTTTGGGGCAGGGAGACCGGGACATGTGGGTGAGTGCCCCGCTGAAGGTCCACCGCCGTTGTGACGACCCGATGTTCTCGCTGTGCAATCAGATCGCCTACAAGGGGATCATGGTCAACGGGGTGCACCGGGGAGCCGGTGAATCGAAGTGGTCACAGATACCGCACAGCAAATGGCTGGACGAACCCGCGAACATCAACGAGACCCATCTGCAACCCAATCAGATACGCCGACTGCAGCAGGTCCTGGAGGATCTGGAACGACGTGGAATCCCGTACTCCGACATGATCGCGATCTCACCCTTCCGTGAGGTTGCGAACAAGTTGGACACCCTGAAGAAGCAATACAGCCGGCTACGCGCGGGCACCATCCACACCGCCCAAGGACGTGAGGCCGATGTCGTGTTCCTCGTCCTGGGCGGTGCGCCCGACCGTCCGGGAGCCAAGGCGTGGGCGGCGCAAACCGTCAACCTGGTCAACGTCGCGGCCAGTCGCGCGAAACGGCGGCTGTACGTCATCGGGGACCGTGCGGAATGGGCGAAATACAACTACTTCCAGCAGTTGTCAGCAGTGCTGGACTGATTACCGCGCCACATACTCGGCGACGTAGTCGACGTCCTTGTCGCCGCGACCCGACAGGTTCACGATCAGCACCTTCTCGGGGCTCATCGTCGGTGCCAACCGGATGGCGTGCGCCAGGGCGTGCGACGACTCCAGGGCGGGGATGATGCCCTCGGTGCGGCACAGCAGCTGGAAGGCGGCGATGGTCTCGTCGTCGGAGGCCGTGACGTACTCGACGCGACCCGTATCCCGCAGGAAGGCGTGCTGCGGACCGACTCCCGGGTAGTCCAACCCGGAGGCGATGGAGTGCACCTCCGCCGGGTTGCCGTCCTCGTCCTGCAGCAGCAGCGTGCGCATGCCGTGCAGCGTCCCCGAGGTGCCGAGGGTGATCGTCGCGGCGTGCTCGCCGGGCACGTCGAGGTTGCGGCCCGCGGGTTCGACGCCGAACATCTTCACCGGCTCGTCCTCCAGGAAGGCGGTGAACAACCCCAGCGCATTCGAGCCGCCGCCGACGGCGGCCACCAGCGCATCCGGCAGGCGCCCCTCCTTCTCCAGCACCTGGCGGCGGGCCTCGCGGCCGATGATCGACTGGAAGTCCCGCACCATCGACGGGTACGGGTCCGGGCCGACGGCCGAACCGATGGCGAAGAAGGTGTCGGCGTAGTCGGCGGCGAACACCGAGAAGGCCGAGTCGATGGCCTCCTTGAGGGTTTGCCCACCCGAGGTGATCGACACCACCCTCGCGCCCAGCATCTCCATCCGCACCACGTTGGGATGCTGCTTGGCCACGTCGACGGCGCCCATGTGGATCTCGCACTCCAGCCCGAGCAGGGCGGCTGCGGTCGCCAGCGCCACGCCGTGCTGCCCCGCGCCGGTCTCCGCGATCAATTTCTTTTTGCCCATCCGCTTGGCCAGCAGCCCCTCGCCCAGGCAGTGGTTGATCTTGTGGGCACCGGTGTGGTTGAGGTCCTCGCGTTTGAGGTAGATCTTCGCCCCGCCGAGGTACCTGGTCAGCCCGGCCGCCAGGAACAGCGGCGACGGGCGACCGACGTAATCGGCCAGCAGCGCCTCGTAGTCGGCCTGGAAACCAGGATCCTGGCGGGCCTGCGCGTAGGCAGCTGCCACCTCGGCGATGGGAGCTTCGAGCTGCGGGGGCAGGAAACGACCGCCGTGGTTCCCGAAGAACCCGGCCTCGTCAGCGTGGATCAGCGAAGTCATGTCGCGAATGCTATCGCTGGTCGGCTGGGCGATTGTCGACGGTTGCGGCATCGGACATGTCGTCGGAGTAGATTCCGGGCGCGTCGTAGATCAGCGACGCCCCGTCGGCGGCCTCCCGGAGCTCGCGCGGGGCGATGGCGTGGGCGATGTGGTAGACGGCCACGGTCACGATGGTGCCGAGCGCGATGCCACCCAGGGTGAAGCCCTCGGTGATCGGCAGTTTCACGTCGCCGATGCCGATGATGATGCCCGCTGCCGCCGGGATCAGGTTGATGGGGTTGCCGAAGTCGACGTGGTTTTCCTTCCAGATCTTCGCTCCCAGCAGACCGATCATGCCGTACAGCACCACGCAGATCCCACCCAGTACCGCGCCGGGGGTGGCGGAGATCACTGCCCCGAACTTCGGTGACAGGCCGAAGCAGATCGCCACCAGGGAGGCGACCACGTAGGCGGCCGTCGAGTAGACGCGGGTGGCGGCCATGACGCCGATGTTCTCCGCATAGGTGGTGGTGGGCCCAGCGCCCACGAGGGTCGCGAGCATCGAACCGCCGCCATCAGCGGCGACGGCGCGACCCATCATCGGGTCCAGGTTCTCGCCCGTCATTTCCGCCACGGCCTTGACGTGGCCCGCGTTCTCGGCGATCAGCGCGATTACCACCGGCAGGGCGATGATGATGGCCCCCAGCGAGAACTGCGGAAGGTGGAAACCGACGACGTTTCCCGCGCTGCCGAACCGCCAGGTGGCAAGGTCGGTGACGGGTGGTAGGCCGAACCAGTTGGCGGCCTCGACGGCAGACCAGTCGACGCGCATCTTCTCGGTGACGGTGCCGTCGGAGGCGGCGCTGCGCATCGGCCCGAATGCCAGGTCGAAGATCCAGCTCAGGAGGTAGCCGGCCACCAGCGACAGGAAGATGGCGATGCGTCCGAGGAAACCGCGCAACCCCACGCTGAGCGCGATCACGATCAGCATGACGATGAACGCCAGCCACGGATCCTGCGGCCAGTAGGTGTTCGCGACCACCGGGGCCAGGTTGAAGCCGATCAGCATCACGACCGCGCCGGTCACCACGGGAGGGAGAGTCTTGTGGATCACCCGGGCGCCCGCGAAGTGGATGATCAGACCCACCATGAACAAGGTCAACCCGACCACGAAGAGCGCACCTGAGAGGGTCGCCGGGTTGCCGCCCGCCGAGTAGATCGCGGTCGCCACACCCACGAAGGAGGCCGACGACCCGAGATAGCTGGGCACACGGTGTTTCACGACGAACAGGAAGATCAGCGTCGCGATGCCGCTCATCATCACCGCGAGCTGCGGATTGAGCCCCATCAGCAGCGGGAAAACGAACGTGGCGCCGAACATCGCGACGACGTGCTGGGCGCCGAGCCCGATCGTGCGTCCCCACCCGAGCCGTTCGGTCGGGGCCACCACCGCCCCGGGAACGAGGATTCCGTTGTTGTGCAGCTTCCAGCCGAACATGGCCCAGTCCTTTCGTCGCGGGCATGTTACTGCCCTTGCCGGGGCGGGGAACAGGCGACGTCGCCAATCGTGGAAAACTCGGGGAAAAGCAATGGTCGAGGTGAAGCAGATTCTTCGGTGGGTGCCCAGGGAAGGGCGTCAAACACCCGGCTAGGGTTGGGGCATGGTGCTGGATGTGGTTGTGCTCGGGGCCAGCGTAGCGGGGCTGACAGCGGCCCGACGCCTGGCCGCAGAGGGCTTTTCCGTGGTGGTTCTCGACCCGAACCAGGAACACGCGACCGCCGCCATCGGCCACGGGGTCGCGGCCTGCGCGCACGCCAGCACCGTGGCGAACATGGCCGGGGCCTACGGTGACGAGGCGGCGCGGGAACACGTGCGCCGCAACCTGGCGGGTCTGGAGGAGATCCGGGGGGTTGCGGCCGCCGGTGCGCTGGAGCTGGCCGAGGTGGAACTGCACGATCACTCCCTGGGAGTGGCCCTGGATCGGGAACTGGACCGGGTGCTGAACCTGATCGGCGGTGGCGGTGCCGAGATCTCGCTGCTGGCCGCCGAAGCGAGCGCCCGGGCGGCGGCAGGTCTGCGTTCCCCCGCGCTGCTGGTCGACCCGGCAGACTACGCCGCCATCCTGGAGGAACAGGCCGGATCCGCGGGGGCCGAGATCCTCCACGACGTCACCGTCACCCGTATCAAACGCCTGGACGGGGCGACCCAGGTGGCGTTCCGGCGGAACCTGGCATGGTCACGGGACCTTGAGGTCCTCACCGCGCACGCCGTCGTCGACACCCTCGCGGTGAGCCCGTGGGGTTCGGTGGCGGGCGTGGGACAGCCACAGTACGTGCCGACCCTGCGGCTGCGGGGCGTCGAGGTGCCCGGGGAGGTGACGCTGCTGGCCGGCCCGCCCACTTGGCTGATCCGGCCCATAGGCGACGAGGTGCTGCTGCTCGGCCCGAAATGCGCCCGCGTCCAGGTGGCCGAGGCCGCGGCGGCGCTCATGAACTGGGCCGTAACCGAGTTCGGGGCCCGCGACGTGACCCCGGGTCAGCTCATCATCGACCCCAGCGACCACGGCCGCCCCGTCGTGGGGGCCTCCGCGATACCGGGCGGCTTCTACACCCGCGGCAACGGCCGGGGTGAGCTGATGAACGGCACCGCGTCGGGCTGCTACCTGGCGGCCCTGCTGCTCGGCACCGATGCGGCCCGCAGTGTGTCGCTGCCGTGGGCCTCGAAGGTGCGGGCCGGCGTGGGCCGACTGCTGCGTCGTCGTTGAGAACACCGGATCGTCTGGCCGCGACACCGCGACCGGTATGTGGCTGGTCGCCGGGGAACTCCATCCACCCCGGTAGTGTCCCCACCGGATTCGAAGCGACCCTAGGAGCCCCATGAGCAAACCTGTCCCCGACGAGCAGCCCATGGCCTGGCGGTCGCTGTGGGCGATGGTGGTGGGGTTCTTCATGATCCTCGTCGACAGCACCATCGTCACCGTCGCCACCCCGACGATCATGCGGGAGTTGAGCGCGGACGTCACCTCCGTGGTGTGGGTGACGAGTGCCTACCTGCTGGCCTACGCGGTGCCGCTGCTGATCACCGGGCGTCTCGGTGACCGGTTCGGGCCGAAACGGGTCTACCTGATCGGGCTGGTGGTGTTCACCCTCGCCTCCTTGGGGTGCGGCCTGACCACCACTGTCGAACTGCTCATCGCAGCGAGGGTGGTGCAGGGGCTGGGTGCCGCGTTGATGACCCCGCAGACCATGACCGTCATCACCCGCGTCTTCCCGCCGCACCAGCGCGGGATGGCGATGGCGGTGTGGGGCGCCACGGCGGGGCTGGCGATGCTCGTCGGCCCGATGCTCGGCGGTCTGCTGATCGGGCTGCTCGGCTGGGAGTGGATCTTCTTCATCAACATCCCCATCGGCGCGGCTGGCTACGTTGCGGCGCATCGTCTCGTCCCGGACCTGGAACAACACGCGCACCGCTTCGACTGGCTCGGGGTGGTGCTCTCCGGCACCGGGTTGTTCTGCATCGTCTTCGGCCTGCAGGAGGCCAGCACCCACGACTGGGGTGCGATCGCGGGGCCCGTCTCCGTCGGGTCGCTGCTGGTGGTCGGGGTGTGTTTCCTCGCGGCCTTCGTGGTGTGGCAGCGGCTCAACCCCAACGAGCCACTGATGCCCCTGAAGCTGTTCGGGGATCGCAACTTCTCCGTCGCGAACCTGGCGATCGCCCTGGTCGGGATGACCAGCGTCGCCACCCCGTACCCGCTGATGATCTGGGCCCAACAGGCCCGCGGCCTGAGCCCGCTGCTCGCCGCCCTGGTGAACGCACCCTCCGCGGTGGTCACGCTGATCGTGGCGAAATGGAGCGGGCAACTGGTCAACCGGGTGCATCCCCGCTACCTGACCATGACCGGAGGTCTGGTGTGGGCGTCCTCGCTGCTGGCGGCCGGGCATTTCCTCGACACGACGACGCCGGTGTGGGTGCCGATCGTCCTGCTGACCTTCACCGGCGTGGCCAGCAGCCTGGTGTTCGGACCGCTGTCCACCGCGGCGACGGCGAACCTGCCCGTCACCTATGCCGGCGCCGGGTCGGGGGTCTACAACGCCACCCGGCAGGTGGGTTCGGTGCTGGGCAGCGCCATCGTCGCAACCGTGATGAGCACCCTGCTGGCCGCCGACAACCAGACCCCAGACAGCATCGCTTCGGCCATGTCGGGGACGTTGTTGTTGCCCACCGTGTCGATTTTTGCGGTGGCCGTCATAGCCTGTTTCCTCGAACGCCCGAAGCACCAGCGAAAGAGCTGACCCCGAAGCCGGTCGCCCCGACCCGCGTGTCAGATCCAGGTGCCGAACCACATGCGTGACAGCCACTCGGGGCGGGTCAGCAGGTCGTCGGTGAGGATCGGGTGGATGAACATGAAGTGCAGGATCACCACACCGATCGCCAAACCAACCAGCATGGCGCGCACCCGGCGTTTCGGGTGATTCGCGGGGCCGAGGATCCTGCCCAGCGCCATCGCCAACCCCGTCACGTAGAAGGGCAGCAGCACGATGGCGTAGAAGAAGAACAACGGGCGGGCCGCGAACTGGAACCACGGCAACCACACCGACAGCACACCAAGCACGGGAACGGCGAACCGCCAGTCGCGGCGACCCAGCCACCACCAGATGCCCGCGACCAGCGCGGCGCAGGCCATCCACCACAGCACCGGGGTACCGATGCCGGAGATCACCCGAAGACAGGTGGTGTCGACGGCCGCGCAGCCCTGATCACCCGGCTGGATGTCGTTCTGTGCGTCGATGCCGATCGGCCGCACCATCACCAGCCAACCCAGGGGGTGGGCCTCGTAGGGGTGCTCCGCGTTGACCATCATGCCGTCACCCGTGTGGAACGAGAAAGCCGAGACGTGATAGTTCCACAACGCCCCGAGGTCGGCTCCTATCAGCTTCACGACGGGATCGTCCGGGTGTTTGGTTCCCCAGTCACGCAGGTAACCACCCGAGGTGGTCAACCAGCCCGTCCACGAGGCGATGTAGACGGGGATCGCCAGCACCACCATCGACAGGAAGGCCAAGGGGGCGTCCCCGAACAGCGACCTCCACAGGCCCAGGATGTGGGCGTAGAGGATCAGACCCCCGACGGCACCGACCAGCAGGGCACTCTGCACATAGCCGATGCGGGAACCGACGATGATCGTGGCACAGAGCATGAAAACCGACGCCACGCTCCAGGTGAGCCAGGTGACCTTGCGTCGCCTCCCTGCCCCGGCGAGCCTGCGGGCCCCGATGTCCCAGGCCACGGTCAGGATCCCGAACACCGCCATCACGTAGACGGAGTTCCACTTCACCGCACAGGCCGCGCCGAACATCACCCCGGCGACGAGCCGCCAGGGCCGGAACAGGACCAGCGGCCCGTAGTCGCCGTCGAGGGCGTCCAGGCTGTTTCTGCGCAGATAACCGGCCAGGCGCGAACGGAACCAGTCGCGATCCGCGACCAGTGCGGCGACGGCAGCCAGCACGAAGGTGGCCTGGAAGATGTCCAGCAGCGCGATCCGGCTCATGGTGAAGGCCAGGCCGTCGAAGGTGATCAGCAACCCGGCGATGCCCCCGACCAGTGTGGAACGCGACAGGCGACGTGCCAAACGCACCGTCAGCAACACCAGCAGTGCCCCGAAGACGCAGGCCGAGATCCGCCACCCGAAGGACGTCATCCCGAAGAAGTGCTCGCCCACGGCGATCAACCACTTGCCCAGCGGCGGATGCACCACGTAGGCCGGGTTCTCGGTGAAACCGCTCAGGTCGCCGGCAGCGATCTTGGCGTCCGTATCGAACAGTTTGTTGTCCTGCCACTGCCTCTCGTACCCGGAGTGCAGCAGCCCCCAGGCGTCCTTCGCGTAGTAGGTCTCGTCGAAGACGATCTTCCCCGGGAACCCGAGGTTCCACACGCGAATCAGGAAGGCGAAGACTGCGAGACCCGTGGCCACCAACCAACCGGCCAGCCGGTCCTGGAGTCGGCCATCCTCAAGTGCCTCGATAGTCCTCACCACGCGGACAGTCTAGGGGAGGGGGGTGCCGCGAATCGCCGGTCGGCATAGCAGCAGCCGGGCATGACCTCCGCAACAGGGCCTAGGCTGGCCGGCATGGAATCCACGCGAGGCCGGTTGGTGCTGGCGGCCACCCCCATCGGTTCGCACACCCACGCCAGCCCGGCGCTGCGGGAGGCCCTGTCCGCCGCTGATGTGATAGCCGCCGAGGACACCCGCCGCTTGGTCACCCTGCTGCGCCGCATCGACGTGACCACCACCGCCAGGGTGCTGTCCTATTTCGAGGGTAACGAGGCCGCCCGCACCACCGAACTGGTCGAGGCGGTGGCCGACGGGCAGGACGTGGTGCTGGTCACCGACGCGGGCATGCCGTCGGTCAGCGACCCCGGGTACCGCCTCGTGGCGGCCTGTGTCGAACGCGACCTGCCGGTCACCGCGGTTCCCGGGCCGTCGGCGGTGCTGACGGCGCTGGCGGTCTCCGGTCTGCCCAGCGACCGGTTCTGTTTCGAGGGTTTCCTGCCCCGGAAGGCGGGGGAGCGGCGCACCCGGCTGGCGGGACTGGCGGCTGAGGAACGCACCATGATCTTCTTCGAGGCCCCGCACCGGCTCCATGAATGGCTGCTCGACGCCGCCGATGTGTTCGGCGCGGACCGGCGGGCCGTGGTCTGCCGGGAACTGACGAAACCCCACGAGGAGATCGTCAGGGACGGCCTGGCCGGGCTGGCCGGATGGGCGGCCGGTGGGGTGCGCGGCGAGGTCACCGTCGTCGTCGCCGGGGCGGAACCCCTCCGGGCCGGGACGGACGATGCCCTTGAACTGGTGGCCTCCCGGATCGCGGATGGTGAGAAACTGTCCCGGGCCGTGCGTGCCGTCGCCGACCTGCTCGGGGTCCCGCGCAAGGAACTCTACGAGGCCGCGCTGGCGGCCAGGAAGAAGGAACGATGAGCCTTCCGGATAATCTGCCCGCAGCGCCTGACATGCTTCCTGCGCATGTCATCGACAATCACACCCATCTTGGTTCCACTGCCGAGTACTCCGGCCTGGGTGTTGCCGAATCACTCGATGCGGCCGCCGCCGTCGGGGTGGTCGGGGTGGTGGACGTCGGCTGCGACCTGCCGTCCTCGCGCGCCGCGGCGCAGCTGGCAGCAACCGACCCCAGGGTCCGGGCGGCCGTCGCCATCCACCCCAACGATGCCGCCCGGCTCTTCCAACGCGACGGGCTGGTGGCCCTCGACGCCGAGCTCGCAGAGCTGCCCGCTCTTGTCGCGCTGCCCGGGGTGGTGGCGGTCGGCGAAACCGGCCTGGACCATTACCGCACCCGCGATACGGAGGCCCAACGGGCACAGGCCCACAGCTTCCGGTTCCACATCGCACTGGCCCGGGAACGAAATCTCACCCTCGTCATCCACGACCGCGACGCCCATGCGGACGTCCTGAAGGTCCTCGACTCCATGGAATCTCCCGAGCGGGTCGTGATGCACTGCTTCTCCGGGGACGCGGACTTCGCCCGCGAATGCGTGGAACGCGGTTTCTGGTTGTCCTACCCGGGGGTGGTGACCTTCGGGTCGGCCGGGTCGCTGAGGGAGGCGGCGAAAGTGACGCCCCTGGAACGCATCCTCGTCGAGACCGACGCCCCCTACCTCACGCCAAAACCGCAGCGCGGCAAACCCAACGCCCCCTATCTGCTGCCCCACACCGTCGCTTTCCTGGCCGACCTGCTCGGCATTGACCTGGCAGACTTCTGCCGCCGGGTGATGGCCAACACCGAGGCCGCCTACGCGACCTGCTGGGGCGGCGATGACTGATACCGGCCTGCTCGATCCCGCCTCGGTGCGACGCATCGCCGCCGACCTGGGGCTCCGCCCCACCAAACAACGCGGCCAGAACTTCGTCATCGACGCCAACACGGTGCGGCGCATCGTCTCGCTGTCCGGGATCGGACCCGACGACGTGGTGCTGGAGATCGGGCCCGGGCTGGGGTCGCTGACCCTCGGTTTGCTGGAGGTGGCGAGCGAGGTGAGCGTCGTCGAGATCGACGAACGCCTCGCTGGAAGGCTGAAGGCCACCGTCGCGCAACGACTGGGCCGGGACGCGGCGGCACGCCTGAACGTGGTGGCCGCCGACGCCATGACCGTCACGGAACTGCCGGGCCGGCCGCCGACCGCGGTGGTCGCGAACCTGCCCTACAACGTGTCTGTGCCGGTGCTGATGCATCTTCTGGAGAGTTTCCCGTCGTGGCGGCGGGGCCTGGTGATGGTGCAGCTGGAGGTGGCCGACCGGCTCGTGGCGCGACCCGGTTCGAAGGTCTATGGGGCGCCCAGTGCGAAGCTGGCGTGGTGGGCCTCGGCGAAACGGGTCGGCACCGTGCCCCCGAAGGTGTTCTGGCCCGTGCCGAACGTCGACTCGGGGCTGGTGAGGTTGGAACGCCGCGACCCGCCCGCGACCACCGCCACCCGGGAGCGGACTTTCGCCGTGATCGACGCGGCCTTCGCGTCGCGCCGCAAGATGCTGCGGGCGGCGTTGTCGGGGATGTTCGGTTCCTCGGCGGCGGCCTCCGAGACCATCGAATCGGCGGGCATCGATCCACAGGCCCGGGGCGAGGCCCTGGACGTCACGGACTTCGCTGCCATCGCGAGCAGGCAGCAGGTAGGTTGAGCCCGTGAAGGAAGTGCGGGTGCGGGTGCCGGCCAAGGTGAACCTGGCGCTGAACGTCGGAGCCACCGACAATGAGGGCTATCACGCCCTCGGAACCCTGTTCCAGGCGGTGTCGCTGTTCGACGACCTGGTGGCGCGACCCGCCGAGGCCGGGGTGTTCCGGGTGAGTTTCCGGGGCGAGGGCGCATCCGGCCTGCCCGTCGACGACACCAACCTCGTGGTCCGTGCGGCCCGGCTACTGGCCGAGACCTGTGGGACGGGGAACCTCGGGGCGGAGATCCGGGTCCACAAACGCATCCCCGTCGCGGGAGGCATGGCCGGGGGATCGGCCGACGCCGCCGCCACCCTGGTCGCCTGCAACCAGTTGTGGGGGGCAGGCCTGGAGCCGGGGCAGCTCCACGCTCTCGCGGCCCGGCTCGGCGCCGACGTGCCCTTCCTGCTGTGCGGCGGCACCGCCGTCGGTACCGGGCGGGGGGAGAAGCTGAGGCCCGTGCCGGTGCGCGGCAGCCTCCAGTGGGTGCTGGCGCTGAGTCACCACGGCCTGTCCACCCCGGCGGTGTTCCGGGAGTTCGACCGCATCAGTCCGCCCCGGCCCACCGGAATCGATCCCGGCTTGCTGGCCGCCTTGGCCGGTGGTGATGTTCACAGTGTGGGTCCGCTGCTCGGAAACGACCTGCAGCGGGCGGCCGTCAACCTCCACCCCGAGCTGGCCGACGTCCTGGCGATGGGACGCGAGGCGGGCGCGGCCGGCGCCCTGGTGAGCGGTTCCGGCCCCACCATCGCCTTCCTGGCCGACACTCCGGCCGCGGCCGATGCGATCTCCGGCCGGCTGGCGCTGTCCTCCCGGGTCCGTGCCGTGCGCCGTGTCCACGGGCCGGTGCCGGGCGCACGGATCGTGAACTGAGGGAGCAGGGATGGACGAGGTCGACGAGGTGATGGCCGCGTGGCACCGGGAACGTCCCGACCTCGCCACCTCGCCCATGGGGGTGTGGTCGCGGATCCACCGGCTGGCGGCCCTTCTGAACAGGGAACGCAAACGCTGTTTCGCCGAACACGGCCTGGAGATCTGGGAGTTCGACGTCCTGGCGGCCCTGCGGCGCGCCGGACGACCCTACCGGCTGTCCCCGGGCCAGCTGCTGCAGCAGACCCACGTCACCTCCGGGACCATGACCAACCGGGTCGACCGGCTCCGCGCCCGGGGCCTGGTCATCCGCCGCTCCGACCCGAACGACGGTCGCGCCGCCCTCGTCGAGCTCACAGCTGTCGGCCGACGGGCCGTCGACGAGGCCCTCGGGGCGCTGGTCGAACTGGAGGAATCCCTGCTGGCCGGGTGGCCGGAGACGGAACGCCGGGCTCTGGCCGGGATGCTGCGGCGGCTTCTCACGGCCTCCCAGGACTGATGCGACTCCCGTCACCGTCCGTCCCGGATCACCTGTCACGAATACGGGCGTCCGCTCAATGAAGAAAACACCGGAAATCTCGCCAATGGCCGGCGAATGATCTGCGACGCGGCCCTCGGGAGGACCTTGAGGTCGCGATGTCGGCCAGGAAGGACACCGGGCACATGCGGGAGGCCCTGTTTTCGAGGCTTTTTCAGGTGCTTCACCTGATCTTTTCCGGACCCACCACCCAGGTGTTGCACTCGCCGATGGTCTCGGAATGGAAGCCCCGCATCCCCCAGTACAGCAGCGAATCCGGGCTGCCGTGGATACCGTCGTCGACGAAGCTTTGCAGGACCTTGCGGAGGGCCTGGTAGTTCTTCTCGGTGAGCGCGAAAGAGTCGTCGCTACGAATCATTCCAGTGGCGTAGCACTCGGCCTGGATCTCCTTCCGGCGTTCCGTCTCGTTCCCGCCGGGAAGCTTTGAACTGGCGTTGAACAGTTTGCTCTGGGCCTGGAGGTGGTGCCCGTACTCGTGGAAGACCATGAGTTTGATCCAGATGGCGCTCGCGGAACTGTCGCGCAACAGGCTGCCGCCGAAGTACAGGTTTCCCCCGTTCGAACTGCAGTACACGGCGGGCGCCTGCACGGTGCCGCAGGGAGTGGATGCCGAGGCCCCGTCGTAGTAGTAGACGGGAAGGGAATGGGTGGAGTAGCCGAGCTGCTCGAAGACGGGAATCCATGCCCTGTGTGTGCACTCCACCGCGGCGTCAACCTGCTGTTTCATCTCGGCCATGGAGCCGGCGTGGCTTGGTTCGGGGCATCCGGTCACGTCGGGCCAGGGAAGGGCGTAGATCGGCGCCTGCTGCACCAGCTTCCACGCCGGGTCGTCGGAATCGGGGCTGGGAAGAGGATCCAGATTTTCTTCGGGCACCTTCCAGCCGTCGTGTCCCTCCCTGCGGGGGGTCGGGTCTGGGGAGGGTGCTGTCGGCTCCGGTGAGCGGGTGTGCTTGGGCGGGGCGCTCCGCTGGGGTGCAGGGCTGGGTGGGGAAACCGTGACCTCGGCGGTGGGTGTGGGCCTGGGAGTTGACTCCCTCGGCCGGGGAGACGTGGTGTATGGCGTTGTCACAGCGGGTTCGGATGTCGTTTGATCCTTGGAGCCGAAGGAAGCCGCCAGCACGGCCAGCAGAGGAACCAGCACGACCAACCCGATCACGATGCCGAACGCCACCGGCACCCCCAGACCACCCTGCCGTGTTTGTGTTTGGGGGCCGTACTGGAAGCCGAAACCCTGTCGCCCTGGGACGTTCCAGTAGGGATTCGAGCTCCGCTCGTGTGTTGGCCGTTGATCCCAGATCGGCTGCTGACTCGCATGCCACTGCCCGCCCGGGCCCGGAACACTCATTCCTCTTCCTTCTTCGTTCCGCCTGTCCGCAACTGCGCTGGCACGGGAAGGCTCGCACCCGCCCAGCTCATGCGCATCCGGGGGTGTTCGTCCGGCGGGCGGGATGGATGGTCACCGCCGCCCGTCCTTGAGTTCGACGAGAAGCTTGGGCTCGGCCTTCAGGTTGGCCATCCCGTTCCAAGCCAGATTGATCAGATGCCGGGCCACCACCAGGCGCTCCGGTTCGCGGTCGTCCAGCCACTGCTGGCCGGTCATGGCCACCAACCCCACCAAGGCCTGGGCGTACAGATGCGCGTATCGTGGCTCGTGACCCAAGCGGGCGAACTCGGTTCCCAGGATCTCCTCCACCTGGATGGCGATCTCGCTGAGGATGGAGGCGAAAGAACCTGTTGGGTTCGCCAGCGACGAATCACGTGAGAGGATGCGGAAGCCATCCGGGCAGTGGTCGATGTAGTCGAGGAGAGCCAGGGCGCCGCGTTCCAGGGTTTCCCGGGGGCCAGCCCCGGGGTTGTTCAGTGCGTCTCGGATCTCCGCGTGCAGTGTGGTGGTTTCCCGCTCCACCACCGCCTGATAGGCGCCGTCCTTGCCCCCGAAATGCTCGTAGACCACGGGTTTCGACACCCCGGCCCGGGCGGCGATCTCCTCCACGGACGTGCCCTCGAAACCCCGCTCCGCGAACACCTCCCGGGAGATGGTGAGCAACTGCTCGCGCCGCTCCGCCGAAGTCAGGCGCACTCGTGAACGGCGGGCGCGTGTACTGGCGGGCGTTGGCATGATTCCAGTTTCCCGCATCCGCGGGACGATACCCAAACAAAGAGGTTCCCGAGGCAATTGGCGCTCATGCCCCCGTCTCGGTCTCACGAGTCCAGCACGATGCGAGGTGGTCATTGACCAACCCGATGGCCTGCATGGTGGAGTACAACGTCACCGGACCGACGAAACGGAACCCCAGGCTCTTCAACCGGCGATTGAGGGCCTCGCTTCCCGGCGTCCGGGTCGGTATCTCGTCGCGGCTCGTGGGCGGGGCCAGTGCAGATGGCGGGGCGTGTTCGGCGAAGATGTCCGCCAAACGCCCGCCCGCAACGTGCAGAGCGACCAGGGCCCTTGCGTTCGTGATGGCCGCCCGGATCTTCATCTCGTTGCGGATGATCCCGGTGTCCGCCATCAGGCGGGTGACCTCCTCCTCCCCGAAACCCGCCACCGTTTCCGGATCGAAACCCGAGAAAGCCGCCCGGAAAGCTTCGCGTCTGCGCAGGATCATGATCCAGTTCAACCCCGACTGGAAACCCTCCAGCACCAGTCGTTCGAGCAGCAATGACTCCTCCGGGTCATCTGTGAGGGGACGCCCCCACTCGGTGTCATGGTAGTGCTCATACAGCGGGTCCCCCGTCCCGAAACAACGTTCCACGTTTCCTCCTCGGATCGATCCTTCATCAGCAATCATGGACACATCGGAGCCAGATCCTCCGGAAGTGCAATGACGGCGCGGGAATGTGGAAAACCCAACGACCGGTTCTTTCCGTTAGACTTGCAAACCGGCCCGGGTACCGGGTCGTTCCCCGGTTGGTCTTCCGGCAGGGCCCGCCTGACTTTGAATCAGGACTAGCGAAGTAGGTTCGACTCCTACCCGGGGAGCCTCAGAAGCCTGGTCAGGATCATGTAGGCCAGGAAGATGGCGAACCCGATGAAAGCCGAGATGTTCACCCCGCGCCGCAGCCGTTTGCCCTGCGGGGCGACCTGAACGGGGGTTCCCGGCCCGTAGCCGGTGTTCCCGGCAGTTCCGGCCAGCACACGTGAATCGCTGTAGCGGTCGACCACTGGGGTGAGCGAACCCAGCACGCCGTTCGCGATGGTCTCCAGCAGGCGCCAGGTGGCCGGGTTCGTCAGGTCCTGCTGGGATTGGGTGTAGCAGAACAGCCAGTCGTCGACCATTTCGATGTCGTAGACCACTCGGGTGTTCAGCAGTGCCTCCATGACGTTGGGTGGCAGCAGCTGGAAGGCGTCGCGGCCGTAGCCTTCGGGGGCGTAGAGCTGGTAGTGGCTGTCGAAGGGCTCCCCCAGACTGATGCGCTGCGAGGACGCGAAGGTTTCCGGCAGGTTCGTTCCCCACCTGCCGTTGTTCGCCTTGGCATCCAGTAGCAGGTGCGGGACGGGATGCGGCAGCCGGAACGCGGCGAAGCACCAGCGGTGGGTGGTGCTGTCGTCGCCCGAACCTGTGGTGTATTCGTAGCAGCCGGCATCGGCCAGCACCCCGGTCGGGGAGAACAGGTGGTGGGTGGAAGCCCGGGAATGCCCCTTGCCAAACAGCAGCCCCGGATAGTTGGGATTTGCTGAGCGGATTCCGAGCCGCATCCCGTTGTCATCGGCGAAACGTGCCAGTAGGGCCCAGTCCCTCCTGCGCCGGCGGGATCTCAGGAGGGCGGCGGCGGAAATGAAGACGACCACGACGGGGACGGCGTAGAAGACGAGCTTGAAGTGTAGGAGACCTCCCGAGGTGTCGGTGAAGTGCAGGTTGCTGGTGGTGATCAGGAAGCTGGCGGCGACCGCGACGGATATGACCACGAAGATGAGCACGGGAAGCCACGCAAGCGACCCGCGGGATCCGAACTCGCCGCGTCTGCGGCGCTGTTTCAGGATCCGCAATTCCTGTGGAGTAAGGGGCGTCGCCAGGGAGTCCGTGTTGAATCTCACCATGAACCTCAGACTAACCAGCTGAAGACTCACGTGGTAAGGGCGGCTCCCGCCCGAGCCGGCCCCGCCGCTACCTGGCGAGCAGGTAGGTCAGCTGGATGAACAGGAAGAAAGCAGCGGACCCGATGACCCCGATGATCAGGAGGACCAGCCCCAGGCTTGGTCCGCTCCGCAGGCGCCTGCCCAGCGGTGCCACCGGCGCCGGGGTTCCCGGGCCGTACGCGGCGGGTGCGGTCTCCTGCCCCGGCAGGTGCGAGTCGGTGTAGCGGTTGACGATCGGGTCGAGCGAACCCAGCACACCGTTCGCGATGGTCTCCAGCAGGCGCCAGGTGGCTGGATCGGTCAGGTCCTGCGGGGGTTGCGTGTAGCAGAACAGCCAGTCGTCGACCATCTCTATGTCGTAGACGGCGGGTGCGTTCAGCAGTGCCTCCATGACGTTGGGTGGCAGCAGCTGGAAGGCGTCGCGGCCGTAGCCTTCGGGGGCGTAGAGCTGGTAGTGGCTGTCGAAGGGTTCCCCCAGGCTGATGCGCTGCGAGGACGCGAAGGCCTTGGGAAGGTTCGTCAGCATCCACGTGTTGTTCGCCTTGGCATCCAGTAGCAGGTGCGGGACGGGGTGCGGCAGCCGGAACGCGGCGAAACACCAGCGGTGGGTGGTCCTGTTCCTGCCGCTGCCGGTGACGTACTCATAGCCGCCGACGTCGGCCAGCACCCCGGTCGGGGAGAACAGGTGAAGGGTCGAGGCCCTGGAACGCCCTTCGTTGAAGAGCAGTCCGGGATATCGGGGCTCCGCCGAGCGGATCCCGAAACGCATTCCGTTGGAGTCGGCGAAACGGGCGAGCAGCAACCAGGAATGCCGGCGCCGCAGGTATGCCTTGAGCCCCAGGAAGAAGATGAGGACAAGGAGCAGGGCGGGCAACAGCGACAGGAACTGCAGTGGATGCCCGTACGAGGTCATGCTTGCCAGGGCCTGCCAGATCTTCAAGGTTATGGCGAAGGTAATGGCCACGACCATGAACACGACCATGACCACAGCCCCCACCAGGCGCCAGAGCGGGGTCATGGGACCGAAATCGCCGCGTCCGCGGCGTTGCTTCAGGGCGCTGATTTCCTGAGGGGTGAGCGGCGCTACCAGAGGATCCGTGTTGAAGCTCACCATGAATTTCATGGTATCGGTGCGATGGGCCAGTGGACCCGACTTTTTGGTGGATCAGGTTGGCCAGTGGCGGGCCAGCAGGCTCCGCGGCTGGTAGTTTCATACCGTGAATCCGGGGAGGCCCCGGCAAACCAAGGGAAGGAAACCACCTTGACCATCCCTGACAGCGATCTGGCTCCCGTCGCAGCGGTCATCGTCCTGGCCGCCGGTGGTGGAACACGGATGAAGTCGCGTCGTTCCAAACTGCTCCATGAGCTGTGTGGCAAGTCGATGCTCAGCTACGCCGTCTCGGCGGCCGCGGCACTCAACCCACATCACCTCGTGGTCGTGGTGGGGCATCAGCGCGTCGAGGTCCTGGAACACCTCGAGTCGCTGAGCCAGAACGTGGCCACGGCGGTTCAGGAGCAGCAGCTGGGCACCGGGCATGCGGTCGCCTGCGGACTGGGGCAGCTGCCGGACCTCGAGGGGGAGGTGGTGGTCACGTACGGAGATGTGCCACTGCTCACGGGCAAAACCCTCCGTCGGCTCGTCTCCATCCATCGCGCCGAGAGCAACGCAGTCACGGTGTTGACCGCGGAGGTGGAGGATCCGACGGGCTACGGGCGGATCGTGCGCACCGGCGGAAAGGTCACCGGAATCGTCGAGCACCGCGATGCCTCGGACGAACAGCTCCTGATCCGCGAGATCAACTCCGGCATCTACGTTTTCGACGCCGCCGTCCTGCGCGACGGCCTGGCGCACCTGAGCACCGACAATGCACAGGGCGAGCAGTACCTCACCGACATCCTCCACCATGCCCACGACCTGAACCGTCCCGTCGGCGCGTTGATCACCGACGACGTGTGGCAGACCGAGGGTGTCAACGACCGTGTCCAGTTGACCCGGATGAGCCAGGAATTGAACCGCCGCATCCTGGAACGCTGGATGCGGGAAGGCGTGACGGTCATCGATCCTCACAACACGTGGGTCGACGTCGACGTCGACCTCAGTCAGGACGTCACCCTGATGCCCGGCGTGATCCTGCAGGGCGCCACCACCATCGCGTCCGGCGCCGTCATCGGCCCGGACACCACCCTCCAGGACGTCGAGGTGGGGGAGAACGCCACAGTGGTCCGTTCCCACGGATCCTTCGCGATCATCGGTGATGGGGCGAACGTCGGCCCGTTCTCCTACCTGCGTCCCGGGACCCAGCTCGGTCCCGGCGGGAAAATCGGCGCCTTCGTGGAGACCAAGAACGCGGTCATCGGGGAGGGGTCGAAGGTCCCGCACCTCAGCTACGTCGGCGATGCGATCATCGGCGAGGGGGCCAACATCGGGGCGGGCACGATCTTCGCCAATTATGATGGCGTCAACAAGTCGACCACTCACGTCGGGAACTCGGCCTTCATCGGGTCGAACTCCGTGCTGGTGGCTCCCGTCGACATCTCCGACGGGGCCTTCGTCGCCGCCGGGTCGGCGGTCACCGACGACGTCCCCGCGGGGGGGCTCGCCGTGGCCAGGGGGCGGCAACGCAACGTTGGCGACTGGCTGGCCAGGCGCAGGCCGGATTCGAAGGCCGCGCGGGCAGCGGCCGAGAGCGACGGCAACGTCCATCCCGCCGTCACCGAGTCGAGGGCCAAGAAAAAGGAATGAAACGACTCCGCATGAGGAACGAGACCGCGAACAACAAGCACCTGATGCTCTTCTCGGGCAGGGCCTTCCCGGAACTGGCCGAGGAGGTCGCGGCCACGCTGGAGACGAGCCTGGTTCCCACCCGTTCCCTCGCCTACGCCAACTCGGAGATCTATGTGCGTTTCGAGGAGTCGGTGCGCGGTTGCGACGCCTTCGTGATTCAGTCGCACACCGCTCCCGTGAACGAGTGGATCATGGAGCAGCTGATCATGGTGGACGCCCTGAAACGGGCCTCCGCGAAACGCATCACCGTGGTCGCCCCCTTCTACCCGTATGCACGCCAGGACAAGAAACACCTCGGACGGGAACCCATCTCGGCCCGGCTGGTGGCCGACCTCTACAAGGCAGCGGGTGCCGACAGGATCATGTCGGTGGACCTCCATGCCTCCCAGATCCAGGGTTTCTTCGACGGCCCGGTGGATCATCTCTGGGGACTACCGGTGCTGAGCGACTACGTTCGGCAACACTACGACACCTCCGAGATGTGCGTCGTCTCGCCCGACGCGGGACGGGTCCGGCTGGCCGACATGTGGACCGACGAGCTCGGGTGCCCGCTCGCAATCATTCACAAACGCCGCGACCACGAGAAGGCCAACACGGTCGCCGTGCATGAAGTGGTCGGTGAAGTGCAGGGCAGGACCTGCATTCTCGTCGACGACATGATCGACACTGCCGGAACCATCACCCAAGCGGCGCTCGCGCTGCAGGAGCGGGGGGCCAGCAAGGTCATCTGCGCCGCCACCCACGCCGTGTTCTCGGGGCCCGCGGTGGAGCGGCTGAACAAGTCGGGCATGGCGGAGATCATCGTGACGAACACGCTGCCGATCCGGACCGCCGAGCCAATCGACAACCTGACGGTGCTGTCGATAGCCCCGCTGATCGCGAGGGCCATCAACGCCGTTTTCCGCGACGGATCGGTGACTTCTCTGTTTGGAGGGCAGGCATACAAATGAGCGTTCGTGGGGTCAACAAGCTGTCAATCATCGGCGCCGGGGCGGTGGGTTCCTCGCTGGCCTACGCCAGTCTGATCCGGGGGGTCGCCCGACACGTTGTGCTGCACGACATCAACGCGGCGAAGGTGCGTGCCGAGGCCTTGGACCTGGCCCATGGTAGCCAGTTCATGCCGCAGGCGAGGGTCGAGGGATCGGAGGATCCCGAGATCACCCGGGGTTCCGATGTGGTCGTGATCACCGCGGGAGCGAAACAGAAACCGGGGGAAACCCGAATGGATCTCGCGGCGTCCACCGTGAACCTGATGAAGAAGGTGATTCCGCCACTGGTGGAACGCTCCCCGGATGCGATTTTCCTCATGGTGACCAATCCGGTGGATGTCACCACCTATGCGGCGTTGAAGATCAGCGGTCTGCCCCGCAATCAGCTGTTCGGGTCGGGTACGGTGCTGGATTCCTCCAGGTTGCGGTACCTCGTCGCGGAGGCCTGTGAGGTCGCGGTGGTGAACGTGCACGCATATATCGCTGGTGAGCACGGCGACTCCGAGATTCCGTTGTGGAGCGCAGCCACCATTGGCGGTGTTCCACTGCTGGACTGGGAACGCCAGACCGGGAAGCTGGATGAATCCACCCGCGACTCGATCGCGGACCAGGTGGTGAACGCCGCCTACGAGGTGATCGCGGGAAAGGGTGCCACCAACTACGCGATCGGGCTGGCGGCCACTCGGATCATCGAATCGGTGCTGCGTGACGAACACCGAGTGCTCCCGGTATCGAGTCTCGTGGAGGACTGGTACGGCATCAAGGATGTGTGCCTCTCTGTTCCCACCATCGTCGATCGCCAAGGCGCCGGACAAAGCCTCAGGCAGCCACTGACCGACGGAGAGCTCGGTTGCATGCACGAATCCTCCGATGCGATTCGCCACACGCTGAATTCGTTGGGGTTCTGAGGTTCTGAACCCGCCCGTTCCCTGGTCAGGAGCCGATCGGGGAACGGGCGGTGTGATCAGGCCGTGTGCTCTCGTGCCGCCGGCCGTGGAATGGCCCCGCGCTGGCGCAACCGGGAGACCACGCGGTTCAGGCCCACGGGGGTCAGGCCGAGGTACTGGGCCACCTCGCGCTGCGACATCCGTGCCGCCAGGCGCGGATATTCCTGCAGGAACGCGAGGTAGCGCTCCTCGGTGCTCATGGTCAGGGACTGGTACTCGCGGTGCGTGTGATAGGCCACCAGACGCAGCAGAACGACGGTGATGAAGCGATACCACTCGGGATGGCGCTTCCCGAGGGCGGACAGAAGGCGTATCGGGGTGCCGACGATGATTGAATTCTCTTTCGCCAACGCGCGCTTGCGGGAGAGCGCGAGTGGGGAATCCATGATCTGGTGGTTCGTGGGCAGACCCAGCAACTCGCTGAACTCGCGGGGGTTCGTGTTGAGGAAGACGTCTCCTTGTTGCACGTAACTGGCGATGTGGGTTTTGCCCTTGATGGCGACCATGGACGCGATGGCTCCGTTCAACACCAGCCACATCATGGGCTGGTTCCCGTTGGGTAGTGGTTGCCCGGAATCTATCTCCATCGCGATGGAGGAGGTCGCGAACAAGTTCCAGCCCGGCATGGGACAGCCGACGATATTCTCCACGGACCGTCGCGCGATGTGCTCCCAACGGGTGCCTACGAGGTGGGTGGCACTGCTCATGATCAGATCTTAACCCCAGTTAACTAGTGATTTCTCCGATAGTTAACTGTATCTGAGTCCAAAATGCAAAACGTTGGCAAACTGAAGGTGATTGTACGCTCCGCCGGACTCGTGTGATTGATGATTTGCTCACACCGGAGGTTTTGCCGTTGGACGTCGTTGGCCCCGGGCCGGGTATCAGGGTAGTACCCCTGGTCGGCCTCCGGGGAAGCGTGGCACCGTGGTCTGGGAGGAGTTCGTGAACCACATTCTCTGGGACGATGCTCTTCCAGCGGGGGGAGATTAGTTTGGGACTGTCAGTTCAAGAATTGAGGAAGGTACCGACGTGAGCATCGCTCCACCCGCAGCGCCCCCCGCCTGTGGCGCTCAGAATCTGACGAAGGTGTTCGGGGAGGGCGGGCCTCGGCCCGTCGTCGCCGTCAACAACGTGAACCTCGCCATCGAAGCCGGATCTTTCACGGCCATCATGGGACCCTCAGGATCCGGGAAATCGACGTTGATGCACTGCATGGCGGGCCTGGACCGCGTCACCAGCGGATCGGTGTGGGTGGGTGATCAGGACCTGTCCCGCCTATCCGAACGGCAGGTCACCAGGATTCGGCGGGATCGGATCGGGTTCGTCTTCCAGTCTTTCAACCTGCTTCCCACTCTCACCGCGGAGCAGAACATCCTGCTGCCGCTGGAACTGGCGGGCCGCAAACCGGACCGTGGGATGTTCAGGGAGATAGTCGGCTCCCTCGGACTCGATGAACGTCTCACTCACCGCCCGAGCCAGCTCTCCGGGGGACAGCAGCAGCGGGTCGCGATTGCGCGGGCGCTGGTCACGCGCCCCCAGGTGATATTTGCCGATGAACCAACGGGCGCTCTCGACTCCCGCACGGGAACCGCCCTCCTGCACTACCTGCAGCGATGTTCCCGCGAACAGGGGCAGACCATCATCATGGTCACCCACGACCCGAAGGCCGCGGGATACGCGGACCGGGCCCTGGTGCTCTCCGACGGGAGCATCGTCGATGACGTGTCCCAGCCCTCCGCCGAGATCATGCTCGCCAGTCTCGGGCGTCTGGGGGCGTGATGCTACGAGACGCCATCAACGAGATCCGGCTGCACCCTGGCCGGTTCGCCGCGACGCTGCTCGCCGTCGCGATCAGCGTCGGATTCATCTCAGCAATCATGATCGGGGTGCGCACCGAGGAGAACTCGATGATGCATTCCGGGGTGATTGCGGTCTCGAAGTCCGACGTGGTGGTCGAGCAGACCGGCACGGATCGGCAGATCAGGCCGGAGGAGATACTCGAGACCATTCAGGGCGCCTCCGGGGTGACGAAGGCAGAGGCCTCTCTTTCCGCGACCTTACCCATGAACCATGGGGATTTCTCGACCTACGCCAACGCGATCATGCTGCCCTCGCCCGAGTTCCGCTGGGCCTCCCTCGCCGAGGGCACCTGGCCCTCAGGGGAGGGAGAGATCACCTTGGCCAAGGCGGGAGCGGAGAAACTCCACGTGAAGGTCGGGGACGAGATCACCACGGGCAGCGCGGAGGGCGAAGGGGGCACCCGATACCGGGTCGTCGGCGTCACCAACGACGCGCCCTCACTCTACTTGACGAGCTCCTACGTCACCGGTTTCGGGCCGGACCGGCAGGCGAGCATGTGGGTTGTCAAGGCCCAGGACCCGGCGGCGGCTGTCGCGTCCATTCAGCGGGCCCTCGAACCGTTCGGGGCCGACAACTTCAAGGTCAGGACCACGGATGACTACCGTGCCGATCAGATGAAGCAGCTCACGGGTGGGCTCGACGTCTTCCGCAACCTCCTGCTGGGATTCGCCGCGATCTCCGCGGTCGTCGGCACGATCATCATCGCCAACACCTTCACGATCCTCGTCACCCAGCGCCGACGCCAGATCGGTCTGCTGCGGGCCGTCGGCGCGTCGCCGGGGCAGGTCGCAGGGAGGCTCTTCGCGGAGGCCGTCCTGCTGGGGCTCGTCGGTTCGCTGCTCGGTGTGGGCATCGGGGCCGGCGTCGCTGCGGCGGCGGGTATCTGGACGGGCGCCATCTACTGGGGCCTGGTGCTCCCGGTCGGTGAGCTGGGTATCGCCGTCCTCGCCGGTGTGCTGATAACCGTGCTGTCGATGATTGGCCCGTCGCTCGCCGCGACCAGGGTCAGCCCCCTCGAGGCCCTGCAGGTGGTGCCCAGCGCCTCCCGCGTCAAACGGTTGGGCATCACCCGTGGGGTGTTCTGCTGCCTGTTCCTGCTCCTGGGGGGTGGCATGGTCTTCCAGGCCTTCGCCGACTCGACCAGAGGGCTGCTCTGGGCCATTGGCGGCGGCGGTTTCCTCTCCTTGGCCATTCTGCTGGCGGCGCCGTTCTACGTGCCCGTGTTGCTGCGCTTGTTCGGATGGATCTTCGGGTTCATGGGCTCCACGGTCAAGCTGGCCACCAGCAACTCCGTCAGGAATCCCCGTCGCGCCTCGGCCACGGCGGTGGCCCTGATGCTCGCGGTGGGGCTCGTGGTCACTCTCCAGGTGGCCGTTTCCACCATGCGCACCTCGGCCCTTTCCGAGATCAACCAGCGCTACCCGGTGGATGTCAGCGTGCGAGACTTCGATGGCCCCCTCAAGTCCGGTGTGGTGGAGGAACTCCGCAGGAACGATGGGGTAGCGAAGGTGGTGGAGATCTCCAGCAAACAGGTCGACCTGAACCACATGCCGTTCTCCGTCCGCAACGTGAACGCCGCCCGCGCCGAGCTTGGCCTCCCCGACCGGATGAATGCCCCGGACGGGGTGATCCTGGTCTCGGAATCCGCGACCGGCCACCTGCCCGGCCGGGTGGATCTACCGGGTGCGGGACAGGTCGAGGTGCGCTCCTCGAAGTCGGTTGCCTACGGCATGGCTGTGGTTTCCGAGGCCACCTTCGAGAAACTGTCTGGGCAGAGTGAGGTCCGGGAGGCCTGGGTCAAGTTGACGGACCGGACCTCCAGCACCGCCCTGAACCAGGTGATGAAGGTGGTCTCTCCTCTGACCTCGGAGGCCGAAATCGGTGGTGGCGCCGCCATGGCCGGGGTGCTGGAGCAGATCGTGAACGTGCTTCTCATGGTGTTGACCGCGTTGCTCGGTGTCGCCGTGGTGATCGCCCTGGTCGGTGTCGGCAACACCCTCGGTCTGTCGGTGATCGAACGGCAACGCGAGTCGGCGCTGCTGCGGGCCCTCGGCATGCAGCGCAGGTCGCTCCGGTTGATGCTGCTGACCGAGGCGATGCTGCTGGCCGCGGTGGGCATCGTGATGGGTGTCGCGGCCGGTTCGTTCTTCGGCTGGCTGGGTGTGGTCACGTCGCTCGGGATGATGGAGGAATACTCCCGGCCCGAGGCGGTGTTCTCCGTCGACATGTTCTACACGGGCGGCCTGATCCTGGTCTGCGTGGCTGCGGCGGCCATCGCGTCGGTGCTGCCCGGCAGGCGCGCCGCCAACGCCACCCCGACGGAGGCTCTCGCGGCCGAGTAGCACCACCAGCTGAGAGGCGCCGGAAGGACCGAGTGGCTGGTGCCGATCCCGCGGGATCGGCACCAGCCACTCGGTCGTTAAGGGAACGGCGGGAGGAGATCGTGAAGATCATGGAAACCGCCACGGACCTTCCTGGTTGCTTCCATGTTTTTCGGAGGCACCTCAACGTTGAAGGAGCAGGACAATGAGACGAACCGCGGCAGCGCTGGTCGACGAGAAAAAGAATCGGCCGTAAAGAAGTCATTCACACGGACGGGTGGGTTGATTTCCGATCGTGCTCAGGTCAGGCGGAGCCGGGAAACGGCACCGCGATGACAGGTGCGCAGGACGCCTCCATGGCGAACGGGGCAGACCCGAATGAATCAACGTCCGTCGAGCCCACCGATGGGCAGGCCATTCCGACGACAGCCGGCGCGGATGCGAACGGATCGACTTCTTCAACCTCCGTCAGCGTGCGCGGGCTGCCCGATGGGGAACCCCGGGAAGCGGCATTGAAACAGATGCACGAGGAGAGAAGCCGGTCGTCGGCCTCTTCAAGCTCAAGCTCGTATGCGCTGAGCATGTCCGGTTTCAAGTCCGGGGTGGGGCCATGGCGACCCCGCGCGGGGCACCGCGTTACCACTGGAGTCCGTCTCTCGCCTCGGCCCGTTCCCGGTCCTTCAGCGGGTTCTGTTTCGCCGGTGGCCCGTACCCACTGAACCGGTAGCTGGTCCCGTTCTGCTCTTGCGCCCACCGTACTTACTGTATATGCTGCATATATACAGAAGGGAGGGTGTGGTGGACGTCGTGTTGTCGAACACCGCGGGGATCCCGATCTACGTCCAGATAGAGGATCAGATCAAGGCGGCGATCCTGCGCGGCGAGGTCTCCGAGGGGGAGGCGCTGCCCTCCATTCGGGCCCTCGCCCGCGACCTCAGGGTCTCCGTCATCACCACCACCCGCGCCTACGCGGAACTGGTGGCCGACGGGCTCGTGGCCAACGTGCCCGGAAAGGGGTACTTCGTCCTGCCGCGCGATGCCGAACTCGTTCGTGAACAGGTGCTCCGTGAGGTGGAGACCCATTTCGCGAACGGTGTGGCCGTGGCCCGGCTGGCCGACATCGATGACGACGAGATCCGCTCCATCCTCGAACTCGCTCTCACTCAAAGGGAGGACGCATGACCAGCGACAATCTCCTCGCGCTGAAGGGAATCACCAAGCAGTACAAGGAGTTCCGTCTCGGTCCCTTGGACCTGAGCGTGCCTCGCGGCTACGTGATGGGTCTGGTTGGGGCCAACGGGGCGGGCAAGACCACCGCCATCAAGATCGCCCTCGGGGCGGTGCTCCCCGGGAACGGGTCGGTGCACCTGATCGACAAGAGCCGTGTTGGTGTGGTTCTCGACCGGCCATACTGGCCCTCCAGCTGGCGGGTCTGTGACATCTCCCGGCTGCTCGGCCCGTTCTACCCCGACTGGAACCAGCGGGTCTTCGACGAGCTGTGCGAGTGGGCCGGGGCCTCGCAACGACTGAAGGCGAAGGAGTTCTCCCGCGGCATGGGGATGAAGGTGCAGGTGGCGGTCGCGTTGGCGCACCGGGCCGAGTTGCTGGTGCTCGACGAACCGACCAGCGGCCTCGACCCCCTGGCCCGCGGGGAGCTGCTGGACAAGCTGTCCGAGTTCATGACCAGTGAGCGGCACTCTGTCCTCTTCTCCACCCACATCACCACCGACCTGGACCGCATCGCCGACCTGGTCACCATCCTCGACGCAGGCAGGGTGATCGCATCCGGTTCCCGCGAAGACTTGCTCGAGACGTGGGTGATGGTTCGTGGCGGTGTCGCCGACCTGACCGATGACCTGAGTTCCCGGGTTCGTGGCCTCAGGCGGCACTCCGTCGGTTGGGAAGGGCTGCTTCCCGCTGCCGACCTGGGGCTGTGTGGCCCCGGTGTCGTGGCTGAAGCCCCATCGATTGAGGAGTTGCTGGTGCATCTCGCGAAGGAGCACAAAGATGCGTGAACTCAAGGCCATGGTGATGGTTGACCTGACTAGAGTTTTCAGGTCATTTCTGGTGCCTGCAATGCTTGCGCTGATAATCTTCAAAATGTGGGCAGGGAAGCAGGAAGAGATCTTTTCCTACGGTTTTTACGTGCTGGTGCTGGCTACGATCGTCTTCTATCTCGATATCGACCGGGACGGAGAGGGGAAGACGTTCCTGCTTCTCGATTCCCTACCTTTGCGTCGCCGAACGGTGATGATCTCGCACTATCTGATAACGTCAATCCTCCTGGTTGTCTTCGAAGTCCTTGCCTCCGTCATGCTGGTGGTTGGATCGGCTCTGGGAATGCCCGTCGATGCAGGCTGGCCTGCTGTTGCTGCACGTGATACGGGAATCATGCTGATAGTTTTCTCCGTACTGATTCCTATATATATCGGATTTAAAAGTTCTTGGGCAAAAGTGTTTTTTCCGATGCTCATGATCTTTGTGGTTTCCGGACTGCTGGGATTTCGTGCAGGGATAATGTCGGCGCCCCAGGCTGCGCGGTCGCAGTCCTTCGAGTCCTGGTTCCTGGGTGCGGTGCCATGGTTGCTGCTGCTCGTCGGGCTGGCAGCCTGGGTTGCATCGCTGTTCGTGTCCATTCGCAACTACGAGCGGCAGGATCACTGATCAGATGAAAACGCAAGAAAAGTTTCGGCTGAATCATCGTGGCATGGTTGTGTGAAAGTGGTGATGGGATGCGAGAGCTGGTAAACATCATGAGGGTGGACGTATGGCTTGCGGTTAGAGCCATCGCTGTTGTGGCTGTTTGGTCTCCGCTCTGGATTCTGTTTCGTGGCTCAAAAGGGGCGTCGGACTACGTTTTTGCTCTCTCTCTGATTCTTCTCGTGATGATGATGGGTGCCTTTTATGGCGGTTTTCTCTCTGAAGGGATGAAAGGTCAAGAGTTACTCTACGACACCTTGCCTCTGCGACGTGGGGCCGTGATAGTTTCTCATTTCCTGATCTCGTCGGTCATCGTAATCATCTCTGAGGCCATGCTGGTAGCGGTGTTTCTTATTGGAAATTTTGTGGGGGTGGAGTTTGCTGATGACTGGTGGCTGGACTTTGTCGTACTGGCGGGAATCCTGCTCTTCGTTTATGCGATCGCGGTTCCCGCGATGATCCGTTTTGGAGCCGGGAAAGGAGCTGTCGTGTTTGTCGGTGTGAGTGCAGTCATGGCGCTGGGTAGCTACTTTCTGCTACAACTGATCTCCCCGATCCTGACGTGGATACAGGCATGGTTACCGTTTCTTTTTCTGGTCTGCAGTCTGGTGCTCTATGTGGGATCCCTGCCGGTCTCCATTCGTTTCTATCAGCGGCAGGACCACTGACCTTGTCAGGAGCGACGTCCGGAGGTTCCCGGACGGTAGGCGGAGACGCTGGGTTCGTCGGGCAACCAGAAACGCCACGGGTGACGCTCGCCGTCGCCTCCCGGGCCCGACACTCCCACCCGAGGACCCGTCGACCACTCACCGGGCGGATCATCGGGCAGCCACCACGACCATTCCTTACCCATCAGGTCGGCGCCGTCGGTCTCGCGCGACGACCCGAGCGCCTGCCCCAGGTTTCCGGGGCCGCGAGCCAGGTGGTGCTCGGGTAGGGGAGTCGTGCGGGGCCTCGCCGCTCGCCGGCTGCGCGCCAGGGCCGCGCCCTCGATGACCTCACCGGCCCGCAGCAGACACCCCGTCGGGACACCCTCCTCGTCGCACACCACGTTCAGGTTGTGGTGCATCCCATAGCTGACATAGCAGTACAGGTGCCCGGGCTCCCCGAACATGGTGGCGTTGCGGGCGGTGCGGCCTCGGAAGGCGTGCGACCCGGGATCGGCGGGCCCTGCGTAGGCCTCCACCTCCGTGATGCGAACCGCGACGGTGCCGTCGCCAGTGGTCCGGGCCAGCACGCAGTCGAGCAACAGCGGTGCGAGATCGAGAACGGGACGACGGAACCAGTCGCGGGAGGCGCGTGCGAAACCGGGCAGGTCCATGGGGGCATTGTGCCTTGGCCAGATTCCGGGGCGGGCCCACCATCCCACCTGGCGGAGCGGCTGCTGGAAGCAGGGCGCCGCGACCACTAGCCTTCTGCTCATGCTGCTGACTGGAAGTCGCGTTGTTCTCTGCAGGCATGGCGTCACCGATTTCACCGCTTCTGGTCGGTGGGACGGGCGCGGCGGAGCCGACCCGGCGCTCAACGCCGAGGGACGCGCCCAGGCCCGTGACCTCGCAGCCCGCGTCGGAGCCTTCATCGGGGACGCGCCGGAGGTGCGCGTGGTGTCGTCATCCCTGCGGCGCGCCAAGGAAACCGCCGCCCCCGTGGCCGAGCTGTTCGGAACCGGGGTCACCCCCAGACGGGTCTGGGACGAACTCGCCTTCGGGGAGTGGGACGGCCTCACCGGCGACGAACTGCGCAGCGAGAAACCCGACGAACTCCTCCGGTTCTGGGGCGACGAGACCTTCCAGGTGCCCGGCGGCGAATCCCACGTCGACCTGCACACCCGGGTGCGTCCCGCATTCGAGAAGCTCATGGGATTCAGCGGCACCACGGTGGTGGTCACCCACTGGGGCCCGATCATGAGCTGCATCTCGCTGGTACTCGGGATCGACCTGCTCCCCGCGCGGCGCCTCAACCTCGCGCCGGCGTCCATGACCTCCTTCATGGTCACAAAGCAGGGCCCACAGGTGGAGTTCATCAATGACCTCGGGGCGCGGGTGACCCCGCCGGAGAGTATCTGACCGGCGCCAGTGGCCCCTTGAGGTTTTGGAATGCTGGGAATGGACTTCCACAGCCGGGATCTGCGTTACTTCGTCGCGGTCGTGGAGGAAGGTGGGTTCAGCCGGGCCGCGGAGCGCCTGTTCGTGTCGCAGCCGGTGCTCTCGCGGCAGGTGGCGAAACTGGAACGCGACCTGCGTGTCCGGCTCCTCGAACGCGAGCCCCGGCACGTTCGGCCAACCCCGGCCGGAGAGGTTCTACTGGAGCACGCTCGGCGGATGCTGGCTGACTGGGCGCTGTGCCACGGGGAGATGCTCCGTCTCGACTCGGAGTCGCGATCGGTTCTGCTCGTGGGGCAGCAGACCGGAATCGGGCGTGGTCTGGTGCGGCGTCTCATCAATCGGCTGGGCCAGTCCTGTCCCGGGTGGCGGATCGAACTGCGTCAGATCTCCTGGGAGGACCCGTCTGCGGGTGTGCGGTCCGGGCAGACCGACATCGGTTTCGTGTGGTTGCCCGTCGTGGTTGCCGATGATATGGAGCATGTGGTGGTCGCGGAGGAACCGATCGTGCTGGCGGTTCCCGAAGGGCACGAGTTGGCGGACAGGTCATCGCTGGGTTTCGCGGAGATCGCAACCCTGCCGCTCATCGCCTTGCCGGAGCAGGCCGGCGGCCTACGGGACTTCTGGTTGGCCGGCCATGCCCGCCGCGAATCCGCTCCTGTCGCATTGGTGGCGCACACCCCGGACGAAGCGCTCGAGGCCGTGGCCGCTGGCCTGGGCGCGGTGCTGCTCTCGCTGGGAAATTCCGTCGTACATGCACATCCGGGAGTCGTGTTCATACCCGTCCCGGACCTTCCGCCCGCGCGGTTGGCCCTCGTCAGGAGGGCGGGCGACGACCGTGACGTGACCACCGAGGCTCTCCGGGCAGTACGAGCCGATGGGGCCCTTTCATAGCGAACGGGCATGCGAAGAAGTATTGGAAGGCCTCCGGAAGCCGACGCAGAATGCGGTCATGACCATCTACACCACGAACCGGGTTCGGTTCGCCTCCAGCGGCGATGTCCTGGTGGGCGACCTACACCGCCCCGTTGAACCAGCCGAATCCTTCGACGGGGCGGTTGTCGTCGTGACCGGCTCCTGGACCACCAGCAAGGAACAGCAGGCCGACTTCTACGCGCGACGGCTCGCGGCTGCGGGGATCAGTAGTCTGACGTTCGACTTCCGGGGATTCGGGCAGAGCCGGAGCCAGCCACGCGACTGGGAGAACCCCGAACGCAAGATCGCCGACATCAATGCCGCCATCACCCATCTGACCAGTCGCGGTGATGTGGATCCGGACCGGATCGGTGCTGTCGGGGTGTGCGCATCCAGCGGCTACCAGGCGGCCAACGCCGCCGCCGACCCGCGGGTCAGGTCGCTGGTGATGATCGCCCCCTGGCTGCACAATCCTGAATTGGTGGCACCCTATTACGGCGGTCCGGAGGGAGTGGCGGAGCGGATCGCCGCCTCGCGTCGCGCCCGGGTCGCCTACGAGACCGACGGGGTGCAGGAATTCATCCCGGCGGTCTCCACCACCAACCCTGCGGCTGCCATGTTCGGCCCCTACGACTACTACCTGGATCCGGAGCGCGGCGCCATTCCCGAATGGGACGCGCAGCTGGCGGTCATGTCATGGGAACCATGGCTGACCTTCGACGCCATCAGTTCCGCATCCCGGATCGACATCCCGGTGCAGTCGATCCACTCCCGGGACGCCGCCGTGCCTGATGGAGCGGAGCTGTTCCACGAGCAGCTGCAAGGCCCGTCGGAGCTGACCTGGATCGAAGGTGGTCAGCTGGACTTCTACGACCAACCCGCCCAGGTGGCCGTCAGCCTCGAGCGGGCCGTCTCCCACTTTCGCAACACCCTGTGAGGAGCATGCACGATGAGTGATGGAAACGAGATCATCATCACGCTGACGAAGCTGTTCTGGGCCACTGACCATCATGACTGGGAGGGTCTGCGCCGCACCTTCGCGGGTCGGGTGCTGCTGGACTATACCGCTACCCTCGGCGGGGAACCTCGGATCTGCACCCCCGGGGAAGTGGTCGACGGTTGGCGCCCCGCTTTCGAGGCCCTCGACGCCCATCAGCACCTCGTCGCCAACCACATGGTGGAGATCGCGGATGAGGAGGCGACGGCGACCGCATCCTTCATCGCCACCCACCAGTTCCGGGGTGAGACCTGGACACTCGGAGGCGAGTACCACTTCCGGCTCCACAAGTGTGAGGGAACCTGGCGGGTGGCGGCCATGCGCATGGTTCCCGTCTGGCAGACCGGGCCGGCGGACCTCGTCACGAAGGCGCTGGAGGCCGCAGCCTCCTGAACCCTGGGAACCGTGAGTTTTGTTGCCCGGGCCGGCGAGTTGCCCGCCATGGAGCAGTCGGGGCCGGCTCTCACAGGGCGAGCCTCTCCTCGTGGCACTGCTCGGGGGCGACCCCCAGACTACGGGCCTCGGCCAGGACGGAATCGACGAACCCGTCCGGGCCACACACGAACACGTCGGAGTCCTCGAGGCCCGGTGCCAGCGTCGCGAGATCGTGGCCGGCATATCCGAGACTCACCCAGTGGTCCTCGTGGCACGGCCCGGTCATCAGGTGCAGGGCGATGCCGTGATCGTCACACAGCTCCCGGAACTCGTCGAGGAGAACCAGGTTCTCAGATCCGGAGGCGCGGAGGATCACGACGGTGTCCGCCGGGTGCGCCGTGGTGGCCTCCAGCAGCGACCGGATCGGTGCGAGATCGGCTCCGGACCCGACCAGCACCAGGCCGTTCCGGGTCCGGGAGGCGTCGGTGAAGGCGCCGTAGGGGCCGGCGAAGATGACCTTCGTGCCGGGCTTGGCGGCCGCCAGCTCCGCCGTGTGTTCGTCGGTGACCCTGACGGTGATGCGCAACTGATCCCTCGTCGGCGCCGCGGACAGGAAGAACCGGTGGGTCCGGGTCCACAGCTGAGGGGTGAGCAGGCGCCAGGTGAAGTACTGACCGCCCCGGGTCTCCAGCGTGTCGAGGTGCCTGCCGCTGAACTCCATGTGGAGGAGGTCGGGGGCCAGGTGCACGGTGTTCACCAGCGTCAACCGATGCCGCCAGGAGCGGAGGAGCGGCCTCAGGATCCGGTACCAGAGCAGGCAGGTGCCGACGGAGACCAGCAGGACGCCCCAGTAGATGCGCTGCGCCCTGCCGGGCAGGAGAACCGGGTCGAAGCGGAGCATGTGGGGGATCGCCAGGAGCACGGCGGCGTAGGAGAGGATGTTGAGGAGGTGCCGCACCTCGCGGCGCAGCCCGCGGCACACCGCCAACACCGATGCGATCGTCGTCAACAACAGCAGGGCGGCGGAGGCGAAGGCCAGCGGTAGGTTCCCCGTCCACATCGAGCCGACGGCACCGGCGAGGTCGTCGTGATTGGTCCATCCGGTCCCGGTGAGGATCAGGGCGACGTGGGTCAGCACCCCGAGCACGGTGACCCGCCCCAGCAGCCGGTGCCACCGGATGGCCCTGACCTGCCCGAGCACCCGGTCGATCACGGGAACCCGGGCGGCCAGCAGCAGCATGAACAACATCGAGTTCATCGCGATCAGCCCGGCCACGGTCCCGAGCACGCCCAGCAGCCCGGGGAGGCCGGTGATCTGCTGCCCGGCGCCATCGATCAGGTGGAGAACGACCGAGAAGACCGTCCCCCCCCAGGCCGCCCCGGCCAGCAGGGCGCGCCAGAGACGCAGGCGCCGCCCGCGCGGCTGGGCGGGGGCCCGCTGCGCGGCGCGCGAGAGTGGTTGGGGTGAGGTCATACCGGTACATCCTTGCGGCGAATCTGTGGAGAAGCTGTTGAAGGACCCGTGAAAAACCTGAGGGGTCGTTGAAAGTGTAACTTTTCCGCGTCGCGAACCAAACACGTGCGTCCCGCCCGGCGGACGGTTGATCTCGAAGCGCCGCATTCTCGAAGCCGGTTGAGCCGATCCTCACGAGCGTCAGCGAGTGGGGCGTGTCGACACCATGGTGACCTTGCCCGGGGATTGGGGCCGGGTCTGCTTTTCGGCTTCCTGTGGTTCGACTCGGGCTCCTCCTTCGTCACGGTCCGGCTCAACCGGCTTCTGGGAGGTCACCGTCCGGGAATGAAGGAGCAACTGGCCGTCCGGTCCGGGGCGCGTGTTCTGGAGTGCTGCCGGGCCTGGGGTAAGCTGTGCGAGCTGCCTGGCGAGGGACCCGATGTCCGTTATCGACTAGCAACCCCTGCAGGCGTGCATCCCGACCCACACCTCAGGAGGTAGAAATGGCCACCCACAAACTGGAAGCCGCCGCCCGCACCGAGTTCGGCAAGGGCGCGGCCCGCAGGCTGCGCCGCGCCGAACGCGTACCCGCCGTCATCTACGGGCCCGGCATCGAACCCGTCCACATCTCCCTGCCCGGCCAGGAAACCTTCCTGCTGCTCCGCGAACCCGGAGTCACCTTCGAGATCAGCATCGACGGCGCCGATGCCGTGGTGGTTGCCCCGAAGCAGGTGCAGCGCGACCCGATCACCGGCTTCCTGAAACACGTCGACCTGATGCCGGTCAAGGGCGAGTGAGTCCCTCGGTTCATCTCGTGGCCGGGCTCGGGAACCCGGGCCCGGCCTATGCCCCGACCCGCCACAACGTCGGGTTCTGGGCGGTCGACGATCTGGCCTCCCGCATCGGGGCGCGGTTCACCATCGCCCGCGGGCAACGGGCCGAGGTCGCCACGGGACGGCTCCCCGGCGAACACCGGCTGGTGCTGGTGAAACCCACTACCTACATGAACGACTCGGGGATCGCGGTCGCCGCCGTCGCCAGGTTTCACAAGATCCCCCCGGCCGACGTGATCGTCATCCACGATGAACTCGACCTGGAGCCGACCCGTTTGCGCCTGAAACTCGGCGGTGGCGACAACGGCCACAACGGACTCAAATCCATCCGCGCCCACCTCGGCACCGGCGACTTCCACCGCGTGCGGGTGGGAATCGGACGCCCCCCGGGACGCCAACCTGCCGCCGACTACGTGCTCTCCCGGATGCGTCCCGCGGACCTGGACGCCATGCGGCTCGACGCCGCGGTCGCTGCCGACGCGGTCGAGACCCTGGTGACGGAGGGCCTCGTGGCGGCACAGAACCGCTTCAACACCTGAGAAGCAGGGACTCGAATCTCTGGGCGCCATGGTTGTGCGCAGCGACTCGGGGTATCGAAGGGGATCGGGATTCCGGGGCGTTCGTGACAAGATGACCCGGTGAGATTTCCCGGACTTCTTCCCGCTCTCGAGGCAGACCCGGCCGTCCGGGCCACCCTGCGCGACTCCCAGGTGGTGGGCGCCGAGGCGCGCGACATCACCTGCGCCACATCCTTCTTCGCCACCGCGACGGCGATGCTCGCCTCCGAGTCCGGGCGCACGATGCTGCTGGTCACCTCCACCTTCCGGGAGGCCGAGGCCATCGCGGCCGAGGCCTCCGGGTTGTTGGGGGAGGATGCCGTCGCCTACTACCCGGCCTGGGAAACCCTGCCCCACGAACGCCTCTCGCCCCGTGCCGACACCGTCGGCAGGCGCCTGGAGGTGCTGCGGCGGCTCGTCTCCAATGCGCCACCTCGGGTGGTGGTGGCTCCCGTGCGGGCCCTGCTCCAGCCGCAGGTCAAGGACTTGGCATCGATGCGGCCCGTCACTGTCGAGGCCGGTCAGGAACGCGACCTCACCGACCTGCTGGAATCACTGGTGGACGCCGCCTACAACCGCGTCGACCTGGTGGAGCGACGCGGCGAGTTCGCGGTGCGCGGCGGCATCGTCGACGTCTTCCCCCCCACCGCCGAACAGCCCGTGCGCATCGACTTCTTCGGAGACGAGGTGACCGAGATCCGGCCCTTCTCGGTGGCCGACCAGCGCTCCACCGGCGAGCAGCTGCAGCGGGTCACGGCCGAACCCTGCCGGGAACTGCTGCTCACCGAGGCCGTCAGGAAAAGGGCCAGAACGCTCCAGCTCGAGCACCCGCAGCTGTCCGACATGCTCTCCCGCCTGGCCGAGGGGCACGCCGTCGAGGGAATGGAAGCCCTCATCCCCGTCCTGGTGGACGGCCTGGAACTGCTGACCGACGTGCTGCCGCCGCACTCCCTGGTGCTGGTGGCCGCCCCCGAACTGGTGCGCGCCCGCGCCGTCGAGCTGGTCGCCACCAGCGAGGAATTCCTGAACGCCAGCTGGGCGGCCGCAGCCAGCGGAGGCACCTCGCCCATCGACCTGGGCGCCTCCTCCTACCGGGCCCTCGGCGAGGTCCGGGAGCACACCATGGCGCTAGGACACAAGTGGTGGAGCCTCAGCCCGTTCACCGCGGAGGAGGCGCCCGACGCGAATCTCGACGCCGGCTCCGTGCACTCCCGGCGGCTCGGGATCACCCCCACCGACGACTTCCGCGGCGACGTGGATGCCGCCGTCGCCCACATCCAGGCCCGGCTCCGCGACGGCTGGCGGCTCCTGATCGGCGTCGAGGGCAAAGGCCTGGCCAACCGCATGACCGAGCTGCTGGCCGAACACGACATCACCGCGCGGGTCTCCGGACTCGACACCGAACCCGAGGCGGGGACCGTGCACGTGATCGTCGGGCCCTTCCGGCGCGGCTGGCGTGCGGGAACCGCGAAACTCGAACTGCTGACCGCCGCCGAACTGTCGGGCCAGCAGAGTGCGGAACGCGGGCAGCGGAAACTGCCGTCGCGCCGCCGCAACACCATCCAGCCCCTCGAACTCAAGGCTGGCGACCCGATCGTTCACGAGGTCCACGGGGTCGGGCGGTTCGTGGAGCTGGTGCAGCGCACCGTCCAGGGCGCGGTCCGCGACTATCTCGTCATCGAGTACGCCGCCAGCAAACGCGGCCAGCCCGGCGACCGGCTGTTCGTGCCGATGGACCAGCTCGATCAGCTGACCCGCTACGTCGGCTCGGAGGCCCCCGCCCTGGACAAGATGGGCGGCGCCGACTGGGCGAAACGCAAATCCAGGGCGCGCAAGGCCGTCAAGGAGATCTCCTCCGAGCTCATCAAGCTCTACGCCGCCAGGCAGGCCACCACAGGCCACGCCTTCGGGCCTGACACACCTTGGCAGCGGGAACTGGAGGACGCCTTCAGCTTTGTCGAGACCCCCGACCAGCTGGCAGCGATCCAGGAGGTCAAGGCCGACATGGAGAAGGTGGTCCCCATGGACCGCCTGATCTGTGGCGACGTCGGGTTCGGCAAGACGGAGATCGCGGTCAGGGCCGCTTTCAAGGCCATCCAGGACGGCAAACAGGTGGCGGTGCTGGTGCCCACCACCCTGCTCGTCAGCCAGCACCACCAGACCTTCGCCTCCCGGTTCGCGGGTTTCCCCGTCCACATGGCGCAGCTGAGCCGGTTCCAGGGCGAGGCCGAGTCGAGAAAGGTCCTCGAGGGTCTCGCCAGTGGCCGCGTCGACCTCGTGATCGGCACCCACCGGCTGCTGGCCAAGGAGGTCGCGTTCAAGGACCTCGGGCTGGTGATCATCGACGAGGAGCAGCGGTTCGGCGTCGAACACAAGGAACGCCTCAAGGAGCTGCGGGTCAACGTCGACGTGCTGTCGATGTCGGCCACCCCCATCCCGCGCACCCTGGAGATCGCAATCACCGGCATCCGGGAGATGAGCGTGATCGCCACCCCGCCCGAGGAACGCCACCCCGTGCTCACCCTCGTCGGTCCCTACGACAAGGGACAGGTGCGGGCCGCCATCCGGCGCGAGCTCGCGCGGGAGGGGCAGGTGTTCTTCGTCCACAACCGCGTCGAGAGCATCGACAAGGTGGCCGCCGAGCTGCGCGACCTGGTGCCGGAGGCCCGCGTGGTCACCGCCCACGGCCAGATGGGGGAGTCGAGACTGGAACAGGTGATGCTCGACTTCTGGGAGCGCCGCGCCGACGTGCTGGTGTGCACCACCATCGTCGAGGCGGGCCTGAACATCCAGACCGCCAACACCCTCATCATCGACCGCGCCGACGTGCTCGGGCTCTCACAGCTGCACCAGCTCAGGGGACGGGTGGGGCGTTCCTCGGAACGCGGCTACGCCTACTTCCTGTATCCGGCGGACAAAACCCTCACCCAGACCGCTCACGAACGCCTCACGACGATGGCTTCCCACACCGACCTGGGTGCGGGCATGTCGATCGCCATGCGCGACCTGGAGCTGCGCGGCGCCGGGAACCTCCTCGGCGGGGAACAGTCCGGGCACATCGCCGACGTCGGTTTCGACATGTACCTGCGGTTGGTGGGGGAGGCCGTGGCCCAGTACCGCGGTGAGGACACCACCCCGGAACCGGCGCTGCGCATCGAACTGCCCGTCGACGCCCACCTGCCCGACGAGTACGTCCCCTCCGAGCGGCTGAGGTTGGAGATGTACAAGCAGATCGCGGAGATCCGGTCGGCCGACGATGTCGAGGCGGTGCGCTCCGAACTGGTCGATCGTTATGGTGAACCGCCGCTGCCCGTCGAACAACTCCTCGCGGTCGCGGTGCTGCGCAATCGTGCCCGGGAACTGGGTGTGGTCGACATCGTCGCGCAGGGGAAGAACATCCGGATCGAACCGGTGGACCTCCCCGAGTCGCGCAAGGTGCGGCTGCAACGCCTCTACCCGGGGGCGGTGTACAAGCAGGCGACCTCCCAGCTGCTGGTGCCCAAACCCGACGGCGATGCGGTCACCTGGGCGATGTCACTACTGGACAGGGTGATTGGCTGAGGCCCCGACCGCCCCGGCAGCGCTCCGGGTCCGGCCCGCTGGTCGTGGGTATGCTTCGGGGCAAAGCCGTCTTCAGGAGGATCGTCCATGAAACTCGCCGCCCGCATCGCCGTTCCGCTCGTTGCGGTCGCCGCCCTCACCGGCTGCGCGCCCGGCCCGTCGACCGCGGCGATCGTGGGCGACAGGACCATTTCGGAGGCTGAGCTCACCGAGACCGTGGACTCGTGCCGGAAGATCAACCCCAAGATCAAGCGGTTGGACGTGTTGTTCCCCCTGATGCTCGGAGAACTCTCGGATGAGATATCCCCGAAGCTCGGGCGGTCCACCGACGATGCGAGGCTCCGTGCCGCCATGGAGGCCGACCCGGAGGCCTCCCGGACCATCGGGACCCCCTGCCAGAAGGTCGTCGAGGGTGACCTGAAGATGAGATACCTGCAGGGCTCCGCTGGTGTGGAAGCCGTTGTGCAGGAGCTGCCGCGCGTACAGATCAATCCGCGCTACGGAACCTGGGATCCGCAGGGAAGGCTCGATCCCCGCGGCGGCTCCATCTCTGCTGAGGTGAAGAGCTGATGTCGGAGGTCGGCGAGCAGCTGATCCGTCTCAACGAGGTGATGGCGCGGCTGCGCGTCGAATGCCCGTGGGACAGAGAACAGACGCACTCCTCGTTGCTGACCCACTTGGTCGAAGAGACCTGCGAGGTGGTCGATGCGGTGGAGAGCGGCACCGACGACGATCTGCGCGAGGAACTCGGCGACCTGCTGCTCCAGGTGTACTTCCACGCCCGGATCGCGGAGGACGAGGGGCGGTTCACCATCGACGACGTCGCCCGAGGCATCGCGGACAAACTGATCCACCGCCACCCCCACGTCTTCGGTGACGGCGAGATCCCCGAGGACCTGCGCGGGGTCTGGGAGCGCCGCAAACGTCAGGAGAAGGGACGAACCTCGTCGCTGGACGGAATCGCCCGGTCCATGAGTTCCCTGGCACGCACCCAGAAGGTGATCGCGCGTGCCCGGACGCACGAGGTGCCGGTCGAGCTCCCCGGCGAACCCGTGACCGCCGAGGACGTGGGGGAACGGATCCAGATCCTCGTCGCCCGCGCCCAGGCGAGCGGGGTCGATGCCGACGCGGCCGTCAGGGAGGCCCTACGAAGTCTGGAGGAGCGCATCCGTCAGGCCGAGGGGGTCGCAGGGACGGTGTGACCCCGGGTTGTACTTCCGGCACAAGCTGTGTACTGTGTTACACAGTTGATGATCCGCGGGGTCGCGGGAACAAAACTTCACAGCGCGAGGACCGCCCGGGCCGAACGTGCTCGGTTATCAAATGGCAAAGCAGGTCTTTCCCCTGCTGAGGTTCAAGTCCTCACGGCCGCCGTCAGGTGGTTCGCGTTCGGTTCCCCGAACGCATGATCCGGGCATTACCCCCACGCCCGGGCGGGCCTCGCGCACCTGAATCCCGGACCGGGGGGCATCAGGTATCAGGGATCAGGAGGTTGCGGGGTCGAGTTCCGTCACCCTTGGCGGGTGTGGCTCAATCAGCCAGAGCACCTGACGCTTCCGGTGCTCACCATCATGCCCACCCGGGCTTTCCGACCCATGGGTGCGAACACGAACAGTGAAGGGAGGCAACACCATGGACGTATTGCGCGAGATGAACCTGCGGAGCACGCCGCAGAGCGAACCCGCAGACGAACGGCAGGTCCGGAACTCGGCGGGTGGCCATACCTTCCAGCTGGACGACGTGGCGCGTCTGCGTCGTTTCCTGACGCTCGGGGTCGACTCGGGCACCTACTACGCTTCGGCCAGGGAACTCGCCATCGACAACGTCGAGGTTCTCAAACGCATGGCCGCCTCCGACCCGGAGACCCTCGTCGCAACCATCGTCGACGTCTCCACCCGGGGAGCTGCGCCCAGGCAGAACCCGGTGCTGTTCGCGCTGGCCTACGCGGCATCCGTGCCCGCGGCCGCGCCGCTGGCGCTGGCCGCGCTGCCCAGGGTGGCGCGCACGGGGATGCACCTGTTCATCTTCGCCGGTTACGTGCAGCAGTTCCGCGGCTGGGGCCGCGGGCTTCGCCGGGCGGTCGGGAACTGGTACACGGGCAGGCGGGCCGACGACCTGGCCCACCAGGCGGTCAAGTACCGCCAGCGCAAAGGCTGGACGCACCGCGACCTGCTGCGCCTGTCGCACCCGGCCACCTCCGTTCCCGAGCTGCGTACCCTGTTCGACTGGATCGTCCGCGGCTCGATCGGCGAGGACACCCCCGAGCTGGTGCGCGCCTTCCTGGCCGCGCAGGAGGCGACGACCGTCGCAGCCTGGACCGACCTGGTGCGCGAGCACCGGCTGGCCTGGGAGATGCTGCCGGATGCCGCGCTGCGTGAGCCGGAGGTCTGGGAGGCGCTGCTCGACGCAGGGATTCCGCAGACCGCTCTGATGCGTCAGCTCCCGCGACTCACGAGGCTGGGGCTCCTGGACGACCTGAGTGCCCGCACCGAACAGGTGTGCGCCCAGCTCGCCGATCCCGACCGGCTCCGCAGGGCGCGCGTCCACCCGGTGAACGTGCTGGTCGCGGGCCGCACCTACGCCTCCGGGCGTTCAATGCGGGGCAGCTCCACATGGCAGCCGAGCGCCAGGGTGATCGACGCCCTCGACGCGGCTTTCTACGCGGCCTTCGGTGCGGTGACGCCCTCCGGGAAGCGCACGATGCTCGCTCTGGACGTCTCCGGGTCGATGTTGTGCAGCCACATCGCGGGCCTGCCGATCACCGCATGCGAGGCCTCCGCCGCCTTGGCGCTGGTGCAGCTTGCCACCGAACCCGTCTCGGCGGTCGTCGGCTTCGCCAGAGGACTGGTGCCCCTCGACCTGTCGCCGAGGCAGCGTCTCGATGACGCGCTGCGCAAGATCGGGAACCTGCCGTTCGGCGACACCGACTGCGCGCAGCCGATGCTCCACGCGCTGAAGCGCCGGCTGGAGGTGGACACCTTCGTGGTCTACACCGACAACGAGACCTGGTGCGGAAGAATCCACCCCCATCAGGCCTTGGCGAGATACCGCAGGGAGAGCGGGATCCCTGCGAAGCTGGTGGTGGTGGGCATGACCTCCACCGGGTTCAGCATCGCCGACCCGGCCGATGCTGGAATGCTGGACGTCGCCGGATTCGACCACGCTGTGCCCAACCTGATCTCGGAGTTCTCGCGTGGCTTCTAGGAACACAACACCGGATGGCGGCACCGTCGCGCTGAAGGGCGCGGTCGGGGCCGCCACCCGGCGTTCGGGGGGAGTCTCGGATCTCAGGGCTGCGAGGGCCCGGGAGCTTCACGAGCAGGTGGCGGAGGCGGAACGCCGCGCCGCCCGGCTGAGGGCCGAACGGGACCGGCTGATCCGGCAGCTGCGCGACGAGGATTCCGAACGCTGGTCCTACGGTGCCCTGGCGAAGGTGATCGGGTGCAGTCGCGAACTCGTGGCCCAGGTGTCCAAGCGTCGCGGCTGAGAGATCAGGCGATCGGTTGGCCCGGCCGAGGAGGTCGGATCGCGCCTTCAACCGGGTGTCCGCGTCATCAGAGCCGGGTGACCGAGTGGGAGAAGCGGCACCAGAGCCGCACTTCCAGCTTCTTGCCCCCGCGAGTGTGTGTCTCGAATTGCCCCCATTGACCGTAGGCGAGTACCTCGGCTCCCGCCTCGAAGTCCAGGATGGATTTGTTGCAACTGCGCAGCGCTGCTGTTACCGCTGTCCCTGTGCCTCCGGTGTGCAGGGGCAGAAACCAGCTCTTTCCGTTGTTTGACGGACGCGGTCCGTGAATCACGCGTCCGTGCGCGGCCACTGGGTGCCGTGATTTCTCGTCGTGGGCGATGAGCAGAAGAGGCCCCAAGGGTTGCTCGAGATCGAAACAGAACCTGACCCAGGGTATTGATTCTCCCTGCCAGCGTGCTGTGAAGAACTTCAGTGCCATTGGGTCATTGTCGAACTCGCGGAGCAGGCGAACGATATCCCGGGCGACTTGAATTGTTTTCGGAAGTGGCTTCCAGTTGCGTGGTGCTTTGAAAGACAATCTTTGTGTCGTCTTCATTTTCGCTGAGGAATCTCTGGGGCTCGGTGCTCCCCGGTTCCTTTCGTTCAGCAGTAGTGTGTAATTGGAGCCTGCTTTCTCGATGGCATGGGCGTTGATCCGGTGAAGTTCGTCGGCGCGTCGGTCGAATGCGAACCGGCAGCCCTCGCGATGATCGCCGGTCGTGCGATTGATCAACGCGTAATGAGCTTTCACCTCGGAAATTCCGCGTCCTCGGCGGCGTGTGCATCCAGAGACGGCTTTCACGGGCGTGCCGCACGCTTCGCAGCTCAGGGGCTTCGTGAAAGGCCAGGGAATCTCGTCCAACGCGTCCAGACCGAATGACTTCCCATACCTGTCCTTCACTCGTGGCACGCTCACCCCATGTGAGTTCTTCACATCTGACCTCCTCGGGATCCAGTCGTTGACATGTCAATGTGTCATGGCGTGTGATTGTGAACCGATGTGGAATGCGGATAGTGATGAAAACACTATCGTGTTGGGGCACTTCCCCGATCTGCCCCTGTGTCCGGGAAGGCCGGTGTTGAAGGATCGTGAAAATACGGGAACCTCACGAAACAGGCAGAGGGGAAACACCGGGTCATGTGGTCAGGGTTCTCCCGACGGGCTGATCGGCTCGGTGGCTGCGCAGCGGGAACGTCGAAGCGCCCCGGCTCTGCCCTGAGCCTCGCCAGCGGACGCGGTCCCGGTATACGAACCCACCGGTACACAACGCGCGGATGGTGATTTGGGGGGTGACCCCTGTCCGGGCGTTGGATAGGCTGGGCGGGGAAGGACACCTCATGGTCTTCATTTCACGGAAGGGCAAGCCCCATGGCAATCATTGAGTTCATCGACGCCCGCGAGGTCCTCGACTCCCGCGGCAATCCCACCGTCGAGGTCGAGGTGGTCCTCGACTCCGGAGCGGCAGGTCGCGCCATCGTCCCCTCCGGTGCCTCCACGGGTGCCTTCGAGGCCGTCGAGCTGCGTGACGGCGGCGAACGCTACGGTGGCAAGGGAGTGCAGACCGCCGTCAAGAACGTGCTCGACGTCATCAGCGAGGACATTCTCGGTTTCGAGGCCAACGAGCAGCGCGCCGTCGACCTCGCCATGATCGAGCTCGACGGAACCCCGAACAAGGCCAAGCTCGGAGCAAACGCCATTCTCGGGGTGTCCCTGGCCGTCGCCCACGCCGCCGCGGAGGAGGCGGAGCTCCCGCTGTACCAGTACGTAGGCGGCCCCAACGCCCACATCCTGCCCGTCCCCATGATGAACATCCTGAACGGTGGTTCGCACGCCGACTCCAACGTGGACATCCAGGAGTTCATGATCGCCCCCATCGGCGCCGAGTCGTTCACCGAGGCCGTCGAGATGGGTGCCGGCGTCTATCACGCCCTCAAGAAAGTGCTGAAGGACCGCGGCCTGTCCACCGGTCTGGGTGACGAGGGCGGTTTCGCCCCGAACCTCGACTCCAACCGCGAGGCCCTTGATCTGATCGTCGAGGCCATCAAGAAGGCCGGGTACGAACCCGGCAAGCAGGTCGCCCTGGCCCTCGACGTCGCCGCCTCCGAGTTCTACGAAGACGGGGTGTACAAGTTCGAGGGTGCCAACAAGACCTCCGAGGAGATGATCGACTACTACGCCGGGCTGGTCCGGGCCTATCCGCTGGTCTCCATCGAGGACCCGCTGAACGAGGAGGACTGGGACGGCTGGAAGGCCATGACCGAGCGCCTCGGCGACAAGGTGCAGCTGGTCGGCGACGACCTGTTCGTCACCAACGTCGAACGTCTGCAGCGCGGTATCGACTCCGACACCGCCAATGCGCTGCTGGTCAAGGTCAACCAGATCGGTTCGCTGTCGGAGACCATCGATGCCGTCGAGCTGGCTCACCGCGCCGGATACCGCACCATGATGTCGCACCGCTCCGGTGAGACCGAGGACGTCACCATCGCCGACCTCGCCGTCGCCCTCGGCTGCGGTCAGATCAAGTCCGGCGCCCCGGCCCGCACCGACCGTGTCGCCAAGTACAACCAACTGATGCGCATCGAGCAGAACCTGGACGACGCGGCCGTCTACGCCGGACGTTCCGCGTTCCCGCGTTTCAAGGGCTGATGCGCACCGCGAATCGGTCAGACTGGTCGTATGCCCAGTAATCCCAGGAACAAGCCCGCGGGTAGTGGTCCGGGACGTGGTTCACCACGGTCCCGGACCGCTGCCCGTCCGGGAGAGCGAGTCTCCAGCGGACGGTCCCGAACCCGTCCTCTTGACGCGGAGGCCGTGGCCCAGGCCGCCGAGGAAAGGCCGCGCGTTTCCTCCTCCGAACGTGCGCTTGGGATGACCTGGCGGCTGTTGATCCTGGGCGTGGTGATGGCCGCCCTGGCCGTCACGCTCGCCCAGAGCCTGCGTGTCTACTTCGCCCAGGCGAAGGAGAAGGCGCAGCTGCAACAGCAGATCGACCAGACCAAGCAGGAGATCGCCACCCTCGACGACCAGCTGGCCCGTTGGAAGGATCCCGCCTTCGTGAAGGCGGAGGCCAGGATGCGGCTCGGCTGGGTGGTTCCGGGGGAGACCGGGTACCGGGTGATCGGGGCCGACGGCAAACCCATCGGTGGTGACTCCACGGTCCTGTCCCCCAGCAAACCCAGTACCGGCATGTGGTGGCAGCAGATGTGGGGATCGGTGGGAGTGGCCGATGCGCCCGCAGAGGAGAAGTGAGAGTTCTTGAACACCGACACCGGGCGTGCCCCGGACCCGGCGGGGGATGCCCCGACCGCTGTTGATCTCGGGGTGATAGAGGAACAGCTGGGACGCACCCCGCGGGGGGTGGTCGCGGTGGCGTGGCGTTGTCCCTGCGGGCGTCCCGGGGTCATCACCACTCTTCCCAGACTCGACAACGGTACCCCGTTCCCGACCGTCTACTACCTGACCAATCCGCGATACGTCGCGGCCTGCTCGTCGCTGGAGGCGTCGGGCCTGATGGCGGAGATGACGCAACGGCTCCAGCAGGATGAGGAACTCGCGGCCCGGTACCGGGCCGCCCACGAGGCCTATCTCACCGACCGCACCGCCCTCGGAGTCGTACCGGAGATCGAGGGCGTCTCGGCGGGTGGAATGCCTACCCGTGTCAAATGCCTTCACGTTCTCGTGGGGCATGCGCTGGCTGTGGGGCCCGGGGTGAATCCCCTCGGCGACGAGGCCCTGGCCCTGGTCCGGGAGCGGGTGGGGGAGAACTGCTGCGAGGAGCCGGCATGAGGGTGGCCGCCATCGATTGCGGCACCAATTCCATCCGGCTGCTCGTGCTGGCGGGCAGCCGCGAGGCCCCCGTGGAGCTGGTGCGCGAGGTGCGCTTGGCGCGACTCGGGCAGGGTGTCGACGCCACCGGAGAGTTCCATCCCGATGCACTGGCCCGGACCTTCGCCGTGTGTGAGGAATACGCTCGGATCATCCGTCATCACGGGGCCGAGAAGGTGCGTTTCGTCGCGACCTCCGCCGCCCGCGATGTGTCGAATCGGCAACTGCTCGTCGACGGGGTGCGCGAACGTCTGGGTGTGGGCGTGGATGTGATCCCGGGGCAGGAGGAGGCTCGGCTGTCCAGCATCGGTGCGCTCTACGCGCTGGATGTGGCCTCACCGACCCTGGTCGTCGACATCGGCGGCGGATCCACCGAGCTGGTGCTGGCGGACGGGACGGGGAGGATCTTCCATTCGGTTTCCCTGAACGTCGGCGCGGTGCGGCTCCGGGAACGTTTCCTGCACACCGATCCTCCAACTCCGGGGGAGCAGAAAGACGCCAGGGGGTTCGTCGGTGAGCTGCTGGACGGTTCTGGAATCGATTTTGCGGCCGTCGCGGGCGCGGTCGGGGTAGCGGGCACCGTCACCAGCGTCGGTGCCCGGGTACTCGGATTGGAGAGCTACTCCCGCGAGGCGATACACGGCCTGGTGCTGGGGCGCGGCGACGTCGACGCGGTGACGGAGCACTGGTTGACCACCCCGGTGGGCCTCATAGAGCAGGAACCCTGCATGCACCCGCTTCGCGCCGGGGTGATCGGGGCGGGTGCGTTGATCCTCGACGAGACGATTTCCCGGATTCCGGGGGAAATAATTCGTATCAGCGAAACAGACATCCTCGACGCAATAGCCTTGGAGCTGCTGGACTGATCCGGCCCCCGTAGCCCAACTGGCAGAGGCAGGCGGCTTAAACCCGCCCTAGTGCGGGTTCGAGTCCCGTCGGGGGCGCCGGCGGCACCCACGACATTTCCGTTTGCCGGGCAGGTCCGAGTGGCCGGCAAGGTCGCCTCCGCCCTCCGGACACTGTGCATCTGGTGGCCGCGGCTGGGGTATCCACGGAATCGAGGTTTCAACCGATAGATTTGCTCTCGTGGCAGACACCGTGGCTCATGCATTGGAAACCCCCGACCTGGAGCAGCCGTACGCGGCGCTCGGCGTGAAGGACGACGAGTACGCGCGCATCCGGGAGATCCTCGGTCGTCGCCCCACCGGCGCCGAACTGGCGATGTACTCGGTGATGTGGTCGGAGCACTGCTCCTACAAATCCTCGAAGGTGCACCTGAAGAAATTTGGTGAACTCAGTCAGAACACCCCGCGCGGCCCGCTCCTGGCAGGCATCGGCGAGAACGCCGGTGTCGTCGACATCGGCCAGGGCTACGCCGTCACGTTCAAGGCGGAATCCCACAACCACCCGAGCTTCGTGGAGCCCTATCAGGGGGCGGCAACCGGTGTCGGGGGCATCGTCCGCGACATCCTCGCGATGGGGGCCCGGCCCATCGGGGTGATGGATTCGCTGCGTTTCGGACCGCTCGACGAGGCCGATACCCGCCGTGTTCTGCCCGGTGTTGTCGCCGGTGTCGGTGGCTACGGCAACTGCCTGGGGTTGCCGAACATCGGCGGCGAAGTGCAGTTCCACAGGACCTATCTCGGCAATCCTCTCGTCAATGCGCTGTGCGTCGGGGTGCTGCGGCACGAGGACCTGCACCGCGCCCACGCCTCCGGGGTGGGCAACAAGGTGATCCTCTTCGGCGCCGCCACCGGTGGGGACGGCATCGGTGGGGCATCCATCCTGGCCTCCGAGACCTTCGACGAGACCGGGCCCGCGAAACGCCCCAGCGTGCAGGTCGGCGACCCGTTCATGGAGAAGCTGCTCATCGAGTGCACCCTCGAATTGTTCAAGGCAGGTGTCATCGTCGGCATCCAGGACTTCGGGGCGGCGGGAATCTCCTGTGCCACCTCGGAGCTGGCCTCTGCCGGCAACAGCGGCATGTCCATCAACCTCGACCTCGTGCCGCTGCGTGACCCGAACCTCGCCCCCGAGGAGATCCTGATGAGCGAGTCGCAGGAGCGCATGATGGCGGTGGTGGAACCCAGGAACGTGGAACGTTTCATGGAGATCTGCCGCACATGGGACGTGACGGCCACGGTCATCGGTGAGGTCACCGATGGTGAGCGGCTCATCATCCATTGGCGCGGTCACTGCGTCGTCGACGTGGATCCCGGCACCGTCGCCCACGAGGGCCCCACCTATCACCGCTCCTACCGCCGTCCGGAATGGCTGGACCAGGTCAACGCCGACGTCGCGGAGAACCTGCCGCGCGACAACTCCCCCGAAGGGGTGCGCTCCGCGTGGATGAAGGTGATGGCGCACGGCAACATCGCCGACAAGTCGTGGGTCACCAACCAGTACGACCGCTATGTGCGCGGGAACTCTGTCCTGGCGCAGCCCGAGGATGCCGGGATGCTGCGGATCGATGAGGAAACGGGGCTGGGTATCGCGCTCGCACTCGACGCGAACTCGCGTTTCACCTACCTCAACCCGTACGTCGGGGCGCAGCAGTCGCTGGCCGAGGCGTACCGCAATGTCGCGGTGACGGGGGCGGAGCCGGTGGCTGTCACCGACTGCCTGAACTTCGGTTCCCCCGAGGACCCGGAGGTGATGTGGAGCTTCGTCGAGGCCATCCTCGGCCTGGTGGACGCCTGCAAGGAACTGGGCATTCCGGTCACGGGCGGCAACGTCTCCCTGTACAACCAGACCGGAGGAACCCCGATCCTGCCCACCCCGACCGTCGGTGTGCTGGGCGTGATCGACGATGTCACGAAGCGGCTGCGCTCGGGGTTCGCGAAGGCCGGTGACGGGATCTGGCTGCTGGGTTCGGCCCGGGAGGAGCTGTCGGGTTCGATCTGGGCCGACGCCGTCCACGACGGGCACCTGGGGGGTGTTCCGCCACGAGTGGACCTGCGGGCCGAGGCCGGGCTGGCCAGGGTGATCCGCGACGCGGCCGTGGAACGCCTGATGCGTTCCGCCCACGACATCAGTGAGGGTGGCCTCGCGGTCAGCCTGGTGGAGTCGGCGCTGCAGGGTGGTTTCGGGTTCACCGTCACACTGCCGGGTGAGGAGCCGACGGTGCAGCTGTTCAGCGAGTCGGCGGCCCGGGCCCTGGTGACCATGCCCGAGTCATCGGTGGAGCGGGTGGAATCGTTGTGCCGTGAGAACCGTGTCCCGTTGACGCGGCTCGGTGAGGTCATCGAACCTCTGGAGGCGAACGTCACCGGTTTGTTGAGCGTCCCGCTGGCGGAGTTCCACAGGGTCTGGTCGCGGCCCGTCCCGGATGCCATGAGGAGCTGATTCGTTTCACGGGACGGTGGGCTGCCGGCCGATCTCGTGGATCATCGGGGTGATGTAGGAGTTGTACTTGGCCACCAGGTCGGGATCGTCCAGCAGGCACCACATCCGCAGACGCTGACACACGGCGAGTCGGGTCGCCACGTGGAGCGCTTCTCGCAGATCCGTCGGCGTTCCCCACAACCTCAGGTAGGCGTCCTCGATGATCCGAGTATCTGCACCGATGCTCGTCGCGTTGAGGAAGACCGTCCGCATCGTGCAGAACGGATGGCTGATGACCGCGTCGCCCCAGTCGGAGATCACCGGACCGGGGAAGGCGTTACCGAGATGGAGGTCGTTGTGGTCGATGGCAAGACCCAGGCCTGGATCCACCGACGACCAGCGACGCACCTGATGCTCCATCGCCTGCAGCGCATCCACGCGGGTTGCGGTGTCGATGTGGGCCGGGTGGTCTGCGGGCAGGCGAGCGAACCAGGCCAGGACATGGTCGAGATTGATGACGGCGTCCTCAGGCCGGTGCAGTTCCAAGGACAGCGCCGTCAGATCCTCGACGGGTACCGCCTGCTGAATCCGTCCCGCAGCGACGGCCAGTTCCGCAAGGTGTCGGGAATCCTTCGTTGTATCCCCGGCGGCCAATGTCGCCCCCTGATCCTTGGTGACGAACCAACCGGTCCCGGGATGGACCGCTGTCATTCGTACCACATGCTCGCCGGCGTGGTGTTCCAACACCTGCCGCAAAGCTGCTTCGCCTCGTAACGCGGGGTGTGCGGCCTTGAACCAGTGGCGACCCGCGTCTGTGGTGACCGTCCAGATTGATCCCCAGCCTCGCTCCCGGACCACCTTGACCTCAAAGCGTCGGGAAGCGGCGAACACCCCGCGCAGCCACTGCCGGGCCTCATCGTGCCAAGTCATCACTGTTCCTGTTCGGTGTTCGTATCTGAATCGTCCTGGGTTTCGTTTCTACTTGGTTCCTTGCCCAGCGAGTGCTGGCTGGGTTGATTCGAGGTCAGCGTAATACGCTGCCTTGACCTCGGCCGGGGTGTGGTAGCCGAGCCCTTCGTGGAGTTGGGGATCGATGCAGATCCGGAGCTCATTCACGAGTTGCTGCGGAGGCATGGCATTGATCATGAGTGTTTCTTGGAACGCGACGACCCGGGTCTTGACCCCCGCAACCAAAGTTTTAGTTTGGTTGCAGAATGACGGCGTGGGTATAAGCAACGCCTAGGTTTGGTTGGAGCATTGGTTCGTAGGTCCAAGCTCAGTTGGATTCACAAAACGCGGGTCAAAGCAACGGGGGCAGTTGCTTGGATGCTCTGATCCCGTCGGGGCCCCCAGGAGGTCCAGGACGTGATGGGTTTCCCGGTACTCCATTCCGTTCCGGCTCGTTCCCCGGTGTTCCAGCCATCCCGTCTCCGGGCATTGCGGACAAACCGGTTCTTGGCTCTGAAGGGTGTGGACCCGGGCAACGGGCTGGTCGTGTCGAACTCGTGATCTCGTGGACGGGTGCCTTTCGAGGCCAGCTGAGCAGGATCGCGGTGAAGGCGTCGGACATCTCTCGAACCAGTTCTGTCGGTGGGCACCCCTACTCTTTCTGACATGGCTGGACTCAATGCCCGACCCGACGGCACCCCGATCCCCGTGCCCGGGGTGACCCGGATGCTCTCCGGGGTTCCGAAGGTGGAAAAACGGCTCGGGGCCTCGTTCCGCCCCGCCAATGCACCCCGAGAACTTGACCAGTCGCTGCTGGATGCGGCTCCAAGCCGTGGCGCCGCCCTGGCGTGTCTCGTGGCTTGGCACGGCGACGGAGCACTGCCCCAGCTCGAATCGGAGTTCACCCATCGAGCGAGGTCGTCGGCGGCTGCCCGGCTGATCACGAGTCTCGGCAGCCGCGCATCCCGGGACGCACTGTTGAGGCATCTCGACAACCCTCAGGCGTACATGATGTTCCTCACCAGCGCTCCGCGCTGGCCTTTGGACTCCCTCGAATCCCTCCTGAGGTTGGACCCCAGACGCGGGCAGCGCGCCGCGGACCTGTTCCAGATCCTCGCTTGGCGCCATCCCGACTCGGTGGAGGCGCTCCGCGACGCCGGCGCCGACTCCCGCCCCATCGATTGGCTGCTGGCCCCGGAACCGGGCGTTGACGAGGCCGGAACCGAACTGCCCTTCCGTGCGCATGGTGATCTGCCGGACGTTCCGAAGTGGTTCAACCCGATCCGGGCGCCACGCCTGGTGCTGGCAGGCACCGGACGGGTCGTTCCCGTCCACCAGGTCGGGGACGTGGTGAGAAACCTGATGGTTGACGAGCACGAGAACACGGCCAGGTGTTTCACCCGGGCCAGTCTCGCCGCTTTTCTGGCGGATCTGCTGCAGCAGTGGCGGTCCTGCGAGGTCAAGGGAGACGAGTGGGTCCTGACCCGGCAGAGCATGGGCGGAGAGGTTAACGCCCGCCTGGTGGCCGTCCTGATCAAGAAATTCTGGCAACGTTCCCGTTTGGGTCGTGTACTCGCGGGAATGGAGGTCTTGGCCCGGATACGCAGCGAGGTTGCGCTCCTGGAACTGATGGAAATCGCCGGGCATCCCCGGGACCGTGAGCTTGGAGAGCAGGCACGGATCGTTCTGGAGCGGCTGGCCGAGGAACGGGGAATCAGCATGGAGCAGCTGGCCGAACAGGCCATACCGGACTTGGGCCTCGACGAAAACGGCCGTCTGAGGCTCGACTTCGGTCCGCGTCAGTTCGAGGTGAGGCTGAACCTCGAACTGACGCCACTGGTGTCGACGGCAGACGGGAAGACCATGAGGACCCTGCCCAGACCGGGCAGGAAGGACGACCCCGTGGCGGCAGGGAAGGCCGTTGCGGAGTTCCGGGAGTTCAAGAAACAACTCACCGCCGTGATCCGTTCCCAGACGGACAGACTGGAAATCGCGATGAGCACCTGCAGGCGTTGGACCCAGGACGAGTTCCGTACCGTCTTCCTGGAACACCCCGTGATGCGGCTGGTGGCGCAGAACCTGATCTGGGCCGCCCACGATGCCGACGAACGAACGGTGTTGTTCCGCGTCGGCGATGATCTGGGGCTGCTCGACGTCCATGAGGAACCGGTTGCCCTACCGGTGGGGGCCGTCATCGGGCTGGCGCATCCCTTGGAGATGTCGAACGAGTGGACTTCCCATTGCATCGATTACCACATGACGCCGCTGGTGGAGCAGGTTGGCCGGAGCAGCTACGCGGAGGTTCCGGAGTTCCCCGGCAATCATGTCTGGGGCGAGGCCCTGCTCGGGCTCGGGGCACGCGGCTGGAAACTCCACGGCGACGACAGGGCAGGTGTGGATGGGCTCCGCCGGGGCCTGAAGGGAGGCTACCTGGATCTACGGATCAGCACTGCCTTCTGGTCCCTTGGCGGCAGCCCGCCCGCCGATCCGGTGCGTCTGCTGAAGGCCGAGATCATCGGTGAACGCTCCAAGATGGATCCGGTCGAACTCAGCGAAGCCATCCGGGACCTGGTCAGGCTTCCCTGGTGCTCCAAGAGCTAGAAACCCCGTCCTGGGGAGACCGAAGAAGACACAACGTTGCCTCCGGGATGCCTGGGAAGCGACGGATCACGCAGTACTGCGTGCTGCCCCGGCGTCTTCGCCCGGGCCCGACGAAACGGGATCCACGCAACGGAGGCAGTTGCTTGGATGCTCTGATCCCATCGGGATGCCCAGGAGGTTCAGGACGCGATGGGTTTCCCGGTACTCCATTCCGTTCCGGCTCGTTCCCCGGTGTTCCAGCCATCCCGTTCCCGGGTTTTGTGGATAAACCGGTTCGTGGCTCTGAAGGGTGTGGATCCGGGCAATGTGCTGGTCGTGTCGAACTCGTGACCTCGTGGACGGGTGCCTTCGAAGCCGGATGAGTAGGGGAAAGCGTTGGAAATCTTCTGGACCGGTTCTGTCGGTGGCCGGGAACCCCGGGAATACCCGGCCGGGTCTCCCGTTGCGTTGGGAAACCCGGCCAGGGGTTGTTCTCATGCGTGTGCGGGTGTGGCCGAGGGTGGCAGGAGGTTCAGGACCAGCGGTGCGACGGCAGAGGCGGTGAGAACGATCGGGACCGCCACGAGGCTTGCCGTCAGGGCCTCCGCCACCATCCAGGAGATCGGGGTGAACAGCACCGTGACCGCGAAACACGCCACCGCCGCTGCGATGGGCCTGAGGGATGCCGGCACCAGGCCGGTCAGGGCCAGGGCGACCGTGGTCAGCACGAACGGATAGGCGGCCCCGGGCAACAGGATCATGAACAGCACCGAGGAGACGGCGAACATCAGCAACGTCGCCATCGAGGCCTCCCGACTGAGGCCGTCGCGTCGCCGCTTGAGCAGGAAACGCGTGATCAACGCAGCGGCCAGCAGCGTCGGCACCAGGTACAGCACGGTTCGATAGACCCACGTGTTGTCCTCAAGGGACGTGAACAGTCCGAAGCTGTTCGCGCCGAACTGGAACAGGAAGGCGGCTCCGGCGGAGACGGCGACGCGCCACGTCAAACCCCAGGCGGTGCCGGCCACCCGGGACCATCGCACCTTCCTGGCCTGCCGAACCGTTGCGGCGGCCGCCAGTGCGATCGCCACTACGCCGAGAATCACGCCGACCGTCGCTGGGTAGTGGACGGTGAACCCGCTGAAGACGGGGAAGAAAACCCGGTCCTGACCATCGGTGAGTTGCGGGGTGTCCTGGTCGAAGCTCCAGGCACGGGTCAGTCCCAGGACCTGATCCCCGTAGTGTTGCAGCGAGGTCAGATCCGAGTACGCGGGCGAATCACTGGCGGTGTGATAGTTCTCGGAATTCCCGATGGATGCGAAATTGAGACCCGTGAAGCCCTCTTTCAGGTAGATCGACAGGTCGGTGCCGTTCGGCATCATCCGGTAGACGGCGGGCATCAGGGAGGTGGCGAAGGGACGCGGCGCGTTCTTCAGGAAGAACTCCGTGGCCGCAGCATTCGTGTCGCTGGTCTCGAACATGACCGCCGGGCCGCTGGTGCCGCGTGCCTCGATGTTGACGATCAGGTCGACGTTGTCGTAGTCGGTGCGGTGGTGGAGCATCTCGTTCATGGCCCCCAGCAGATTGAGCTCCTCGGCATCGGTGATGACGATCAGGAGGCTGCGTTCCGGGGTTCTGCCGTCGGCCTTGATGGCGCGCAGCGTCTCGATGATGGTTGCGACCCCGTAGCCGTCGTCCGAGGCACCGGAGGACACCCCGGGTTTCGGATCCCAACGCCCATCAGCAGTTTTCTCGAAGTCGACGGCGGAATCGTAGTGGGCGGTGAGCATCATGGTGTCATCGGTTTTCCCGGGAACCCTGACCACGATGTTCTCGGTGTTCAGCCGTGCGAGGGCTTCAAGGCCGGCTTCGCTGTACTGGGACGTGTGGGTGGCCTCAGACAGAGGCATGGGATCGGAATGGATCTCCGGTTGATGTCCGAGGTCCTTGAACATGGTGACGATCTCGTCCCGGGACTTGGCGTGTGCCTCGGTGTGAAGGACGCTGTGGGGTTCGTCGGCGAAGGTGTCGATCAGCTGTTTGGCGCGATCCGCTGAAAAAGTGGCCGGATCGGAGTCGGCGGACTTCGGGGCCGGGAGAAGGAACAGTGATACCGCTGCGATGATGGCGAGCGCGGCTGCCAGGCTCGGAAGCCAGGCGAGAAGTCGTCGGGACATGGAATTCCTTTCGGGGAAAGACGATGTCTCGACGCTATTGGCGATTTCAGGGGTGGCGGGACCCGGCCAGCTGGTCTTTCAGTGTCGGGCTAGCCCTACGGGGAACTCCCGGACGCATGGTCACCGCTAGGATCTCCAGGACGTGATGAGTCATGCAATCCTGTGTGTTGTCCCGGCGTATTGCGTGGCCCGGTATGGAGTGGATTCAAGCAAACCCCCGGTTTGGCCGGGGTGTCGGTCTGCAGGCCTAGGTTCAGTTGAATCCACGGAGCGCAGCTCCAAGTAACGGAGGCGGTTGCTGTGATGTTGTGACTTCGTTGAGGTCTGGCGGATTGGGTGTTCTTCCGGAATTGGCTGAGCCGGGCCGTGACAGCTGGGGCTGTTCGAGTCGAGATCACGGCGTGTATCTTCGGGGACCTGTGACCACGTCGGCTTTCAACCGCAGGGTGGTTTCGACTCAGCCGTTCGCCGTGCTCGCGGGTTGGCTCAGCCAGCTGCTGCTAGGGGTTTCTGGACGGCTCAGCCGATGTCAGGGGAGAGGTTTCGTCTGCTCGTGGCGCCTTCTTCCCGGCGGCGCTGGTGGACAGGCGCCGGCCTGCCCGCAGCTCGTGGACCATTCCGAAACGTTCGGTGGCGTGGGGGAGTGCGACCTCCCTCAGGTATCTCACCAGTTCCGTCTCGCCTTTGCGTTCCAGGTGGGCCAGCAGGCTGCTGACGTCGTCGGGGTGACGGTTCTGGCTGGCCTTCGCCTTGCCCTGGATCTTCTCCACCGCAATCTCGGCCCTGACGATCGCCCGCGCCATTGCGCGCAGCTTCTTCTCGCCGACGGCCTCCAGTATCTCGGGCGGTTCCATCCGGGAGGTGAGTTCACGGGCCGCTTCGAGGGCGGCCCCGGGGTCGGCGGTGAAACGGACCTCCCCGGTGACGTGGATGGTGATGTAGTCCCAGGTGGGTACGTTCGGGAGGTCCTTGTTGGTGGCGTACCAGGCCGGGGAGACGTAGGCGTCGTCGATGTCGATGATCGCCAGCGCCGGACCCGTGACGGGTTCGACGGCCTGCGGATTGTTGCGCATCAGGTGCGTCACGAGCACCTGGCCGGTCTCGTGGGTCTCCATGTGGAACGGGACCAAGGTCGCCTGCGGCCCCGATTCATGGACCGTCACGAGGTTGCCGGCCCGCACCCGGCCGAGCAGCTCGGTCAGGTAATCGTCGGGGATCTCGAAGTGCTGTGCCACGTACACACCCCGAGCTTAGGCCCTGTAGAAATGGGACGGGGGAATTGCGGCTCAGAGACGTGGCGGCCATGAATGACTCCGTCCTGTCAGGTCTGGTGCCGGGCCGCGGAGGACTGGGACGCGAACCCCGAAATCACCATGGCCCGTTTCGCCCGGGGTCCTACGAGATTCCTGCGCGGAGCTCCGCGACCTCCCGGCGCAGCCGCACCAGCTTCAGGCGGCGATCCAGCTGCCGGATGCCACGGCCCGTCCTGCTGCACTGCTGGTACAGCCAGCGGATCACCACGAGAACCAGGTGCCAGCAGATCGTGCACACGACGATGAACGGCAGCTCGGCGAGCCCCGGGAGCCGCACGAGGATCAGGACGATCACCCCCAGGGCGATCAGGGTGGTCAGCAACTCGAACGCCGTGCGCACCAGCCACGCCCCGAGACGGGCCAGACGGTTGTTCCCGGGTTTCATGGCCTCGGCCAGCACGTCCTTCCGCATCAGGGTGAAGGTGTAACCCCAGAAGAACCTGAGCCACACGACAGCGGCGAGGTGGAACAGCAGAACCCCCCAGACCGTGGTCACATTGTGCGCGAGATGCCAGGTCAGGGGTGCCGGGCTCAGGGCGGCGAGGAGGACCGTGACGATGAAGTGCCGTGCCAGCAGTTGTTTTCGTGTGTGACGCAGCAGGGCCTGTCGGGAGGCACGGTTACGGTCCCGTCTCTTCTCCCTCCGGTCCTGGTTGTTCTCCTGGCGTTCGCGATCCCTTCCCCGCTTCCTGAGCCGGGTCTTGGTGGCCTCGGCGTTCGTCCTGGAAAGGACCGCCTCCTGTTGCTTGGAACGCGCCAGGCGCATCCGCTCGTTCTCCAGCGAAGGGGTCCGGATTGCGATCACGAAACCGCAGGTGATCACCCCGCCGGCGGGCAGGAGCAGCAGCAGCGGCGCGCGTTCCGTGAGCCAGGGGATCGCCAGGGTGATCGTCATCCCCGTCAGGCCTGAGAGCAGCAGGATGATTCCCTCCCGCGCCTGCTGAAGGGCGACCTGCTCGTTGGTCACGCGGTCGTCCCGGTCCGGGCTGCGGTTGCCCTGGATCGAGAATGCGATGTACAAGGTGGTCAGCAGCGCGAGGAACACCGGGAGCATGATCGCGAGCAGCTGGGCGAACCCGTCGGTCGCGAGCTGCGACCAGGTCCGGGTGATCTGGCCCAGCAGGGCGGCGGAGTTCGGCAGGCCACCGAAATCGGTGAACTGCTGAATGGAGGACGCGATGACGGTCAGTGCCCCGGCCGACAGGAGAATCCCCAGGCTGGACAGGAAGGTGAGGCCCCAGTGCCCCCGCGAAATGCTGCGGATTTGTGAATAGGTGGTGGCGTTGACCACGAGACCGGCGTCCCCGGAGGTTTCCGGTGATTCACTCGAAGTGGCCGGGGCCGCGGCCGGTTCAGCGGCTTGCTCTGGCGGTTCCTCGGGCGACGGGGTCTGATCCGGTTTCGTTCCCCCGGCATCCGCATCCGGGACGCCGACCGGTTTGGCGGCCTCGTCCGGGTCGGTTCCCCCGCTCTTCCCGGGGGGCGACGTGGGCTGCGAGGGGGAACGGGGTGTGGATGACGAGACATAGGCCGGGGTCGCGTCCGTCAGTGTTCCACGCCGCGGTTCGTCCTCGTCGTCGTCGGCCTGATGTGCCGGGATCGCGGCTGGCGCATCCGTGGGGGGCAGAATCGCCCGGTGCCCGGTCGTGATCGGCCCGTCGGGGGAATCGGTTTCCTCGGGGGATGAACCCATGGCGCCGGTGTCGGGACGTTTCGGGATGGTGGAGAGGGATCTCTGGGGAGATGCGTTCCCCGCCAGTTCCGCCCACAATGTAGGCGGCGGGGCGAAGGGGGACGGCACGGGTGGGAATGCGGTTTCCCGGGACTCCGGCCAGGCGCTCTTGAACGGCGCCCCTCCCTTCTGAGCGGGGCGTAACGCGTTCTCATCCCGCACCACATCCCGTGAAGTGGTGGGTTGTGCAGCGCCCCCGTGCACCTCTCGTTTGGGCAGCGGGGCCGGGGCCGATTCCTGGTTGTTCGTCTTCCCGTTTCGTGTTTTGACCATGTCCGCTCCGGTCTCCTGAACTGACGGCACGATTGGACATCGTTCACAACACTCTACGTTCTGGCCGCGCTGAGACCAGACCCACCGGTCACAAGGGGTGTCGTGGAGCGCGACGGGGTGTCTCTTAGTCTGTCGGGGCCTCCGGTTCAGGGGATGCGGCGGGTCCACTCCGTGGTTGCGAACTTCTTCTCCACCAGCTCCGCGGCAGCCGCGAGCTCGCCGTCGGTGTAGTCGCGGCGACGGGTGGAGTAGCGCGACTCGAAATGCTTCAGGAAGGACGCGATGATCTCGCTGCGGGGCAGCCGGGTCTGCGAACGCAGCGGGTCGACGCGCTTGTTCGCTGATTTCGTTCCCTTGTCCGACAGCTTCTCCCGCCCGATCCGCAGCACCTGGAGCATCTTGTCGGCATCGATGTCGTAGGCCATTGTCACGTGGTGCAGCACCACACCGCTGGTCAGCCTGCGTTGCGCCGCGCCCGCGATCTTGCCCTTGTCGGAGGCGATGTCGTTCAACGGCACGTAACGGGCCTTCACCCCCAGTTCTGCCAGGGCTCCCATCACCCACTGGTCGAGGAACTCGTAGCTGCGTTCGAAGCTCAGGCCCTCCACCAGGGAACCCGGGACCAGCAGCGAGTAGGTGACGCAGTTCCCCGGCTCCATGAACATCGCGCCACCGCCCGTGATGCGCCGCACCACGTTGATGCCGTGGCGTTCGCGGCCTTCCTCGTCGATCTCGTTGCGGTAGCTCTGGAAGGAACCGATCACCACCAGGGGCTGGTCCCAGTCCCAGAACCGAAGTGACGGTCCGATCTCGCCGCGGGCCATGCGCGCCGCCAGCACCTCGTCGAGGGCGACGTGCAGGCGCGGATCGAGGGTGACGGGGCCGATGATGTCGAAGGTGTGGTCGTCCCAGTTCGTGGCGTGCCCCAGCGCGCGTCGCACCGCGATGCCCACGGCCTCCGGGGAGAAACCGAGCAGCCGCGCGTCCTTCGGCAGGTGGGAGTTGATGGCTGCTGCCAGGTCGGCGACCGAGGAGGTGTGGGGCAGTCCGGTCAGTGCCCGGACGATGTCGTCGAGGGATTCGTCGGGTTCCAGGAAGAAATCCCCGGAGACCACCACCTGGGACAGTTTTCCGTCGACCACATCGAGATCGACCGCCACCAGTTTTCCGTCCGGCACCTTGTACTCGCCATGCATGTAGGGGAGCCTACGTGAGATCGAAGGACGCCTGGTGTCGTCTCGTCGGGAGAAGCCCGACGGTGTTTGTCGCAATCCTGCGACGAATGCGCCACGCGGCTCCCGGAACCGACAAGCTTTGATCATCGAACGGGAAACGAACCCTCACCAAGGAGCAGCCATGAAGACCATCCTCGCCCCGGCACAATGTGCTTGTTTACTAAACCAAATACCCTCTTGGAGAGACCATGAAGACCACTCTGATCCGTATTGCCCTCGCCGTGGCCGCCGTGACGGCCCTGGGGCTGACCGCCTGTTCCGCCGGCGCCGAGAGCAAACCCACCGGGAACACCCAGGCGGTTTCGACCCCCCAGGCCGCCAACTCCAACACCCCGTCCGCCGGGAACGTGGCCACTGCCAGCAACGGGGGCGACGTGAACATCACCGCGAGCGCCGACGGTTCCGGTGGCAAGACCGGCTCCGGCGACAAAGGGGACAGCGACGACAAGCCCTGCGTCGGGAACCCGAACGTCTCCTCCAGCAACGGTGCGGTGACCCTCAGCGGGCACTGCGACACCATCAATATCACCGGCAGCGGCAACACCGTCACCTTCGAGTCCGCCGACAAGGTGATCATCTCCGGCGGCAACAACACCGTGAACGGCCAGGAACTCGACGATGTGGAGATCACCTCCAGCGGTAACACCGTCACCGCCGCCGACGACCTCGACGAGGTCACGGTCAGCGGCAGTGGCAACACCGTCTCGTCCCAGGGAGTCGAGAAGAAGAACGACACGGGCAGCGGCAACACCATCTCGTGAGTTCGGTCTTGGTCGTCGTCGACGACCCCATGATCCGCGACCACCTCGCCCGCACCCTGGAACGGGCGGGGTTCGTCGCGTTCACCGCAGCCGACGGCGTGGCGGCCCTCGATGTGGTCTCAGCGCAACACCCGGGCCAGGAAGTCCTTGGTGGCGGACTCCTGTGGGTCGTCTATCACCCGTTCCGGGGGACCCTGCTCGATGATTTGCCCACGCTCCAGGAAAACCACCCGGTCGGCGGCGGAACGGGCGAACCCGATCTCGTGGGTTGCCATCAGGATCGTGGAGCCGCTTCGTTTCAGGTCCAGGACCAGGTCCAGGACCTCCCCGACCAGCACGGGATCCAGGGCGGATGTGATCTCGTCGAGCAGCAGCAACTCCGGGTTGGTCGCGAGTGCCCGCACGATCGCGACCCGCTGCTGCTGGCCGCCGGAGAGCCGGTCAGGGAAGGTGCGGGCCTTGTCCTTCAACCCGATCCGCTCCAGCAGCTCCCTGCCCCGCGCCTCGGCGACGTCGCGTGCAATGTTGTGCACCTTCCGGGCCGCCAGGGTGATGTTGTCCAACACGCTCAGGTGGGGGAACAGGTTGTAGTGCTGGAACACCACCCCGATCCGGGCGCGCACCGAATCGACGTCGATGCGTGGGTCGGTGATGTCGGCCCCGGCCAGGAAGATCCGGCCGTCGTCGACCCGCTCCAGCAGGTTCGCGGTGCGCAGCAGCGTCGACTTGCCCGACCCCGACGCGCCCAGCAGCACCACCACCTCGTGACTGTCGATGCTCAGGTCGAGGCCGCGCAGCACCACGTTGCGGCCGAACCGTTTGACCACCCCCTGCATTTCCAGTACCGGACCAGTGTGGTCGTCGGTCCGGGTTGGTTTCAGCCTGGCCATCAAACCGTTCCTCCTGTCTGTTCACGTTCACGCAGCCGGGCGGTGTACCAGTCCGAGAGCCGGATGAACGGCCAGCTGAAGGCCACGAACAACAGGCCCGCCACCACGTAGGAGGTGAAGTTGTAGGTCGTCGCCTGCTGGATCTGCGCGGCGCGGATGGCATCCACGGCACCCAGCACGGAGATCAGGCCGACGTCCTTCTGCATGGAGATGAAGTCGTTCATCAGCGCCGGGGTCACCTTCCGGACTGCCTGCGGGATCACGACGTAACGCAGCGTCTGCCCGTGGCTCAGTCCCAGGGACCGGGCAGCGAACCGCTGCGAGGGGTGCACCGCCTCCAGGCCGGCACGCAGCACCTCTGCCACATAGGACGAGTAGGTCAGGATCAGCGCCACCGTACCGAGCAGCGCTGCCGGGATGCGCGTGGTCGGGTTCAGGGCCGGGATGCCGAAACCGATCAGGTACAGCACGATCAGGAACGGCATGCCGCGGAACAGGTCCGTGTAGGCGGCGGCGAAGAACCGCAGCGGGAAGAACACCGGGCCTCGCAGCGACCTCAGCACCGCCAGGAACACCGCCAGGACCGTGACCCCGATGACGGCGATGAACAGGATTTGCACGTTTAGCCACAAACCCATGGTGACCTCGGGGAGCGCGGCAGCGAAGTAGTGTGCGGAGAAGAAGGTCTCCCGGGTGACCTGCCAGCCGGGCGAGTTCTCCAGGGCCAGCCAGATCACCACCGCGAACACGACGGTGGAGATCGCCGAGATCAGCACTGAGCGGATCGTCTGCCGCCGACGGTACCGGCGCCGCCCGAGCTCGATGTCGCTGACGACCTCGAAGTCGTCGACCGTCTCGTTCATCGATCAGCTCAGGACCGGGACGTTGACGGATTCGGACAGCCAGGTTTTGGTCAGGGAGTCGAGGGTGCCGTCTGCGCGGAGGGTGTCGACTGCGCCCGTGACCGCAGCGGTCAGCGCGGAACCCTTCGGCAGCACCAGACCGAACTGGTCGCCGCCCGAGGTGTCGGCGAACTGGCCGATCACCACACCGTCGTCCAGCTCGGCGGCCACCAGGTACAGCGCCGTCGGGAGGTCGACCACGATGGCGTCCACCTGGCCGCCCTTGAGGGCCTGCACCGTGTCTTGCGAGTTGTTGAAGACCGACGGGGCGTTGGTGGGTGCCACCGTTTCGGTGAGCATCCTGTGACTGGTGGTTCCGGTCTGTGCTCCCAGCAGGGCGCCCTTGAGCTCGGCGACGGTGGTGGCTCCGGCCACCGGGGAACTTTTCAAGCTCACCACGGCCTGCGCGGTGGTGTAGTAGGGGGAGGAGAAATCGACGGCGTTCCGGCGTTCCTCGGTGATGGAGAACTGCTGCAGGTTGAAGTCCCAGTCCTTGGCGCCGGGAGCGATCGCGGCATCGAAGGTGCTTCGCACCCACAGCACGTCCGCGTTGGCGAAACCGAGTTTTCCCGCGACGGCGTAGGCGACGGCGGCCTCGAAGCCCTTGCCGGATGCGGGATTGTTGTCCTCCACCCATGGGGAGTAGGCGGGGTCGCCGGTGGCGATGGTCAACTTGCCCGGGGTGACGGTTTTCAGCGACCCCTCGGAGGCCGATGCGCTGTCGGGGGTGTTTTTCCCGTCGCTGGCGATCGTGCAGGCGCTGAGCAGGACGGTGCCACCGAACGCGGCGAGCGCGGCGCGGCGGCTAAGAGGGAGGGCCATGGCTGATGCTCCTTGGGTCAGGTCCGGGAAACAGGACTGATCCCATCCAACAACTGACAGCCCCACAGGTCCAGATCTGATTCCAGGGATGGGTCGGATGTCGGCCATCCTCCTTCTTCCGTCGTCCCGGGGAAGGACGGCGGAAGAGAGTCGTGTAGCCCACCGCAGCCTTTCCGCAAGCAGAACCGCGATGTGCCGGCCAGCCCAGCCCGATCCGCTTTCGGCATGCGATCCTGTGTCGTGGTGGGGCGAGGGCCACGGGGCATGGCGACGATATCTGTCACCGTCGTCATCGTGCGACGCGGGCTCAGCTGTATATCTTGCTCCGCCACGACCCGGCGGTATCACCCTGACCGGCGAATTTTGGTGCCTCCAGGAGTGTTGCGCACTGCCCAGCCGTGCTCATCGAGGTCAGGAGCCGATTCCTACGAACCTAGATCGTCCATCGAGTAGACATCGCGGCAATGAAGAACGATCCAGATTGACGGGATGGATTCACAATGAAACCTTCAAGGAGCGGTGTGCAGATGATGCGGAGAAATATGTAGAACCTGATCTTTGAGGTCAGGAAAAGCCAAACGGCGACTGCAACAACTCCTACACATGTACCGGCGTCGCAATGGAGCCTGACCTTTGAGGTCAGGAAAAGTTGTGGCGCCGAGCGCGGGGGTGCCGATCGCCCAGTCGCCGCAATGGAGCCTGACCTTTGAGGTCAGGAAAAGGCCTGTTGACGGTTCGGCGACACGTCAACCGCCAACACGCCGCAATGGAGCCTGACCTTTGAAGTCAGGAAAAGATTACTACGGTTTGAGGAAGTTTTGGCTACACGGTTGGCCGCAATGGAGCCTGACCTTTGAGGTCAGGAAAAGAGGCGCCGGCGGCGGTGGTTGCGGCCTCACCCAGCCCGCCGCAATGGAGCCTGACCTTTGAGGTCAGGAAAAGGCCAATGGTTTGCTCATAGTTGAGCTCCGGATAGCCGGCCGCAATGGAGCCTGACCTTTGAGGTCAGGAAAAGATGACCAGGTCGCGGCCATCGGTTCGTTGTCCGACCCAGCCGCAATGGAGCCTGACCTTTGAGGTCAGGAAAAGTCTTGGCAATACTTCCGGTGGTGGTCAGGATCCAATTGCCGCAATGGAGCCTGACCTTTGAGGTCAGGAAAAGAGCTCGCGATTTTTTCGGCCTCTGGCTACTAGTATTGCATGGGTTTGCGAGTGCTGGCCAGCTGGGGGTGTGCAGTGGGGTGGTTCGTCTCTTGTGGGTTGGCTGAAAGCCTTTCTGACTAAGGTGCGAGCGCTCCCTGGGGGTTGGCTGGGTACTGGAGCGCTCGCGTGGTGGCTAGACAATCTGTGGTCCTCGGGTGGGTAGCTCCTCACGGTGCCCGACGAAGATGAACCGGTCCTCGCCGATCTCGCCCAGGTCCACGATGACCACCGAGTCGACGGCCAAGTTCATGATCTTCTCTCCAGCTGCTCTCAGGTGAATCAGCTCAGACCTGTTGAGGTCGCAGATGAAGACGGAGTACTGGAGGCGTTCTCCGTGGGCCTCCATCAGCTTGCAGATTCGCCGCAGCCTTCCGGGTTCGCGGATGTCATATGCCACCAGATAGCGCCGCCTCCGTGTCTTCATCTGGTCACCATCGCAGTGTACTGGTCCAGTTCACTGGTGAGGAATGCTCCCAGAACACGGGTCTGGATGTCCATGATTCTACGGTAGGTTGCCTTGTAGCCGAATTGGGGGTGGGTGATCTCCTGGTCGAGGCGACGTTCGTATGCTCGCAGGACCGCTTTGCGCCCACTCGGTTCCAGCATGCAACCTCCGGCACGGGTCCGGAAATCGCGCGGCCCTACTTCCCGGTTGTTCAGTACCTGCACCACGACACTCTCCGCCACCAAGGGGCGGAACTCCTCGGCGAGGTCCAGTGCCAGTGCGGGACGCCCGAATCTCGGTTTGTGGAACATGCCCAAGTATGGGTCGAAACCCACCGACGCCAGTGCCACCGTCAGATCCTTCACCAGCAATGCGTAGCAGAAGGACAGAAGGGCGTTCAGGGGGTCTGGTGGTGGCCTACGGGAACGACCGTTCTCGTGGAAATCCGACACGTCAATGCGTGTGTTGTCGCCGATCATGGCTGGGAAACTCGCGAAATAGAGTCGCGCTGCTGTCCCCTCGATACCCAGCAGTTGGCCGGGAGAGGTGGCTTTTGTCGCCTGTATCGCTAGTTCTTTCAACTGATTCCCGATACGTTCGGCCTCGGTACGTGAGTTGCGCCGCATCAGTGTTCGGCAATTGCGGATCTTTCCCGATATCATGTTCCGCGCGGCTTCCAGGCGTTTCTGCTCTGGTGTCCCGAACTGTGCTATGCGCAAATCAACATTCTTGCCCGGAAGCCCTTCGGCCATTCCTGCGAACCAGCCCCCATACGTGAACCAGAGGATCGGAAGATCGTTGCTCATGAGTTCCCTCACGGCCTGCGAGGAGACGGTAACGTTTCCGAAGACGCAAAGCTGACTCACATCGATGAGACGGTAACGTGCCTGCAATTCGCCGTCGAGACGTACCTCCAACCTGTCGTTGCGAATCCCGACGGTGGAACCCTGCATCGTCACGTACACGGGACGTCCCTCGAGGATGGGTGCCATCAACCTCTTGAGAGGTCGTCTTTCCCGAGGAGGGATCTTCAGTGAGGTCAGTTCGTCGGGGAGACAGATGCCGACCAGCGAGCAGCGAGGACATTTCGGACTGTTCCTCAGGGGGGGCGGCGGTTTCGGGTCGGCAGCAACACGCCACGCGTCCTTGAGGGTTTCCGTGATTTCGCTGAGGGCCGTTTCATCGATGCGAATCACAACTCGTCGCCGGGTTTCGGCATACCAGATTTCCGCCCGCTCCACAACGTATCCGGCCTCCTTCAGGAGCAGAGCCTGAATCAATAGCTGAGTCCTGTCGTTCGGCCAAGGAGCCCCGGTCTTGTCCGGGTGTCCTTTCTTGTAGTCGACGGGGACGACGGAACCGTTTCCGCCGTCCTCCACCAGGTCCAGTTTCGCCGCCAGTCCCAGGCCAGGTGAGCTCAGGGACACTGATCGTGCGGTCCTGCCGTCCCAGGCCTCGGACTTGTCGGGTAGATCCCCGGAATCCTCGTCAACGACGCGGTGCAGGTAGCGCCCCTCCTCGACGTCATCGCTGGTCGTGAAGCGTGACTGGACCCATTCCAGGTGGAAAAGGCGCGGGCAGTAGACGAACTCGTTGAGCATCCGTGACGGGACCGTTTCCGGGAGCCCCGGGATGTCTGGCCTGACAGTCATCGCGACACGGGGGCCAGGATACCGGCGGACTTACTCCCGGGCGACTGATGGCGTCGTGCCCGGCAGATGTGGAAAACTCCCAGTAGGCGGATTTCCTGGTTCAAGGGCTCGCCGAGATCACCATCCAGCGCCGGATGCTCGACCAATGCCTTGACGCCGGCAGGGCCCAGTGGGTCCTGCCACAGCGGCAGGCGGAGTTCCTGGATGGATCGCCGTCGCGCGGCCACTGAATGCCAGCCGCTCGTACGGGCCCTCCTGCGCAGCGCGGTGGTGGTCCACAGTGGATAGGACATGAGCGCCAGCCATGTTGCTCCCGGGACACCGCGCATCCTTCCGGTTCTGCCTCTGCTGTCATCGATCGCTTTCCATACTGCTCGGTGGTCCAAGTACTCTCCGGTGACACCGGGTACCCGCACCCAGTCGGTGAGGGCCTCGTGGAGATATTCTGGGTTTTTCTGCACGTGCTCCAGAGGTTTCTTCAGCATGGTTGCAATTGATTGCTTGCCGGACGATGCGATGAATTGACTGACTGAACAACGCTTCTGCGAGTTGGATTTTTGATTTTTTGATCCGGAATCGTTCTTCTCGGAGGTAGCTGCCAAGTCGGTGATGAGGCTGGTCAGCCATGAAAACATCGTTGCGCTTTCTGTTCCAGAGATTTCCGGGAATAGGTTCTCCGCAAAAGAGTGCAGTTTCCCCTGTGGCACCCGTAGCTTGTCCGGGGCCTCCCCGGGAGGAGGGAAACCTAGTGGACCGCCCGGCACGGAAACTCCTTCCGGCATGGTCCTGACGATGTCGACGAGAGCTTCAGCAACCTCATCAACCGTTGCCAGGGAAGAGGTCAGCACGGGACGGTGATCGGTCGTATTCCAGTGCAGCCGGGCGTTGTCGTCGGTGAAGTCGTGGATGAGCCGCAGTGTCCCGATCGCCGCGAGAATTGCCAGGGGCGAGTCGCCGAGCAGGGCTGGGAGCGTGACGTGGTTCATCATGATCCCTCCGAGGACACGGTCATGTCGGCGCAGCGCACGACGATTGTGCGCGACAGAGTCCCGGTGTTCCCTGGAGAGCTCCGAGGACACGGTCATGTCGGCGCAGCGCACGACGGCTTCCAGCAGGGCGAGTCCCCACCGGCCGTACCGGGCGTTGAGCCGGAAGAAACGTTCGGCGTCCGAGAGCCGAACACTGGTGGGTAGCTTAGACGTGACTGGGATGTCGTCGACGACAGCCTCCAAGGTGTGTTTTCCGGTGTCGAGCACTGGCGGCAGAAAAGGCCTGGCGTGTCCGTGGTGGCTTGCCACCAGGTGGCGCAACAGCTCCGGATCTCCCGGATAGGGTTCGGTCAGTCTCGCCAGGTACTTGGCGACGAGGACCTCGGACCAGGCCTCGTGTCGCGCCCCGTGAGGCAGGCCGCTCAGTTGTCTCGCCCGTCGGTACTGCTGCCGATCACCAGGCGGCATGCCGGATTTCGCGAGCGGTTCGTCCGCCAGCTCCGCGCGGATCGGATCGCCTCCGAACAGCATCGCCTGGAACCGTTGATCCACCTTTCCCAGATCGTGCCAGCGGGCTGCGTCGGTGACGGTTTGCCGTACGCGCTCGGGCAGTCCCAGCCTGCGCGCCACACCGTCCGCGCGTGCCCCCACCGCTTTCATGTGGGTCGCCAGGGTGACCCGCTGGTTCAGGTGCGAGGTTTCGTCGGAGTTCCCGTCATCTGCGGTCAACCAGCTGGTTTCCGGCGAAACCACCCGCAGCACGGGGGATGTGGTGTCGGCCGTCCGGGTCAGGACAATGTCCCCGCCCAGCCGGGAACGGAGTGTGGCGAGATCATCCCGGGTCCAAGGGGTGGCGGGGTCCTCGGGCTCGGGGTGACGGGTGAGCCACGCGAGGACAGCCGACACGATGCCGGAGCGGAACTCTTCCCGATCGTCCGGATCATCGCAGTTGCACCAGTCCTGCACCAGATCCTGGAGGTCGGAAGAGGACGGAATCCCAAGCCGGGCAGGTAGGTCGGGATCGAGACGCAGGGCTGCCTGGCCGCGCCTGCAGGCGGCCAGTTCGGACACGTCACTCACCTTGTCCGTGCTGGTGGGGGCCCAACCGAATTGGTCGAGCCCTCCGGAGTCGGTTGGCACCACGACCACGTCCCCGGGACGCAGCGACTCACCGGAGACCCAGGCCCAGGTCGAGGGACCGGAACCGCCGTCCACCCGCCGGAGCACCGTGCTTTCCGAGTTGTCGCTGAAGGGGATGTCGTCGAAATCGTCGTAGTCCTCCGTGTCACCCACCGGCAAGGGTTGTGCGTCACACAACCAACGCCGCAAGGCCCCCAACGGAATCTCCACACACTCCTCGGCGCGGAGCGGTAGGGCGTCGATCACACTCCCGACCTCCTCAGCGGGCAATGTCTCGTTCCAAGCGTTCTGCAGCCCATCGCGCCAGGCCACCGTCACCGGCGCAACCGACCTGTCAATGCCGTGCAGGTACGGATCCAACGGAGGATCGACGCTTGGAACCGGGCTGGTACGCACCCATGCATCGAGCTGGGCCGGTAGCAGGAGCGGAAGCAGTGGGGCCTCCGCGGCCAGCTCGGCGGGAACGTCCATGTGACGCAGTGCCAGCGGGGAGACGTCCATGGTTCCGGATGCCTTCAACCTGGACCGCAGGAAGTTGGCCGTGTGCACTTTGGCCTCCCCGTAGACCGGCGGTTTCGGGTCGTTGTCCTCCACCACGACCACATCCGCTGCGGGCAGGACACCTCGCCGGTTGACGCGTCCGATGCGCTGGACCAGCGCATCCCAGGGCGCGGTTTCGGTGATCAGGGCGGTGGCATCGAGATCGATCCCGACCTCAACGGTCTGGGTGGCGACCAGCACCGCCGACCCCGGTTTCTCCTCGCGATCCGCACCGAAGAGGTCGGTCACCGTGGCGGTGATCGCCTCGCGATCCACCGGACGGGAACGCCCCATCAGCAGCAGCACCTCGGTGCCGGAGGGCAGGTCCTTCGACCCCAGCAACCTGTTGTGAACCTCCCGTGCCCTGTCGACGGTGTTGCACACCACGAGAACACGGGAATCCGTACTCGTGGCGGCCCCGGCTGCGTGGGCCGCGATATCCCGCACGACTCGCTGTTTCGTGGTGTCGACGAAGCTCAGGGTTTTTGCGGCGGCCAGGCGTGCCCGGGCAGTGGGATCGTCCAGGTGTGCCTTTTCGTCGAACGACGTGGTCCACCCCTCGGGACGTCCGGTGCTGGTGGCGCTGAGGTGCACGACCGAGGCCCGGGGCAGCCCCAGAACCTGGCTGGAATCCAGGGAGCCGGTTGCGTCGAGAGACGCGGTGAGGGCCTGCGCCAGGTGCGCCTCGTCGATCATGATCACGGAATCAGCGCCCACTAGGGCGGCATCGATCGGGCGTCGCCGGGTACTGACTCCGTAACCACGGAAGAACAGGCGGCTTCCCACCTGGTCCACGGTGCCGGTGACGATCGCGGGCAGGTCGGGAAGCGGCAGCCACGCGGCATCCCAGGTCGCTCCGCCGCGCATCTTGACCACGGGAAGCACCGGGCCGCCGGCCGAACCGGACAATCCACGGAGCCTGCGGGCGACCTCCTCCGACACGCTGCCCGGAGACGCCGTCTCCAAGGCCTCGGCGATGCGTTTTCCGTGCAGCTCGGCCTGGTCGACGACGATTCTCCGGTCCACCACGAGGAAGATCCGTCGCCGTCCCAGCCCGCTCGCGGCCTCACCTCCGGCGCACATGGCCAACACGAACACGGCGACGTCGAGCATCGACGTCTTGCCCAGACCGGTGGGCACGTCCACGAGAGACGGCCAGCTGCCCTTCCGGAGTATGTCGGCAACCACGTCCGACTGCCAGGGGAACGGACGATGGCCGTGAACCTCCTCCGTGAAGCGGTCGAAATCACTGGCGATCATCCGTCGGCTCCTTCATGTTCGGGGGCGAACAAGCCGACCCCGAAGTACCGTCCGGCGCCGGCCAGCACGGGTCCTGTGACGGGATGCTCGAATGTCATCCGGACGTGCCGGTACAGGCGTCCGCGGGCCCGAAGAGGAAGTTCCTTCGGGGTGAGGCGCACGGCCCCGGGGGTGAGCGGCTGGGTGCTCAGCTCCACCTCATCCGGTTTCGGAAGTCCTGCCTGTTGGATGGAACGGATCACTGCCGGGGCGAGATCACCGTTCTTCGGGTATCTGTCCAGCACGAGAGGGGTCACGGACACCCAGTTTCTGGCGGGCCGCGTCCATCGCGCGGCGGTCGCGCTGGCGGGCAGTGGCTCGTCGGGGGAATAACGCAACCCGAAGACCCGCCTGAAACCGGGCACCTGGAGGTCGACGATCCGGTCCGGATCGGTGCCCAGGATGCCCCGCAGGATCCTGCGACGCTCCGCCTGGTCCAGGCCCGGGATCGCGACTGCCAGGGCCCGCAGATGCCCGTCCGCGTGTGGGAATCCGGCGAAGGGAAGCCCGAGATAGGCGACGTGGGGACGCCCGTCGAACCCATGGCCGTGCAGAGCAGGAGGCAGTGGATTCTTCGTCTGCGACATCACCTTCGCCCGGAGTGCAGCGGTGAAGAGCCCGACCAGGTTGCCCGGGGGACGGTGATCGACGAACCGGAGGATGACCAGGTCCGGGTACGGTGACTCCACGATTGTTGGGGCCACGGTGTCGTTCTCGTCCCGTACCAGCCTGTAGGGCTGGCGTGCGTGGCTGCGGCTGGCCTGCCAGGAGGGCTGGTCCAGTTCGTGGAGAGTATTCAACTTGCCCAGGTAGCCGGGAAACGGAACCCTGATGTCGTATTCCGCCCGGTCATGGTCGGTGGGTTCAAAGATGGACAACCCCGGCAGTGACCTGAACTCCGCCACCCTGCGGAAGGCCAACATGACCGGTGACGTCGAACGCCCGAGATATGGCACGCGCCGCGCCAGGGCGTCGAGTCCTGCCAGTGTCTCATCCGACAGATCCCGGTCGTCAGGCCAGACGAACTGGATCCTGGGGTCGGGGGGAAAAGTCCTGATGCGTTGCATCAGGTCACTGGTCCGGGCGGGATGGTTTTGATTTCCTGTCTTTATTTTGCCCGATTTCGTTTTCTCTCCATTGAATCTGGCGTTCGTGACGACGAAGGAACGACTGATGCTGCACGGAGCGAAGGCCGAAGCGTGGATCAGAGGCGGGGGTAAATGTTCGAGTTCGTACAATGGGGCAATTTCATCGCTTTCTGCCACCGAACGTAGTGCGGAGAAAACCCGGGCCGGATGTGGGGGCCATTCGGGGGCGCGAGGGTCCTCGCCGTCGCCGGCTTCGTAGCGCTCGCCCATCAGGCAGATGTCGAGGCAGACAGGCATGTCACTCCCCTGAGGACTCGGCCTTGGTCACGGTGAAGTCGATTGCGGCGGCGAGGGCCGTGGAAGGGACCAACTCGATCGTCTCGAGGTGAATTGGAACCCCAGAATCAATGGCGGTTTTCAGTGCTTCGTTGTACAGAGCAACGGCCTCACTAGTGGACAGGGAGAACGGCTCCACCACGCCGCCCCGCCCGATCCACTCGAGGGTTTCTGTTTCCACCACCAGGTCGCAGCCGCTGCGCAACCAGATTCCGGCGCCACCGAAGGCCAGTCGATCGCCGAGAAGCGCGAGAGCAACCAGAAGAGTACTGGCGGCGAACTGCGTGTTCACCCCGAGGGGGCCGAAACGGATCCGTCGCACCGCCGTCAGGCTGAGGGCGGAGAAGCGCGTGGCCTCCGTGACGGTCACTCCACCATGGGCGGGATTCGGTGCGATGTTGCCGTGGCCGATCTCACTCAGCTTCGCCTTGGCGTTCTTGGCCGCGGTGGAGGAGTACGTCCACTCATCGCCGTCGCCACTTCGCGCTCCGGTGAGGTTGAGCGGATCCATGCGACCCGCTTTACGAGTGCCTACGACGGGATCCCAGCCGACGATCTCGCTGCTGTAGAACCGGGGAAACTTGGCCTGCCGCCCCTTGCGGTGACTGTTCCAACCCCCATAGACCAAGGTGGTGGGATCGTACTGGAGCAGCGCGGTGGCATCCTCCAGGGAAGCGGCCTGCAAAGCCTTGCCCACGGGTGTCCTGTCGAATTTCTCGCCGTCGAGCAGCGAATCGCGCCAGTAGGCGTCGAAGGCCCGGTGTGGCGCATCCAGCCCGGTGATGACGGCCTTCGCCGCGCCGTCGTGGGTGAGCCTCAACAACGGCAGCCGAATCTCTTCCGCCTGCCGAGCCTCTTTGAGCGCCTCCTCGCAGCGGTTCGCCTGGGAGGGAACCTGATCGAGGACAACGGCCTCACGCGAGGCACCGTTGTGGCTGCGGGTCTCCATGAGATAAGGGGATTCGCCCGAGCTCGAGGTGGGAAACGTTGGCGGGAAAAGCCTGCTTCCCGGGCCACCACCGGGCTGGTACGTGGCGCTTATCCTTGCCAAGGCGAATTCGGGGTCGCGGATCTTGTCCTGGAGCGAACCGAGAGACAGCGTTGTCATGATCTTCCTTCGTGGGGTTCGGTGACACCACCATAGCGGGGGAAGAGGACGCGGACATCGTCAGGCGGAAAAAATCGTTGAACCAAGAGAATGCGTCAAGACTCAACTGGTTGTGAGGAAGGTTCCCGGCCCATCTTGTTGGCACGTCCGGGGCCGCCGATGAAAGGAGCTCAGTATGACCGGTGACGGCGTCAACGATGTCCTTGCCCTGAAATCCGCCGACACCGGGACTGCGATGGGCATCACCGGCGCCGAGGTCATCAAGGAGACCGGGGAAATGATCCTCGGCGACGACAGCTACTCCACCATCGCCGCCGCCGTCGTTCCGCTGCCGGCAACGCAGATCCTGTGGATCAACCTCGTCACCGAATCCGGCCCACACTCGCGATGGGCGTCGATCCGGAGACCGACGACATCATGGGCCGCGGTCCCCGCACCACCGTGTTCACCGCCCTGGTTTCATGCAGCTGTTCAACATGCTGAACTTCCGTTCCGATACCGGCAGCGCTTTCATTCACATGGTCAGCAACGCCTGGCTGTGGGGGTCGGTCGCGCTGGTCACGGTGCTCCAGATTCTGGTGGTCAAGATGCCGTTCCTGGAGTCCACCTTCGGTACGGCGTCACTGGACTGAATCCACTGGGTCGTCGCTGTCGGCGCCGGTGCGGCGGTGCTGCTCTACGAGGAGGTCGTGAAGCTGCTCCGACGCACTTTCGGCGCATCCTGACGAGCGGTAGAGGAGCCTATCGACGGGACCGCAGGTCGAGGAACAGATCGAACAGGCCCTTGGTGATCCTCGTTCCGGCGTTGTATTCCTTAGGGCATTCGCGCTCGGGCTGCAACTGCCCCGGTACCGTGCCGTAGGCGTGAATGCCGATCGCGAAGGCACCATCGGGCATGTACAGGGGAGAGCCGCTCTGGGCGGGGTAGGTGTCCATCAAGTAGCAGAGCTGGTTTCCGTGGCTCTCCGTCACCGTTCCGCTCATGCCCCAGAGCTCTCCCGGATTCTTGTCATAGGGGTAGCCGCGCAGTTCGGTCCCGGTGTCCTTGTAATCCCCGGAACGCCACGCCAGACCAAACCAGCCGGTCCGGTCGCCGAGTGGTTTGTCGAGCTTGACCAGTCCCCAGTCCCGCCGAGGGTCATTCTTCTTGATCCAGGCGTCGTCGGTCCACCTCTGAGCTGCTGTCGCGGTCTCGAACGGGCGTTCAGAGCCGTTCGTGCCCGGGCTGTACTCCAGCCCGGAGGTCCATTCCTTGCGCTCGTAGTTGTACACGCAGTGCCCGGCGGTGACCAGTGTGTCGGCCGAGATCATCCAGCCCGTGCAGTACGGCTTGCCGCCCTTGCTGATGTAGACGATGGCGGAGTTCGGGTAGGTGGTGGTGTCGGTCAGCCGCACCCGGTCGTCCCCGCCGATGATGCTGTTGGGGGCTGATTCGATCGAATCCGGTTTGTACCCGGCAACCGTCTCGGAGTTCTCCGGGACGGTTGCCGCAGTGCCCTGTGGCTGCCAGGTCAGGGGTTGTCCGGAGGCGTCGACTCCTACCGGGGAGACCTCCAGCGGATTGGACGCCGGCTCGTCATCCGCTACCGCCTGGAGGGCCGGGGACGACGTGGTCAGGAGAACCGTGGCCAACAGCGCCGACCCGACCGCTGAAGTGATTGAATTTCGGATTTTTTTCACGTTTTTTTGACCTCCATTGGCATGTGCCCAGTGGTTTCGCGTTTTGACGCTAAACGTCGACGGGGTTGGAGTCAAGAGGTCCTTTCGGATGGCATCATGGTGTCCCACCACGCCGCTGCGGTAGGCGGCGAACAGGCTGCCGTCGAAGAACGGCATGCGGCTTCCGACATGGAGAACGCTTACCGCGGGGGCTTGTTCGTGGGCTGTGTCTCGGCGGGCAAACCTTTGGGGCAGCGGACAGTGCCTCGGCCGGCGAATCCCTTGTGTGGGGCGTGGCCCGGGGCGATCGTTGGCGGGTATCCGCCGGGAGCCAGTTGCCTTCGTGCTCCTGTGGGTTCTCAGCCCCTTCACGTCGGAAGGAGAAACGGATGTGGCGAGCCTGACCTCAATGCCGACTCGTCTTCCGCCATCGACGAGCACGACGTCGACCTCCCACGGGGTCTTGTTGTCCCGTCAATAGAGGATCCGGGTTTTCAGGTGCGCCCACCCGCGCGCCGCGGTCAGCTGCTGAACGACCCATGATTCCACGACCTGCCCGAGGGTCTCGGGAGAGGAGGCTATGTCATGCCCTGCTCTGGAAATCGCTTCGCAGGTTGCCGAGGAATCTGATGAGTGAATTTTCGGCATTGTTTTTGAAGCTCATATCAATCTGGTCCTCAGATTGGGCAAAAAGGTGAGGAGGAAACGACGTTCCAGATTCCTGTGTGTCGAGAAATGGTGCGTTGATCGATCCCCAGTTCTGCCGCGAGCCTGGTCTTGTTCAACCGCCCTCCGGGAATGCGCAGGATCGAGTCGAGGACGGTTACGGCAATTCCGATGTCGAGTTTCTCGTCGGGCAGAACCTGGTCACCGAGAAACGCCAGCATGTCCGAATGGACGCGGGCCTTGAGGGCGCTCGTGGTCAGCGAAACCGTGCTCAGGCAATAGGTGGGAACGCCTCCTGTCCTCAAGAGGCGTATGAGCTCTTGAGTTGAGACGGGTCCCGGTGCGTTCAAGTCCAACTGGGCGTCGAGAAGAAGATCAGCAAGGCAGAGCGCATCCGTCTCCGCCGGATGCGAGGCCCCGAGAGCGCTGAAGGGATGAGACCGCATTCTTGTCGCGCGGCCGACCAAGGGGCCGGATCCCTCCAACTGCCCGCGACCCAGGGAGACCGAGCCCGTGAGCAGCACGTGATGTCCCGGTGGGCGGTTGAAACTGCTGGACACGGAAATATCCCACATCCGATGTAGGAAAATTCCTGCTCGGGACGTGATGGCAGCCCAATGCCGCTTCATGTCCCCTTGGTCGATCCGCCCGGCGTTGGTTGGTGGGGGTCGGATCTGGGGTGCCGAACAGTCCCCCAGATCCGCGGCATGTATCAGCAGCGGCGACCCGTCAGGGCCAGTACGCGGGTCTGGCGGTCCGCATCGTCGGGAACCTCAACAGGTCGTTTGCAGATCCCGTCCTGATAGAAGACGTCACCCCACGACGGAATACAGGTTTCCAGGAAGGCGAGTTCCGTATCGCTCAGTTCCAGATCGTTTCCGGCCGCCCACTGGATGTCCCAGGCGTGGACGATCAGGTCGAAGCGGTAGAAGCTCAGCAGTGTGTCGGCCAGGGTGGTCGGCCCGAAGAAGGAATCGTAGGTGGCCAGGAGTGTTTCCTCGTCGGCCATCGCCGCTCTCACGGCGGTCGCGTGCGCGGCCCAGGCCTCATGCGGTGCCCCCTCCGGGCGAGGACCCAGCCCCAGACCTCGTTTGCCGAAGACATCGCGCTGGGTGTCGATGATGTGGTCGAGGACATCCTTCGCGGTCCACCCCTCACAGGGACTCGGATTCTCCCAGCGGTCGGCGTCGAGGTTCGCGATTCGCCGGGTGAAGGTGTCGACGTGGCCGAGGAATTGCGTGATTCGAGTATCCATGGACGTTAGTGTGCTCGTGAGAAAGGGAAGAAGTATTGAACGAATACGACACGTCCTTCCGGGAACGGGCCCAACTCGCGGACGCCCATGGCTTCAGCCCGCCGGTGTACCGCTTCACACCCCGGGCGGGCCTGGCTGATGCGGTGCGGCGTTTCTGGGTTCCGGTGTGGGATCTCGCGCCCGGGCGGGAGTCAATCCAACGGGTCCTGCAATACCCGGTCTGTCTCATCACGGTCGACGCCGACCACGCCAGCGTGGTCGGCCCCACCAGCGGACTTGCCACCAAGAGGCTCACCGGCCGTGGCTGGACCGTCGGAGCGATGCTGCAACCCGCTGCCGGGCGACAGCTGATCGGGGCGGACGTCTCGACCCTGGTCGACGGGCAGATCGCACTCGAGGACTCCACCCTGACGGAGGTTCCTCGACTGGTCACCGACATCCGGGCCAGCATGACCCACCCCGATGATCCGGCAGCCAGGGAATCCGCCATCGCGGTGATGGAGACCGCGCTGCGGAGGCTGACCCCGGTAGATCCCGAGGGCCTCGCGGTGAACACCATCGTCCGCACCGTCGAGAACGACCCCACCATCCAACGGGTCTCCCAGATCTGCGAACGCTTCGGCATGAACGAACGCACACTGCAACGCCTGGCGGCGAAACGAATCGGGTTGACACCGAAATGGTTGATCCGCCGCAGACGACTTCACGAGGCATCCTGGCGGCTGTCCGGAGACGCGGCCCTGGCGGAACTTGCCGCATCCCTCGGATACTCCGATCAGGCCCATTTCCAACGCGACTTCCGGTCAGCAACCGGCATCACGCCGACCACCTATGCCAGGCAGCGCAGATCGGTCTCAAAGAAGACGCAAAGGGCAGCTGAAGACCCCTCTCAGTCGGGCAGCGAGCGGGTGCCGTAGATCTTCTCCCAGTCGTTGATGAAGGTGTCGACGGCGGCCTCAATGCCTGGCGCCGACAAGGCGAAGCGCAGCAGCTTCGGTGACAGCGTCACCGCGTCGGCGCCCGCCTCGAGGGCGTGGGAGACCTGGGAGACGTTCTTGAAACTCGCCGCCATGATCTTGCTGGGGGCGTCGAACCGGCGGATGAAACCGGCGAGGGCCTCCAGGGTGCCGCGGGTGTCGATGTCGAGCGATTGCATACGGTTGTAGTACGGCGCCAGGTAGTCGACGCCGGTCGCGATCGCCAGGAATCCCTGGGTCTTGGAGTAGATCGCGGTTGCGGTGACCCTGACCCCCTCGGCCTTCAGGTGGCGCATGGCCGCGATACCGGCCTCGGTGGTGGGGATCTTGGGGTAGACCCTGTCATCGATCCTGTCGAGCAGTTTGTGGGCGTCGTCGATCATGCCCCGGGTGTCCTTGGCGAGGACCTGCACGTGCAGGGTGCGATCCGGGCCGATGATCTCGCGGATCCGGCGGAAGTGGGCGTAGAAATCGACCTTGCCCTCGGCCTTGAGGATCGTGGGATTGGTGGTCACACCGGTGACGGGATAGATCGGGGTCAGCCTCTCGATGTCGTCGAGATTGGCCGTGTCGAACAGGATGTCCATGGCGCACACCCTAACGCCGGGCACACCACCGCCGCACCCGACCTCCCAGGAGGGTTTTCGGCGATCACTCCTTCAGCGCATACAACCAGGCCAGCAGGAGGGAACGGGAGAACCCGTCGTCGATGGGCACCGTTTCCGCCAGGCTGATTGCCTGCTCCCGGGCCTGCGGCCCTGACAGGGCCCAGTAGGCCAGCAGCAGGTCCCCGTAGGTGCGGTTGAAGGTGTCGGCCGTCAACGCCTCCCCGACGTTGGCTGCCACTCTGGCGCGGTCCACCCCCAGATAGGTCGATGCGGGGGTCACGGGGAGGACCTGGATGGCCAGGCCCGCTTCCGGGTCGGCGGAGAACCAGGTGGCGAAGTCCCGTTTACCACCGAAGTTCAACGGCAGGTAGCTGTGGTCGAGTGGGGCGTACAGCGGATCGTCGACGTTGAAGTTCAACCAGTACTTCAGCGCGGCGTCGGCCTCGCTCGACTGCATCCAGGCGGCCTGATCCGCCAAGGCCTGATCGCCACTGACCCCTGCCCAGAGCCGCAGCCCCATCCAGGCAGCGACGGCCTCACTGGTGGATTCCTGGTTGTTGGCGTCGGCGAACGGTGAGGTGCCGGAGGCCCACGAATGGGAGGCGTAGACGTCGTAGACGCGCATGGCGGGGAAATTGTCCGAGGCGGTCGGACGGGCGATGTCGGAGGCCAGCAGGGTGGCCACCGGCGACAGCTCCGGGAGCAGACCCGGGTCGTCCATGGCGGCGAGGGCTGCCGCGTGCAGGAAGTAGCCGTAGTGGAAATGGTGGTCGTTGAACTCGTCGCTACCGAAGGTGGAGACCAGACCGACCATGCCGTGATTGGTCTGGTCGTAGAAGAAACAGCGATCGGTCTTCAAACCAGCGCATCCCGCCGGGTTCAGCCACGTCCTCAACTCAGGCACCAGCCGGTTGCGAACCGCGGCGGCCAGGTCGTCGCGCCCCAGCGTTTTCGCCAAGTGCATGAGCTGGGCGTCCCGGGCCAGTGCCTTCCCAGCGAAGTAGGTGTCGGCGGGATAGGCCGGAAGCCCCTGGATGTCCGCCTCGAGGCGTGTGATGAGTTTCGTGCGGGCGGCTTCGTCCAGACCTCCCACATCGTAGGTCGCCGGCGCCGGCTGCTTCGGGGTGTTCCAGGTCACCGAAGACGTCAGACACAGCCGGAGTTTGCCGTAGACGCTCTCGTAGGTTCCCAGCTGGCAGTCCTGGGTGGTGTCCGCCGCCTGATGGGGCATGGTGGCCACCAGGGTGGGTGCCCCGTCGGTGGTGTGCCACCCGATGGTGGTGGAGACCTTCTCGTCACCGACCTGCCACGACGCTTCGGACGACGTCACGGGACGGATCTTGTCGAGCAGGTCCGCCTTCGACATTCCGTCGGGGACGGCGGCCCACGTCGCTGCCTGCCCCTCCTGCAGTCGCAGCTGGGAGACCCCGGAACCGGGGTCGGGGGTCAGGGCGAAGTGGTCGGGCAGCGGGGAGGTTTCCAGCGTCACCGACCTCGACGCGGTGAAGGTGACCTGGGGTGAGCCCTGCGCCAGCGTGACCCGGCCGATCGGCCCGGATGCGTCCCGGGCCTCCGCGACGACGGTGACCGTGTCATAGGCCACTACCTGCCAGCCCTCGAGACCCGGCAGGGTGACCGAAACCTCGGGTCGATGACCGCCGAACAGGGTCTTCTCGGTGGAGCGCACCTCCGGCAGTCCGAAATCGAACCCGGTGGCCTTCAGCTGGAAGCTCAGCGGCAAGGGATACACCGGCAGGGGTTCGGGGCCGAAGACCATCCCGGAGAACCATCGATTGGTGGGTGGCACGAGGCCTTCAGCGAGTCGGGTGGGGTTGAGATTCTTGCCCTGACGCTGGGCCACCGCATCGAGAGCGGCGACCTCACCGGGAAGTTCGCTCGGTGGGGACGGCGGCTCAGGTGAGGGTCCGGTGGTGCTGCTCGGCAGCAGCGCGGTCGCGACCAGGCAGACGGTCGCCAGAGATAGCCGAAGGAAACGTCTCAACGCAGCCCGATCTTCACGAGAAACTCCCGGAAGGCCTGGGTGGGCCCGGCCAGGATGCCGTCATCGCGCAGGCTCATGACCGCGGTGACGGGCGTGCCCCGCCTGGTGAGGAGCATGAGGCCTTCGGCCTGAAGCGCCTCGCTGGAGACCGTCACCTCGGTGACGGTGTTGTTCGCGGCCTCGTCGGTGCTGATGTTGACGCTCATGACCTGGCCTTCCACGAGCTGACCGTCGGGCAGGTGAACGGTCACCTTGCCGTCCCCCTCGATTCGTCCGTAATCGGATGGGTTGAGCTGGAACCTCGCCACCACGGTCTTGTTCTTGCTGGAGACGATCTCGGCCAGACGTTCCGTGCCGTTGACGTAACTTCCCCGGAAAGCTGCGAAACTGTCCAGGTAGCCGGCGATGGTGGCGTAGAAGGTGATGGTGCCGGCCTTCAGGTCGATCTTGTAGCCGTCGGTGCTGTTCGCTTCCACCCCGAGGGCCGCCATGTCCTTCAGGTTGGCGCTGGTGATCGTGAAGAGCTGATCGCCGGCCGAGACGTACTCGCCGGGGTTGTGGTTCTGTTCCGTGACCACACCCCCGTACGGGGAGGCGACCACCGTGCGGGGTGCCTCGACGTGGGCCGTCAGGCTCGTCACCTGATTCTGCCGCTGGTTGAACAGCAGCGTCAGGACACCCAGGACGAGAATGACGATGACGATGCCACTGAGCAGTTTGAGGCGATTCAGGAAGGACATGGATCAACTCTTTCGATCGTGAGTTTCAGGACGTTCGGCAAGGGTGTCCCGGGCGGCCTGGGCGTCCAGGATGGCTCCGGCGTCCAGGGTCTCGGGTTGTCCGCCTGCCGGGACCAGTTGCCTCCCCCGATCGAGGGATCCCGACTCCTCCAGGCAGCGTCGTGGCAGTTTCCTCTCCTGTTTCTTCTGATGGTTCTCCAAGAAGGCGGTGACGACGAACGCCCCGAGGAAGACGGCGTTCAGCACACACCAGAAAGTGGCAACGTTGAGGTGCCCCATCGAGTAGTCACGGTAGATCGACACGATTGAGGTGCCGACCATGAGCACAAATGCCCACACCTGAACCATGATGAAATTGAAGGCCGAGGTCCTGCCCTTCGTCGCCCCCGTCGCCGCCCATTTTGTATCCACCTTGAGCAGGGCATTGAAGAAAGCCTTTATGTAGATGGGGAAAGAATTGGCAGCCAGCAGCAGAACCTCCCAGCGGAAGGTACCCGCAATCACCGCGGCCAACACGATCTGCATAACGTAGAAACCGGGATAGAACAGCGCCCATTCGTACCATTTGACCGCCAGCGTCACGGGTCGCAGGTCGAAGAAAACCTCCATCAGCGGGACCATCATGAGCAGACCAGGCGCTATACCCGTGAAGTAGAACGTGCACGTGACGAAGTACATGAGCCGCTGGTCCATGTGGAGGCGACGGCGTGGGCTGAGGGGGTTGTGGGTGAACAGGATCTCGAACCCGCCGGTGGCCCAGCGGAGCTGCTGCTTGCTGTAGGCCTCGATGGTGTCAGGGGTTTCGCCAACGGCGAGTTCCTTGGGCTGGAAGATCGAGCGCCAGCCGCGTTCGTGCAGGAGAATCGAGGTCCAGATGTCCTCCGACTTGGACTGGGTGTAGATCCCTCCTATGTCCTTGACGGCGGCCCGGCGGAACAGCACGTTGGTGCCCACGCAGAAGGCGGCGTTGAACTCGTTGCGGCCCGGCTGGATGAACCGGTAGAAGACCATCTGGATGAATCCGGCGCCCCGGGAGACGATGTTGTTGAGGTTGCCGTAGACCTGGGGGGCCTGAACGAAGGCCACGTTCGGGTCCTCCATGAACGGGATCATTTCGTAGAGGAACTCGGGTTTGGCGACGAAATCGGCGTCGAAGATGACGAAGAACTCGGCCTTGGCCACGGACAGGGCGTTGTTGACGTTGCCCGCCTTGGCTCCGGAGCTTCCGAGGCGACGCACGTAGCGGCAGCCGAGGAACTTGGCCAGGTCGCGCACCTCGTCGGAGTCCCCGTCGTCCAGGATCCATGTGGTGTGGCGACCGTGCATGGCCATGGCCGCCCTGACCGTGGTCTCGATGACGTCCAGCGGCTCGCCGTAGACCGTGATGAGCACGTCCACGTCGATCTGGCGTCCGTTGATGTGCATCGGCCACTTCGCGGGGTCGTCCTCGATCCCCAGCTGGGCGTTGAGCTGTGGGTCGTACAGCTCCGCCTGGGCGGTCTGGAACCTGTAGTTGGGCTGGCGGCCGTAACCGGACAGCATCGTCCACAGGGCCATGGACGCCTGGAAGATGAGGATCAGCTCGCACGAGATGACGATGAGCCAGGGAATGAGGTCACCCCTGAAGTTGGGGTTCAGGAGGAAGCCCGCGTAGGCCAGCACCCCGATCGAGGCGAACACGGCGACCAGGAGCAGGGTGGGGGAGTAGCGCCCGGAGATTGAGGCGCGACGTTCCTCGGGGGCTAGGTCGTCGACGAGCGCGAGTTCGGTATTGGCATTGACGGCTGACAGGTCAGCCTTTGAGCGGCGCCGCCGGGATCGGCGTGACGGGGACACGGAGCCTCCTGTCGGAGTTGTTTTAACTGATTTCTCTGGAAAACAGGGTGACGCGCAGGTTGGCTGGAGTTAACTTATGCCGATTGACAGTTTACCGTGGGCAAAGTGCGATTCGTGTATTGACGGGGCTCGCGGGAGTCGTACAAAAGGCCATGGTTTGTTGGGGTTTTGTCAGCGTGAAGTCGCGTCCCCATTGCCCGTCGGCTTTTCGGCTGTTCGATCGTGCCGAAAACCGGCCCCGGCGGCCGGTTCCGTCCGTTTCCTCCCGGGTCGGTGGTCGCCTGGCCCGCGCAGGCAAGCGGCGAAACCGGGGTTGGCGACGTCTGCGGGGTGGTCAGGATGCGGAACCGGGAGGCCCGGCAACGTGCGTCCCTGTTTCTTGACGATCGGAAACGATAGGGTATCGTAGGTCTTGCGAAAGAGTTTCGTAAGTAAGCGGAAGGGTCCAGCGATGGCGGTGGAACGCACGGAACGCGAGAGCGCGATCCTCGCGAAGCTGGCCGATGACGGGCGGCTGAGCGTCTCCGGTCTGGCCAACGACTTCGGGGTCTCCGAGGTGACCATTCGTGGCCACCTGCGCACCCTCGAACAGCAGGGCATGCTGGTGCGCACCCGGGGTGGGGCGCGACCCATCACTCTCCAGGGGATCCTGCAACGGCAGCAGGTCAACGTGGAAGCCAAGGAGAAGATCGCGCAGGCCGCCGCGGAGCTGATCGGCGACGACGACACCGTCATGATCGAGGCCGGCACCACCGCGGCGCTGATCGCCCGGCACCTGACCGGCAGGCGAGGGGTGCAGATCGTCACCAACTCGACGCTGGTGTTCAACAATGCCCGCGCCAACCCCGCGTTGAACATCATCCTCGCGGGTGGGGTGTTCCGGCCCGAATCGGAATCCCTCGTCGGCCCCCTCGCGGAACGCGCCATCGCCGATTTCAACACCCGAATCGCCTTCCTCGGCACCGACGGTTTCTCTCCCGAACGCGGTCTGACGACGCGTTTCGTGGAAGGCGCGCAGGTGGCCACCACCATGCGGGAACGCGCTGAGGAGACCTGGCTCGTCGCCGATTCCTCCAAGTTCGGGCAGGCGGGGTTCGTTTCCTTCCTGCCGCTGGATGCCATCACGGGCATCATCACCGACTCCGGTCTCCCCGACGATGCCGTGGAGGCCCTCAAGGAACACACCCACGTTCGCATCGTCTAGGAGAAACCAAATGGCAACCGTCATAGTCATGCCGGCCCTCGGGAACAGCGTCGAGTCCTGTCTCATCGTGTCCTGGCTGGTCAAGGAGGGCGACACCATCGCCGAGAACGGCATCCTCTGTGAGGTGGAGACCGACAAGGCTTCCATGGAGGTGCCCAGCACCGCGTCCGGAACCGTGCTGAAGCTGCTGTGGGCCGAGGGTGACGACGTCCCCGTCAAGCAGCCCCTCCTCGTGGTCGGGGAACCCGGCGAGGACCCCGCCCCCGTGCTGGCCGAGGTGGGTTTCGGTGCCGCGCAGGAAGAGGCCCCCGAACAGACCGCCGTCGCGGCCGCCGAGTCCCCGGTGCCGGTGCCCACCGGCGCATCCGTGGCTGGTGACGAACGCGGCTCCAGTCCGCGCGCCCGCAACCTGGCTGCCGCGGAGGGCGTCGACATCGCGGCCGTTCCCGCGGGCACCGGCCCCGGAGGTCGCGTGATCGCCCGCGACGTGGCGGCCGGCCTGTCCGGGGACATGGAGGTCGCGGTCTGGACCGACCCGGAGGTCCTGGTGACCGACGACCCG
>ERZ772977.53-NODE-53-length-97018-cov-38.833679_pt1 | contig 97018 bp, 78 predicted proteins | sample MGYA00511131_ERZ772977 | MGnify/ENA primary metagenome ERZ772977 (study PRJEB29015, sample SAMEA2737935) | human oral metagenome | biome: human oral; feature: human-associated habitat; material: dental | place: China | collected 2151 ...
CCGGACACGTCGAAATTGAGCTCATGCCCTCCTCCTATGTCATCGAGTACGGCAACGGCGATACTGCCACCAACTACACCGCGGGCAAACCGGTCACCACCTACCCTCGTGAGCGTCCGAGGCAGACGGATACCAGCTACGCTTACCAGCGTTCCGGTAACTTCCACGCGTACGCGACCGTGCATTACACGGCTCGTTTCCGCGTGGATGGTGGCCCGTGGCAGATGATGATGGTGACTCCGCAGGCGACCAGTGATCCGTTGCTGGTGCGTGTCTGGTGGGTTGATGTGGGCCGCGTGGCGGGTGACTGCAGCTACGACGACACTCGCTGGGGCTGCAAGAACGACCCCACGATGGGTAAGAAGGATAACCCGAACCCGCGCCTGCGCAAGGCCGATATTCGCACCGGTCAGCGCTGGCACCTGAATGATAACGGTGACGGGGATACGGAGTACTCGCTGCATCGCGACTGGCCCGATATGTAAACCAGTTCTGACCCAATATATAGATAACCGCAGCAGGCGGCCCTGAATGTTTGAACATTCAGGGCCGCCTGCTTTTATGTGTCTAAAATTTCGACCATAAGTTAGCGTCTTTGGTCGTAGTTAAAAACCATGGTCAAAGACATTAAACTACGACCAAATTTCTGCGAAGGCTCCACCTCCACATGGGTAAAGATTCGGTCACGACTTAGTAATTTCAGTCATGACTTAGCGTCTTTAGCGACGGTTAAAACCCCAGCCCAAAGTCACTAACTCATTACCGAAAAACTTATGTCATTACCGGCTCCCGCCTACCTGGTGCATCCGGGGGTCGTCTGCTTTTTAGACAGAGGTTTTCGATAGGTTAGTGTCTTCGCCGTGGGTCTTTAACCCGCAGTGAAGGCACTAACCTATCGAAGATCCATGAACCCGGTGCGCCCTCCATCTGCATCTGGTGGGGGCGCGAATATAACCCCCGCAGACACGCAGAAGCCACATGTGTTTCGAGAAGCCACCAAAGAAGTGGCTTTTCGAAACACATGTGGCTTCTCGGCGTTAATTAGACCGTTATTTAGACCGTCGGCTAGACCTTAGTTGCCGAAGCCCTGCAGGGTTGCTGCCCAGGCGCGGCGCGCCTCCAGAGCTTCCTTAGCCTTGGCGATCTTCTTGGAGTCGCCGCCCTTTTCAGCTGCGGCGAGCTCTGCCTCCAGTTCGGCGAGGGAGTCCTCGATCTGTGCGAGCAGGGAGTTCGCGCGGGCTGCCTTGGCGGGGTCGTTGCGCTTCCACTTTGCCTCTTCGGCGCCGTTGATTTCGTCCTGAATGCGGCGCAGTTCGCCGTCGATACGGCGCAGGTCGTTGCGGGGTACGCGGCCTGCCGCATCCCAGCGGTCCAGGATCTTCTCGAAGGCTGCCTTTGCTGCCTCAATGTCCTCAACGGGCAGGAGTGCGCGTGCTTCTTCGAGCAGTGCTTCCTTGACCTTGAGGTTTTCGGCGTAGACTGCGTCCTGCGCTGCTTCGGCTTCGTTGCGGGCGTTGAAGAACACGTCCTGTGCCGCGCGGAAGCGTGCCCACAGCTTGTCGTCTTCGCGGCGGTGGCCGCGGGGTACCTGCTTCCAGGCGCGCATCAGGTCGCTGTATGCGCGGGAAGTTTCAGACCAGTCAGTGGAGGTGGACAGCTCTTCCGCACGTGCGATCAGCTCTTCCTTGGCGCGCTTGATGCGTGCGTTGCGGTCGTCCAGCTGCGAGAAGTGCGCGCGGCGGTTGCGGTCGAAGGTGGTGCGGGCTGCACGGAAACGCTTCCACAGCTCGTCCTCTACGCTCTTTGCCAGGTGAATTTCGCGCTGTGCCTTCTTCCACGCTTCGAACAATTCGTTCATGCGGGAGTGGGAGTTCTTCCAGTGAATCTGGTCGGGGTCCTGGCCGGCAATCTGCTCGGCTTCCGCGACGATTTCTTCGCGGACGGCGAGGGCGCGTTCACGGTTTTCGATGCGTGCCTGCTGCTGCTTTTCGCCGAGTTCAGCGATCTGCTCTGCGAGGGTGATGAGGCGCTTCTGCAGGCCGGAGTAGTCGCCGACCATGTTGCGCACCCCAATCTGTGCACCGATGGAGGTGATGCCCTTCTGCAGGTCTGCGGCGGGGGCGTTGTTGGCGAGGCGGGATTCGAGCAGAGCAACCTGCGCCTCGACGTTTTCAAACTTGCGGGCGAAGTAGCTGAGCGCTTCTTCTTCGGAGGCGCCGGGCAGCTGGCCTACGGCGTATTCTTCGCCGTCGACAATGACGAAGACGTGGCCGTCCTCGGAGACGCGGCCGTACTGGCGTGCCTTTTCGAGGTTTACAGTGTCGTCGGGTTTGGTAGTCACCGCTATAACTCTTTCACTCGGGGGTGCTGGGGGTGGGGCGCCTTTGCGCTGTTCCCCGTGGTGGGCACCCGTTTGGGTGTGCGTGTGCACCTCCTAAGCATAGCCTCTGTGGGGTGTGTGTGAGTAGTGTCTGGTCGTGTTGTGTTGTGGGCGAACCTGCCGGCTGCGGGTTTGTGCGGCTTTACGCCGGACGAGGCGGGGGAGTGGGTGCTGTGCTGGGGCGGGTGTTGGTATGATGGGTAGATATGCCCGGAGGTGTTCCGGGGTTTTGTTGTCGAGTTCTTTGTCAAGGAGTATCGCGTATGGCTCGCAAGGCTTCGCTGTCTGGTTTTCCCGAGTATCTTCCGGCTGAGCGGTTGGTTGAGAATCATGTTCTGGACACTCTGCGTGAGACTTTTGAGTTGCACGGTTTCTCCCCGATTGAGACTCGTTCGGTAGAGACTATTGAGCAGCTGCTGCGCAAGGGTGAGATTGACAAGGAAGTTTACGCAATTTCTCGCCTGCAGGAGGACGAGGCTGCGAAGGCTAAGGAAAAGCTGGCTCTGCACTTTGACCTGACCGTGCCGTTTGCCCGTTACGTGGTGGAGAACGCCGGTTACCTGAATTTCCCGTTCTCGCGTTACCAGATTCAGAAGGTGTGGCGTGGCGAGCGTCCGCAGGAGGGCCGTGCCCGCGAGTTCACTCAGGCTGATATTGACGTGGTCGGCGACGGCGAGCTGCCGTTCCGTTACGACGTGACCCTGGCGCTGGTTGTTGTTGATGCGCTGTCGAAGCTGCCGATTCCTGAGTTCAAGCTGCGTGTGAATAACCGCAAGCTGGCTGAGGGTTTCTACCTGGGCTTGGGTTTGACTGATACTGCGGCTGTTCTGCGTTCTATTGACAAGCTGGAGAAGATTGGCGCTGAGCGTGTGGCTGAGGAGCTGCAGGCTGAGGCTGGTGCGAGCGCGGAGGCTGCCGCTGCCGCCTTGGAGCTGGCGCAGATTCGTACCGAGGATGTTTCTTTCGTGGAGCAGGTGCGTGCGCTTGCCACGAAGTATTCGGTGGAGCATGAGCTGCTGGATCAGGGTCTTGCTGAGCTGGCTGAGGTCATTGAGGAGGCGTCCCGCCGTGCGCCGGGTAAGGTGCTGGCTGACCTGTCGATTGCTCGTGGCCTGGACTACTACACCGGCACCGTGTATGAGACTGTTCTAGTTGGTCACGAGTCGCTGGGTTCGATCTGTTCGGGTGGTCGCTATGAGTCGCTGGCGTCGAACGGCAAGAAGACCTACCCGGGCGTGGGCCTGTCCATCGGTGTGACCCGAGTGGTGGCTCGCATCCTGTCGCAGGGCTTTGCGCAGGCGAGCCGTAAGGTGCCTTCGGCTGTGTTCGTGGCCCTGACGAATGATGAGGGCTGGTCTGCTGCGAATGATGTTGCGGATGCGCTGCGTGCCCGCGGTATCGCGTGTGAGGTGTCTGCGAATGCGGCGAAGTTCGGTAAGCAGATTAAGTACGCTGAGAAGCGTGGTATTCCGTTCGTGTGGTTCATTTCTTCGGATGAGTCGGGTGCCCCGGTTCACGAGGTGAAGGACATCCGTTCGGGTGAGCAGGTTGCTGCTGATCCGGCTTCGTGGATGCCGCCGGCTGAGGACCTGCACGTTCAGATTGTGCGTGCTGAGGGCCTGTAAATAGATCGGTAAATAGTAGAGGCCTGAATACCTGCGGTGTTTGGCCGCTGTAATATCTGGCTGCTATAGGCCTACATATGGGCCCGCATATGGATGTGTACCCGCCTGGTGGGGAGGATGTTGACCTCCCTGCCGGGCGGGTTTTTTGTGTGAGCCCAGATTCTCGATAGGTTAGTGTCTTCCCCGTGGGTCTTTAACCCGGGGTGAAGGCACTAACCTATCGACTGAGGCGTTTCCTCGCTTTATCTCAAGAGTAGTTTCCGCAAGTGGGTGATGACTTCCCGTTCTTTTTGAAAGATGTCTGCCCACGTGAGGTGCACGACCGTCCAGCCGGCACGGGTTAGGGCACGGTCGCGGGCGGCTTTCGTAGCGGTCCCTGCCGGGGTGGTCCACGTATTTCTGTTCGCCGTCGAACTCGAGAATGACCCGCGCCTCGGGCCAGGCGAAGTCCACCCGATAGTTGTGTCCCTCGCATGAAATCGGGTACTGCGTTACGGGCAGGGGCAGCATGTGTTCCATGAGTAGGCACCGGGTGAGGCTCTCGCCCGCCGACTCGCTGGATGCATCCACCGCCTGCGCCAGGAGGGGCCCTGCGGAGCTGCCGTACCCCGTGAGGTTCAGGAGAATCTCGGTTACCTCGCGGGGTTCCAAGAGTCCCCGCCGCATGATGGAGTCGGCGAGAACCACCGCCTCCCGAAAGGGCCTGGTGCGTGCACAATCTTGTAGCGTGCGAGCTACCGTCGTCACCATGATGGATGTGCCGGGTAACCTGGTGACTTCCTTGGGGCCGGTGGCGCTGTAATGCCGGGTGATTCTTCCCTTGTCAGAGGTGCTATGACTACAGCTATACACGCTTATCATTTGGGGAACAGAGAGTACATCAAGTCCCCATAGCGCCGCGGCTGATGTGTGGGAGAAGATCCCTTGAAGACCCATCATCTGAGCAGCGATGCACCGTACCGTGAGCCGCTCTTCGGGGGTGAGCGCTTGGGCATCGCGGGTGTAAATATAGGCTCCTCGCTGGATACGTTGCAGAGACCCTTCCGCCACTAGCTTGCGAATGCGTTTCGGCCCGATTCCTCGCAGGTTGAGCATCTGTGAGTTCAGCACGAATGGGTGTAGTTCTGCGGTACGGGTAATTTCTGGTGTAGCCGGTAGTACGTTTGGGACGCGTTGCCACGGAATAGTTGCTGTGTTCATAGGCTTTATCCTGGCAGGCTGTGTGAGGTTGTGGGGCTTGTTCGTGAAATCTGTGGATAACTTCGCGGATTCTACCGAAAAAGTGTTTGTCCACAGGCATGCGGAGTGGATTCCCCGGTAATACTTCGATAGGGTAGTGGCTTTTCGATAGGTTAGTGTCTTAACCCCGGGTTAAAGGCCCACGGCGAAGACACTAACCTATCGACCGCAGACCCCACACGAACCTGCCGCTCTACCCGCGCCCCTGCCTCCGCACCCTTTTTTCTGCCTTCGACCTGCCCGGAGGGGATACAATATATGAGGCGCACGCAGTGTGCGCATATCATCAACCGCGTGTACCCGGCTACTGTCTATAGTCGTGAGGTGCCCGCTATGAAAGGAATGTCTGTGCTTCGCACTCACACCAACGGCGAGCTGACCGCCGCAAATATTGGAGAGACTGTTACCCTGACCGGTTGGGTGGCTCGCCGCCGCGACCACGGTGGTGTCGCCTTCGTTGACCTGCGTGACCGTGAGGGTGTCACCCAGTGTGTTTTCCACAATGAGGCTGATTTTGAGCACCTGCGCAACGAGTACGTGCTGCGCGTGACCGGTCTGGTGACTAAGCGCCCGGAGGGTAATGAGAACCCGAACCTGGCGACTGGCGAGATTGAGGTTGAGGTGTCCGCCGTTGAGGTGCTGAACACTGCCGCTCCGCTGCCTTTCCAGATTGACGAGCACGTTGAGGTGGGTGAGGAGGCGCGCCTGCGCTACCGCTACCTGGATCTTCGCCGCCCGGAGCCGGCTCGCATCATGCGCCTGCGTTCGGACGCGAACCGTGCGGCACGCAACCTGCTGGCTGAGGACGGCTACGTTGAGGTTGAGACCCCGACCCTGACCCGTTCGACCCCTGAGGGTGCGCGTGACTTCCTGGTGCCGGCTCGTCTGGCTCCGGGTTCTTGGTATGCTCTGCCGCAGTCCCCGCAGTTGTTCAAGCAGCTGCTGCAGGTGGGCGGTATTGAGAAGTACTACCAGATTGCTCGCTGCTACCGTGACGAGGATTTCCGTGCGGACCGTCAGCCTGAGTTCACTCAGCTGGACATTGAGGCTTCGTTCGTTGATCAGGAAGACATCATTGAGCTGGGCGAGCGAATCGTTGAGGCTGTGTGGAACCTGATTGACGTGCAGGTTCCCCGTCCAATCCAGCGCATGACCTACAAGGATGCGATGGAGAAGTACGGTACGGACAAGCCTGACCTGCGTTTTGGTCTGGAGCTGACTGAGCTGACCGAGTACTTCAAGGACACTACTTTCCGCGTGTTCAAGGCTCCTTACGTGGGTGCTGTTGTGATGCCCGGTGGTGCTTCTCAGCCTCGCCGTACCCTGGACGCTTGGCAGGAGTGGGCTAAGCAGCGTGGCGCTAAGGGCCTGGCTTATGTCCTCATTCAGGAGGATGGCGAGCTGACCGGTCCGGTGGCTAAGAACATTACTGACGCTGAGCGTGCTGGCCTGGCTGAGGCTACCGGCGCGAAGCCCGGCGACTGCATCTTCTTCGCTGCTGGTGAGGCTAAGGCTTCTCGTGCGCTGCTGGGTGCTGCTCGTGTTGAGATTGGTCACCGTACCGGCCTGATTAAGGACGGCGAGTGGTCCTTCGTGTGGGTTGTTGACGCTCCCATGTTCGAGTCTTCTGCTGAGGCTACTGAGTCCGGTGACGTGGCTCTGGGTCACTCCGCGTGGACTGCTGTGCACCACGCGTTCACCTCCCCGAAGCCCGAGTTCATGGATACTTTCGACACCGACCCGGGTTCGGCTCTGGCGTACGCTTACGACATTGTCTGTAACGGTAACGAGATTGGTGGCGGTTCGATCCGTATTCACCGCCGTGACGTGCAGGAACGCGTGTTCGCTGTGATGGGCATTGGTGAGGAAGAGGCTCAGGAGAAGTTCGGCTTCCTGCTGGATGCGTTCAAGTACGGTGCGCCGCCCATGGGTGGTATTGCGTTCGGTTGGGACCGTATTGTGTCTCTGCTGGCTGGCGTTGATTCAATCCGCGAGGTTATTGCGTTCCCGAAGACCGGTAATGGTTTCGATCCGCTGACTGCGGCTCCTGCACCGATTACTCCGGAGCAGCGTAAGGAAGCTGGCGTTGATTTCAAGCCGAAGAAGAAGGACGAGGAGTAATCTTCTCTAGTCTTTGGTCGTGCGCCCCGTAGGGGGTGTGGGCCTGTGCGGCGTGGGCCCGGTGGGCGTTGAGTTGTGCCGGGGTTGCCGTTGAGGGTGGGCTGTGTATTCTGCTGGTGCAGGGTCGCAGCCCACCTTTTGTATCAACTGGCGTGTGTGCTGATTTGTGTACTCATCAAAGGGGGAGGGGAGCATGCGTATTGTGGTTGCCGGCCCGAGCGGTAGCGGTAAGACGACGTTCGCGGCGCGGTTGGGGCACCTCCTGGACATTCCGCATACGGAGATGGACTCGTTGCATTGGGGTCCGAGCTGGACTCCGCGCCCTAGTTTTGAGGCGGATGTTCAGGCGCTCATTGAGCGGCCTGCATGGATTACGGAGTGGCAGTATCCGCAGGTGCGCGGCCGCCTGCTGGAGCGTGCGGATGTGGTGATTTACTTGCGCTATAGCCGTGCGGTGGTCATGTGGCGTGTGGTTCGCCGGACGGTGCGCCGTGCGGTGACGGGTCAGAGGCTGTGGGCTGATAATGTGGAGCCGCCGCTGAAGAATATTCTGCGCGACCCGGACAACATGATCCGGTACACGTGGAGGAGTTACCCGCACGTCGGTGAGTTGCTGGCGGAGGCTCGAGGGCAGCATCTGCAGAAGCGTTTTATTGAGTTTCGTACCCCGCGGGCGGCGAACCAGTTTTTGCGTGCCGTGCAGCTGCGCGGCGTGCTCTGAGGCTGTTACCTCTAGAACTGCGGCTCCCCTAAACCAGCCGCCGAGTGTGGTGTCGAAAGAGATGTATGAGCCCGGTGAAGGCCGGCTCCAAGTTGAAAGGTGAAAGATGCGAGTAGTTATTCAGCGCGTGACCCGCGCGGCGGTGCGCGTGGCGGGTGAGACGGTCGGCACGATTGACCAGCCCGGCTACCTGGTTCTGGTCGGTATCACTCACGGTGACGGTGCGGCGCAGATTGCGAAGCTTGCCGATAAGACCGCGAACCTGCGCCTGCTGGAGGGGGAGAAGTCCCTGCTCGATGAGGGCGCACCCGTGCTGGCGGTCAGCCAGTTCACCCTGTACGGGGATGCGAAGAAGGGCCGCCGCCCCTCCTGGTCTGCTGCTGCGCCCGGCGCGGTGAGTGAGCCGCTGTTCAACGACTACGTGGAGGCGCTGCGTGAGCGTGGCCTGCACGTGGAGACCGGCGTGTTCGGTGCGGACATGCAGGTGGAGCTGGTCAATGACGGCCCGGTGACCCTGATTCTCGATAGTGAGACTCTCTAAGAGCGGCTCACAATTTAGACGCTAGGTTCTGAATTCTGGTCATGAGTTAGTGACTTTGGCGGGGGTCTTTAACCCGTACCAGAGTCACGAAGTCATGACCGAAATTTCCTGTGAAACGATAGAGTAAGACTATGGCTGATTCCCTCTTTGATCTTGAGCTGCCCGATGACGGGGACCGCGTGAGCTTGATTGGTGCGCCTGTTGAGGAGCCCTCCTCGCGTGCCTCTGCATCGCGTGCGCACTCTTCCCGTTCGGCGTCTCGTGCGCCGTTGGCAGTGCGGATGCGCCCGCGCACTATTGATGAGGTTCTCGGCCAGGATCATCTGCTGACTCCCGGTGCGCCTCTGCGCGTGTTGGCGGGGGAGAACGCCGGCCCGGCTGGCCCGTCCTCGGTGATTCTGTATGGCCCGCCGGGTACGGGTAAGACCACTCTGGCGCATGTGATTGCGCGCGCGCCGGGTCGTAAGTTCGTGGAACTTTCGGCGATTACCGCGGGCGTGAAGGATGTTCGCGCGGTCATGGATCAGGCGCTGCTCGACCGCGACATGTACGGCACGACCACCGTGCTCTTCCTCGACGAGATTCACCGTTTCACGAAGGCTCAGCAGGATGCGCTCCTGCCCGGCGTGGAGAACCGCTGGGTGATTCTGGTGGCAGCTACGACGGAGAACCCGTCGTTCAGCATTATTTCGCCGCTGCTCTCGCGCTCGCTCCTGTTGCGGGTTCATTCGTTGGAGCAGTCCGATATTGAGCAGCTGATTGACCGTGCCTTGGCTGATCCGCGCGGTTTTGATGGTGCGGCGGTCATTGATGAGGATGCGCGCGCCCACCTCGCGGCGGTTTCTGGAGGCGACGCTCGCCGCTCCCTGACCTCGCTGGAGGCGGCGGCTGCGATTGCGTTTAGCGAGGCTGAACAGGCGAGGGAGAAGGACCCGGAACCTGCCGAGCCCGTGCGCATCACCCTGGCGCACGCTACGGAGGCGGTGGACCGCGCCGCGATCCGCTACGACCGGTCGGGCGATCAGCATTATGACGTGGTGAGCGCGTTCATTAAGTCCATGCGCGGCTCTGACGCGGACGCCGCGGTGCACTACCTGGCGCGCATGTTGGAGGGTGGCGAGGATCCTCGTTTTGTGGCTCGTCGCATCATGATTTTGGCGAGTGAGGATATTGGTTTGGCTGATCCGCAGGCGCTGCAGGTGGCGACGGCTGCGGCGCAGTCGGTGGCGCTGGTGGGCATGCCGGAGGCGCGCATTATCCTCTCGCAGGCGGTGATTTATTGTGCGCTCGCGCCGAAGTCGAACGCCGCGTATAACGCAATTAACCGTGCGATTGCGGATGTGCGTGCGGGTGCTGCCGGTCAGGTTCCGGTGCATTTGCGTGATGGTCATTATGCGGGGGCTAAGCAGTTTGGTCACGGTGAGGGGTACATTTACGCCCATGATGCGCCGGGTCATGTGGCGGCGCAGCAGTACCTGCCGGATACCCTGCACGGCACGGTGTACTACGAGCCCACGCAGCATGGTTTTGAGCGTACGTTGACGGAGCGGCGTGAGCGTATCCGTAGGATTCTTGACGGCGGCAACTAGCCGCGCATCAATCACGCGAAATCACCCGCGCCGGTCGGTTATTCGCGCGAATAACTAGCGCGAACCACCCGCGCACATCAATCACGCAAACCACCCGCACCACACAGTAGGCAAACAGAAAGCGGTGCGTAGTACCTCGGTAGTACTGCGCACCGCGTCAGAGTTTTGAGTTTGTGATAGACGTCTTGGCTGCCAGCCTTCCCGGAAGGGCGGACGCCAAGCTTGTTATGGTCTCTAGTCTAGGCGATATGGGGGCGCGGTTCAAGCTATTTCCCATAAAGACACAGGTTAAAAATAACGAAATGATTACAATCCAACATCTTAGCGCCGCAATTTTCCGGGGAAGTCGCACCTAAAGAGTCCTGACGGGCATAAATAATTCTTGTGGGGGTCGTGTGGGCAAGCATCAAAAACCCACATGCATAGTGATTTGAACCAAAGATTTCCCAAAAGGCTGGTAAAGCCCGGGTGCATCCGGTAAGCTTGACGGGTCTGGCAATTACTATGCCCGCATCCGTGCGGGTGTCAGTAATGTAGCTGCGGGGTACTCTGCCCCGAGCTCTCCGCCCCACCGCCGTACAGCAACGACCGAATCGGTCGCGTACGGATCCCGGCGGGGTCAACCGAGGAGGCCAGTATTCAACAGACCGAGGCCCCACCCGTGAGGGTGCAGGAGCCTCACATATGAAAGGTAGATTGTGGCTAAGCACAACCGCACCCGCCGTACCGTGCGTCAGTCCCGTGCCCTGGGCATTGCACTGACCCCGAAGGCAGAAAAGTACCTCGAGCGTCGTCCTTACGGCCCCGGCCAGCACGGCCGTGCCCGCAAGAAGGCTGACTCCAACTACGCTACCCAGCTGAAGGAAAAGCAGCGTCTGCGCGCTCAGTACAACATCCGCGAGGCACAGATGCGCCGCGCATACCTTGAGGCAAAGCGTACCGAGGGCCAGACCGGTAAGAACATGGTCGAGCTGCTCGAGACCCGCCTCGACGCTCTGGTTCTGCGTGCAGGCTTCGCCCGCACCATTGCACAGGCACGTCAGATGGTTGTTCACCGTCACATCATGGTTGACGGCGTTCGCGTGGACCGCCCCTCGTTCCACGTCAAGCCCGGCCAGCTGATCCACGTTCACCCCAAGGCTGAGAAGACCACCCCCTTCCAGGCTGCGGCTGCAGGTGAGCACCAGGCAGTTCTGCCCGAGGTTCCCGCATACCTGAACGTTGAGATCGAGAAGCTGCACGCAAAGCTTGAGCGCAAGCCCAAGCGCGAAGAGATCCCCGTGATCTGCGACGAGCAGCTGGTCGTTGAGTACTACTCGCGTCTGGCATAATCTCGATTTTTCGAGAAGCAACCCGTCCTGCACCGTTCGGTGGGGGCGGGTTGTTCCCGTTTAACGCGCGGGTTTTTGGGTATATACACCAGAGGGCAGTGGTGCCGCTGAACCTGTGAATCTTCCTTCGCTGGGAGTTTCATGAGAGTTTAGGGGGCGCTTGAAGGATTTTTCGACTAAAATAGGGGATTGAACTGTGTATACAGTCCTGAACTGTACGCACGATCCGGCTGCGTGCCACGGTGGCACGCGGTCTTGTACGACTATTGATAAGCATCATGCATTGAGCGGAATGGGGTTATAGATGACCGGCGGAGATATTGCGGGCCTGATTTCAGCAGGAGTTTTTGCGATTCTGGTGGCCCTTCTTGCGCTACCCATTATTCGCCTGACCAAGGTGTTTGATGAGCTTATCGTGACGATTCGTTCGCTGAACCAGAGCACCGGCCCCCTCATTGAAGAGGTGACCCGCACTGTGGTGACCACCAATGAGCAGCTGGAGAAGGTTGATGACATCACCTCGAACGTTTCGGATGCGTCCGCGAACGTTTCTGCGCTGTCCTCGCTGGTCACTTCGACTGTGGGTCAGCCGCTGATTAAGGTTGCGTCCTTCTCGTACGGTGTGCGTCAGGCGTTCCGCGGCGGTAAGCCCGGCGATGCACACGGCACCGGCAACAACCACGCTGGCGGTCAGTATGGTTCGGCACAGTCCTCTTACTCTGCAGGTGGTGAGAACTAATGGGTCTGCTTCGTTCAGCTCTTCTGCTTGGCGCCGGCGCGGCGGTTGGTTACTTCGCTTCTAGGCGTGCCGCCACCTCCGAACCTGCTCAGCGTACCCCCGGCAGCGCCCTGCTCATGCGTGAGCACGGTGAGCTTGCCCTCAACCCGGAGTCTCAGATGGGAAAGTTCTTCGATTCGCCGATTGGCAAGCCCCTGCAGCCGTATGCGTTGCGTGCTGTTGAGTTCGCCGCCCGCGTGCGTGAGGGCATGCAGGAGAAGGAGATGGAGCTCAACGCTAAGGTGGAGCGCCAGAAGCAGGATCTGCGTCCTGGCTCCCTGGATACGTGGGACCGCCAGATGAGCTCGACTGAGATTGAGTCCACGAACCGCCGCCTGGCTGAGCGTGAACTCATTGAGGTGGAGGCTGAGATTGCCTCCTTGGAAGAGGCTCAGAAGCGAGCGCGTGAGCAGCGTATTGCGCGTGACCGTCAGCTCGGTGACGGCTTCTTCAACTAGGTTTTAAAGGGTGGTGTCTTCGCCCGTAAACCACGGTACGAGACTGGCTCGATTAGCCATTTTGCTCTCGGGCAGGCACCATAGGTCAGTAGACTAATTTAGAATTTCGCACAGATTACTCTAAGGAACGAGATGCTCTCACAGGAGATTTCCAAGCGCTGGATCGATTTCTTCGCTTCCCGCGGCCATACTGTGGTGCCTTCGGCATCGCTGATTTCGAACGAGCCCGGCGCTATGTTCACCATTGCCGGTATGGTGCCGTTTATTCCCTACTTCCTGGGCCGTGAGACCCCTCCGTTCTCCCGCGCGACCAGCGTGCAGAAGTGCATCCGCACCCTGGACATTGAAGAGGTTGGTAAGACTGCGCGTCACGGTACCTTCTTCCAGATGGCTGGTAACTTCTCCTTCGGTGATTACTTCAAGGAGAAGGCAATTCCTTTCGCTTACGAGCTGCTGACTACCCCTCAGGATCAGGGTGGTTTTGGCTTGGATCCCGAGCGTCTGTGGGTCACCATTTACGAGGGTGACGATGAGGCGTTCGAGATTTGGACTAAGACCGTTGGTTTCCCCGCTGAGCGTATTCAGCGTATGGGCATGAAGGAAAACTACTGGTCCACCGGTCAGCCCGGCCCTGCAGGCCCCGACTCGGAAATCTTCTACGACCGTGGCCCCGCCTACGGTAAGGACGGCGGCCCGGCGGTTGACGACGACCGTTACATTGAGATTTGGAACCTCGTGTTCATGCAGTACCAGCGTGGCGAGGGCATCGGCAAGGACGACTTCGAGATTCTGGGCGAGCTGCCGAAGAAGAACATCGATACCGGTCTGGGTGTTGAGCGCCTGGCAATGCTGCTGCAGGGTGTTGAGAACTTCTACGAGACCGACCAGGTCCGCCCCGTTCTGGACGCTGCGTCTAAGCTGTCCGGTAAGAAGTACCACGGCTCCGAGTCCCCCGAGGACGAGGGCTACGAGGACGACGTGCGTATGCGCGTGGTGGCTGACCACATCCGCTCCTCGCTGATGCTGATTGCTGATGGCGTGACCCCCTCGAATGAGGGTCGCGGCTACATTCTGCGCCGTCTGATGCGCCGCGCTATCCGCGCGATGCGTCTGCTGGGCGTGACTGAGCCCTGCCTGCCCGTGCTGTTCCCGGCTTCTTGCGAGGCTATGAAGGGTGCTTTCCCGTACGTGGGTGACGACTTCGAGCGTATTTCCCGCATTGCGTACGCTGAGGAGAAGGCGTTCCTGCACACCATTGAGACCGGTACTGAGCGTCTGGAAGAGGCTGTTGCTGCCGCTAAGAAGGACGGCTCCAACGCTGTCTCCGGTGCTGAGGCGTTTGCTCTGCATGACACCTACGGCTTCCCGATTGACCTGACCCTGGAGATGGCTGCTGAGGCTGGCGTGAAGGTTGACGAGAAGGCTTTCCGTGAGCTGATGGCTGAGCAGCGTCACCGTGCGCAGGCTGACGCTAAGGCGAAGAAGGGTGCGTTCGCTGACCTGTCTGAGCTGCGTAAGCTCGTGGACGAGCGCGGCTCCATCTTCACCGGTTACACCGAGCTGCGTACTGAGACTAAGCTGCGCGCAATCCTGGTGGATGGCGTGTCTGTTCCCGCCGCTAAGGCTGGCGACAAGATTGAGGTTGTCCTGGATGAGACTCCGTTCTACGCGGAGGCTGGTGGCCAGGCAGCTGATACCGGTGTTATTACCGGCAACGGCTTCATCATTGACGTTCAGGACGTTCAGCAGCCCGTGAAGGGTCTGAGCGTTCACCGCGCCGTTGTGCGTGAGGGCGAGGTTCATGCTGGTGCCGATGTTGTGGCACAGGTTGATGTTCAGCGCCGCCGCGACGGGGAGAAGGCACACTCCGGTACCCACATCATTCACGCTGCCCTGCACGAGGTGCTCGGCAACGAGGCTACTCAGCGTGGCTCCTTCAACAAGGAAGGCTACCTGCGTTTCGACTTCGCGTGGAACGAGGGCCTGTCCGAGTCCGCTAAGCGTGAGGTTGAAGAGGTTGCTAACCTCGCAATCCGCGATAACCACGAGGTGATTACCCGTGAGATGCCGCTGGCTGAGGCTAAGGCTCTGGGCGCTATGAGCCTCTTCGGCGAGAAGTACGGCGACGTGGTGCGTGTTGTTGAAATCGGCGGCGAGTTCTCCCGCGAGCTGTGCGGTGGTACCCACGTTGGTTCGTCCGCTGAGATTGGTTCGCTGACCCTGCTGACCGAGGGCTCTGTTGGCTCCGGTAACCGCCGTGTTGAGGCTCTGGTGGGTCTGGACTCCTTCAACCACCTGGCTGCTGAGCGTACCCTGGTGAACCAGCTGACCGGCCTGATGAAGGTTCAGTCCTCCGCTGATCTGCCGGAGAAGATTAACCAGACTCTGGCTAAGCTGAAGGCTGCTGAGAAGGAACTGGCTCAGCTGCGCCGCGAGAAGCTGCAGGCTGAGGCTGGCAAGCTGCTGGAGAACGCACAGACCATCGGTTCTGTTCGCGTTCTGGCGCATGACGCTGGCGAACTGGACGCTAACGGCGTTCGTGAGCTGGCTCTGGATTTGCGTTCACGCTTCGGCTCCGAGGCTGCGGTTGTTGCTGTGGTGGGTGTGGCTAATGGTCGCCCCGTCATCCTGGTGGCAACCAACGAGGGCGCTCGTGAGGCTGGCGTGAAGGCTGGCGCTCTGGTCCGCGTCGCTGCCGGTGTTCTCGGCGGCGGTGGCGGCGGTAAGGACGACGTCGCTCAGGGTGGTGGCCAGGATGCATCCAAGATTGGTGCTGCTCTGGACGCTGTCCGCGACGCTATCGCACAGGCTCAGGCCTAAATATGGCAGAATTCCAGCGCGGAGTGCGGATGGGTGTCGATGTGGGTAACGCCCGCGTCGGCACCGCCCTCAGCGACCCCGACGGTATCCTCGCCACCCCGCTCAAGACGCTGCGCCGCGACGTGAAGAAGAACTCTGACCGCCGTGTTTTGCGCAAGCTGATTGAGGTGAACGAGGTGGTGGAGGTGTTCGTCGGGCTTCCGAAGACCATGCGTGGTGGGGATTCTCCCTCCACGGAAATGGCTCGGGAGTATGCGCAGGCTCTGCGCTCTGAGCTGGATGCCGAAGAGAAAACACACATTAACATTTGGCTGGTGGATGAGCGACTCACCACCGTGAGCGCTCACCGTGCACTGCACGAGGCTGGGGTTTCCAGCCGAGATTTCAAGACTATGGTTGACCAGGTGGCGGCTGTGAACATTCTGCAGTACAGCCTGGATGCCCTCAAGGCGGGGCAGTCCGTAGCCGGGTACAAGGTGAGCGATCCGGCCCACGAAGAAAACCGACCGTCCGAGTCAGAAGGGACCGCGGTTGGTGCCGTCAACGAAACGGAGAACCTTCAGTGACCGAACAGAATAAACATCCCGAAGAGAGCGGGCTCGACCTCTTTAGGCCGACGGCTGAGGACGAACGTAAGGGTATTACCGGCATTACGATGGAACAGGAAATCGTGTCGGTGGCTACGTTGCGTGCGCGTAAGCGCCGCCGCCGCGCCGTCATGCTGAGCGCAATTTCCCTGTTTGTCGTGGCTCTGGTCATCATTTCTGGTGCCCTGATTACTCGCTACGACCCGTTCAAGAATCGTGACTACTCGGGTGGCGGTAACGGCACGACCGTGACGTTCACGATTCGTTCCGGCCAGTCCACCGCGCAGGTGGCTGCTGAGCTGGAAAGCGCTGGCGTCATTGCTGATGCTGATAAGTTCCTTGAGGTGTACACCAAGGAGAGCAAGGGTAAGTACTTGCAGCCTGGCACCTATGAACTGCAGCAGCACATGAGTAGCTCGAGCGCGATTAAGACCATTATTGAGGCGAACAGCAACGTACTGTACCTGGCGATTCCGCAGGGTAAGCGCGTGAGCGAAACCATCGATCTGATTGTTTCTGGCTCCGATGGCGCGTTCACCCGCAAGCAGGTTGAGGACGCAGTCAGCAACTACACCCAGTACGGTGTGCCGAGCAACTTCCCCTCGATTGAGGGTTGGCTGCACCCGGGTGAGTACCGTTTCCCGAAGGGCACCGACATCAAGAAGGTCATTCAGACCATGGTTGATAAGACCAAGGCTGACCTGAAGGAAGCCGGCGTGAGCGGCGATCAGAAGATCTTTGAGGTGCTGACGATTGCCTCCATCGTGGAGCTTGAGGCTCAGCCGAAGGACTACGTGGCGGTTGCGGGCATCATTGAGAATCGTCTGAACAACCCCGATGGTGAGACCTCCGGTCTGATCCAGTCGGATGCGACCGTGACTTACGGTCTGGGTGTCCGCTCGTACCACCTGACGGAAGAGCAGAAGGCCGATAAGAGCAATAAGTACAACACTTATGCGCATAAGGGTCTTCCTAAGGGTCCGATTGGTTCTCCGCAGTTGGCTTCGATTAAGGCTGCTGCGGCTCCCGAGAAGAACCCGTACTTCTACTGGGTGACTGTGGATCTGGATTCCGGTGAGACTAAGTACTCCCGCACTTATGCTGAACACCAGCGTTATGTTGAAGAGTACAACCAGTGGTGTTCTAAGCATCCGAACCGTTGTAGCTAAGCTGCTGCTGATTGGTTCAGCCGGTAGCTACGATTCGGTAGCTTTGGACTGAAGGTTCCTTGCTGAGGCGGGTACCGCCTCCACGAGAGTGGGGGAGGTGCCCGCCTTTGCTGTACCCGAATGCCGGGGGTGCTCGGTTGTACTCGGTTGTGCTCGGTTATTTGGCTATACCCGAATAGTGGTTTGTCCCTTAAAATGGGTAGAGTGCGCTCATGAACGCGGGTTCGTGGCGTGCGTGTCCGCAAGCCCGCAAGCCCCAAGTGTTGAGAGCGTTCCCCAGCGTTGAGAGCGAGAGAGTATCGATGAAGACTGAACCGTACCGTGAAGCGCCGTATCTTCGCCGCGCCTACGTGCTGGGGCACCCGATTTCCCATTCCCTGTCACCTGCGCTGCATCGTGCTGCGTATGACTTTTTGGGTGAGCAGAATTTGGGTTATGATTGCCGCGATACTCTGCCCGATGATTTGCCGGCGATTATGCACGGTGTGCGTCACCCGAAGGGTACGGAGGACGCCCCGTATATTGCGGGTCTGTCGGTGACGATGCCGTTGAAGACCGCCGTCATCAAGTATTGCGATGAGCTGAGTGAGACTGCCCGAGTGACCGGTGCGGTGAACACGGTGTATCCGCGCGGTGAGAAGGTTCTGGGCGATAACACGGACGTGATTGGCATTGTGAACGCGCTGCGTCACGCCGGTTTGGAACCGGAACCTCTCAAGGATTCTGCCGCGATTGTGGGTGGGGGAGCGACCGCTATTTCTGCTTTGGCGGCGTTGCACGCGCTGGGATACCGCCGCGTGAGCGTGTACGCCCGTTCGCTGCATAAGCTTGGTAGCGTGCAGGAGGCGGCGGACCGCCTGGGTGTTCAGCTGGAGCAGGTTTCTCTTGCTGATTTGCCGAAGAATCTTGCTGAGCGCGGTCATCATCCGGTGGTGTCTACTCTTCCTGCTCGTGCGGCGGATGAGTGGGCGAGCCAGCTGAGCGGGCTGAAGGGCGCCTGCTCGACGCACCGGCCGGTACTGCTCGATGTTGCGTATAACCCGTGGCCTTCGGTGCTGGCGAGCGCTTGGGAGGCGAACGGCGGCACGGTGGTTTCTGGTTTGGAGATGCTGCTGTATCAGGCGGTGGAGCAGGTTCTGCTTTTTACTGACCGCGCCCTGTCTGAGGGTGAGCTGCTGGGTTTGGTGAATGCGATGTGTGCGGCGGTTGATCTTGCGCCTCGTGCTTCCGTTTCGTGAAAAAAGCGTGCTTTCACTCGCTCAGTAAACAGGCATTTTATACACTATTTATACACGTGAAGAATTATTATTCCTTCCTCCTGCGCTGCGGTGCGGGTGCGATGAAAAGAGGTTAACCTATGGCTCTGCGTTGGCTCACTGCCGGAGAATCCCACGGCGAGGCGCTCGTCGGCATTATTGAGGGCGTACCCGCCGGTGTGGAACTCACCAGCGACATGGTGCGTGACGCCCTGGCTCGCCGCCGCCTCGGCTACGGCCGCGGTGCCCGCATGAAGTTCGAGGAGGACCGCGTGCGCATCCTGGGCGGTGTGCGTCAGGGCCTGACTCAGGGCGGCCCGGTCGCGATTGAGATTGCGAACACCGAGTGGCCCAAGTGGACTGACGTGATGAGCTCCGATCCGGTGGATCCGAAGCTGATTGAGGGTCGTGCGCGTAACGCCGCGCTGACTCGTCCGCGCCCCGGTCACGCCGATTTTGCGGGTATGCAGAAGTACAACTTCTCTGAGGCTCGCCCGGTGCTGGAGCGCGCCTCCGCCCGTGAGACTGCGACCCGCGTGGCGCTCGGTGTGGTTGCCGCCCAGATTTTGAAGGCTCTGGGTGTTGAGCTGGTTTCTCACACCGTGGCTGTGGGTGGCGTGCACGCTCCCGAGGGTGCCCCGGTGCCTTCGCCCCGCAACGTTGACCAGCTGGACGCTGACCCGCTGCGCTGCTTCGATAAGGCAACCTCCGACGCGATGGTTCAGCGCGTGGACGAGGCGCACAAGGACGGCGAGACTCTCGGCGGTGTGGTTGAGGTGCTCGCGTACGGTATGCCTCCCGGACTGGGTTCGTACGTGCACTGGGACCGCCGCCTGGACGCGCGCCTTGCCGCAGCGCTGATGGGTATTCAGGCGATTAAGGGCGTTGAGGTTGGTGACGGTTTCGCGACCGCAGACCGCCCGGGCACTGCCGCTCACGACGAGATTTCCATTGGCGAAAACGGTGTTACCCGCGATACCAACCGTGCAGGTGGTATTGAGGGCGGCATGAGCATTGGCGACCTGCTGCGTGTGCGCGCGGCAATGAAGCCCATTGCGACCGTGCCGAAGGCCCTGAAGACCATTGACACTTCCACCGGTGAAGAGGCTCGCGCCCACCACCAGCGTTCGGACGTGTGCGCCGTTCCCGCCGCCGGCGTGGTGGCGGAGGCGATGGTCGCCCTGGTGCTCGCTGATGCGGCACTGGAGAAGTTCGGCGGCGACTCCATTGGTGAGACTCGCCGCAACATGGATTCCTACCTGGACGCTATCCCGGCGTCTCTGGCGTGGGAGTCTAACGTGGCTGGTTGGGACGCATAGTGCCCCTTCCGGCAGAGTCTGAGGGCCGCGGCGCGAAGGGTCACGGTTCCGGGGAGGTTTCTGTGAAGCAGGGTGTTCGCCCGGTCGCTTCGAGCCCCCTTGCGCGCATTGCTGCGGCAACGCAGCGTGCGCGAGGGGGCGCTTCGCCGCGCCCGGAATCCGGCGTATCGAAACCCGGTGTATCGGAACCCGTATCTGCCGCGGCTGAGCAGGCTGTTGAGGCTGCGGGCACTGGGGCTCGTGAAGCTGTTGCGCGTGAGGCTGCCGCGTCGGTTTCTTCTGCCCGCCCGGCCTCTCGCGTGCCCACCCCGGCTGACCTGATGCGTTCTGGCACCCGCCCCCTGCCCGCCGCTGCGGCGAGCACGCAGGGTGTGCGCCTGTACGCTTCCTCGGTGTCTGAGGATGCCGACCCGGCGCTCGGCCTGGACGAGGACCTGCGTCTGAAGCTGCTCAGCGCCCTGCAGGGCATGGGCACCGCCGAAGAGGAACCCGGTAAAGAGCCCGCGGAACCCGGCAAGGAGCCCGCGAAGGCGGAAGCGCCCAAGCCTGCTACTCCCAAGCCGACTGCTCCGAAACCTGCCGCGCCGAAACCTGCCGCGCCCAAGCCGGCACCTCCGAAGCAGGCTCAGCCTGCAGAGGCGGCGGGGGAGAGCGCTACCGCTTCTGCTCCCGCAGCCCCCGTACCCGCAACTCCCGTAGCCGTGCCTGTGGCTGAACCCGCCAAGCCGGTGCGTCCGACCCCGGCGCTGTTCGGTAAGGTTCAGGTTGCCGCACCCGCAGTGCCCGCCGCGGAAGAAGAGAGCCAGGCAGGGGAGAAGCCCCTCGAAGCTTACGCGCCGGAAGAAACGCCCGCATCGGAAGAACCCGTTGCGCTGGAAGAAATCCCCGCGGAAATTCCTGTAGAAATCCCCGCAGCGGCGCTCGCAGAAGACGAGTCCGCTGGCGCTCGCATCCATCCGCAGCAGGTGCGTGAAATGCACGAGAACTTCGCAGAACGCTCCCGCCCCATCGTGCTCATCGGCCCCATGGCGGCAGGTAAGACCTACATTGGTACGCACCTGGCGCGTTTCTACGGCTACGAGTTCCTCGACGCCGACCAGCTCATCGTGGAACGCTACGGCGAAGTCTCCGAAATCTTCGAAATTTTCGGTGAGGCGTACTTCCGCGAGCTCGAACGCAAAACCATCGAAGAGGTCCTCACCTCGCCCGTGTACCGCAACACGGTGTTCTCCCTGGGCGGTGGCGCGCCCATGACCGATTCGGTTGCGGAGCTGCTCAAGGACGAATGCGTGGTGTACATCCTCGTTGATGCTGACACCGTCACCCCGCGCATTACCGGCAACAAGACCCGCCCGCTGCTACAACCGAACCCGGTCGAGCGGTGGACCGAAATTTTTGAGCGCCGCCGCAGCCGATACGAAGAGCTGGCGCACTTCACCCTGGATGCACGAGGCGGCCGCCCCATCACCGAGATGACCGCCGAGATCCAGGCGTACGTGACCGCAACCCGTGCCTCCCGCGCGCAGCGCCCCCAAGCATAACCCCTCACCTGTGAAAGGACACATGATGAGCACTCAGCCCACCCCCACTTTCGGTGCCTCCGGCGCGGAAGATATTACCCGCATCCCGGTGACTGGCAGCTCCCCGCGTGAGAACTATGAGGTTCTCATCGGCCACAACCTGCTCGGTAAAATCCCCGAAATTCTGGGCAACCGCACCAAGAAGGTGCTCGTGATTCACCCGCGTGCCCTGCGTTCCACCGGTGAGCTGGTCATGGAAGACCTGCGTGCCATGGGCTACGAATCGTTCAGCGCCGAAATTCCGGACGCTGAGGAGGCGAAGCACTACCAGGTGGCGGCGTTCTGCTGGCAGGTGCTCGGTCAGAACGACTTCACCCGCACTGACGCGATTATCTCCGTGGGTGGTGGCGCTATTACCGACGTTGCCGGCTTCGTCGCGGCAACTTGGCTGCGCGGCGTGCGCGTTATTCACATTCCGACTACCCTGCTCGGCATGGTGGACGCTGCCGTGGGCGGTAAGACCGGCATCAACACCGCCGAGGGTAAGAACCTGGTCGGCGCGTTTTGGCCGCCCGCCGCGGTGCTCTGCGAAATCGGTACCCTGCGCACCCTGCCCGAGCATGAGCTGCTGACCGGCATGGGTGAGGTCGTCAAGTGCGGCTTCATCGCAGACCCTGAAATCCTCGACCTGATTGAGGCGAACCCGAACGCCGTACGCGACTCGCAGTCCGCCGTGATGCGTGAACTCATTGAACGCAGCGTGCGCGTGAAGGCTGAGGTCGTCTCCGAGGACCTGCGTGAATCCGGCCGCCGTGAAATCCTGAACTACGGCCACACCCTCGCCCACGCCATCGAGCGCAACGAACGCTACCAGTGGCGTCACGGCGCGGCAGTGTCCGTCGGCATGGTCTACGCCGCCGAACTGGCGCTGGCAACCGGCCACGCCGACGAAGAACTTGTCGCACGTACCCGCCGCATCCTCGAATCCCTGGGCCTGCCCACCTCCTACAAGGCAGACGCATGGCCCCAGCTGCTCGAAGCAATGCGCCGCGACAAGAAGGCACGCGGCAACCTGCTGCGCTTCATCATTCTTGACGGTTTGGCTCGCCCGCGCGTCTACGAGGTGCCGGACGATTCGATTCTGTACATGACCTACCAGGAGATCATCTCCGAGTAGGTAATGGGTCCCGTACATTCACCGGACGCACACGCCACCTGCCCGCCGCATATGGCAGTCAGCGCGTGGCAGCCGGGTGGGGTGCCACAGATTCTGCCACAGAAACTGTGGCGCCCCTGCTAGGCAAATTCGTGCGCATCCTGTAGAATGTACGGGACATATTTTTGCTCATTGAAAACTTAGCGCCTCGCCGGTGTATCACTACGGCGTGAGCGTCGATGACACGAAGGAGAGCCCCATGGCATCCACTACCGATATTAAGAACGGCGCCGTCCTGAAGATTGACGGCAACCTCTGGTCCGTCGTTGAGTTCCAGCACGTTAAGCCCGGCAAGGGTGGCGCGTTCGTCCGTACCAAGCTGCGCAACGTTACCTCCGGCAAGGTCGTCGACCGTACCTTCAACGCTGGCGCTAAGATCGAAACCGCAACCGTTGACCGCTCCGACTACCAGTACCTGTACCAGGACGGCGACGACTACGTCTTCATGGACATGAAGACCTACGACCAGATCAACGTTCCCGCAACCGTTGTCGGCGACGCAGCAAACTACATGCTCGAGTCCCAGACCGCAACCATCGCAATGCACGAGGGTAGCCCCCTGTACATCGAGCTGCCCGCATCCGTGGTCCTCGAAATCACCTACACCGAGCCCGGCCTGCAGGGTGATCGCTCCACCGGCGGCACCAAGCCCGCAACCGTTGAGACCGGCTACGAGATCCAGGTTCCCCTGTTCCTGGAGACCGGCACCAAGGTCAAGGTTGATACCCGCACCGGTGAGTACCTCGGTCGTGTGAACGACTAATGAATTCGCGTACGAAAGCCCGATTGCGCGCCCTCGAAGTGCTCTTCGAGGCGGATCAGCGCAACGAAGATTATATTGAGGTACTCCGCCGCCGCCGACTGTACACGGTAGCGCAGATCTCTGCTTACTCTGAGGAAATCATTCGTGGCGTTCGCGACCACGACGAAGAGATCCGTGAGTTTGTGGAGACTTACGCTCGTGACTGGTCCTTCGAGCGTATGCCCGCCGTGGACCGTGCTGTGCTGCGTATTGGCACTTGGGAGCTTCTGTACAATGACGAAGTTCCGGATGCTGTCGCAATTTCTGAGGCTGTCGGTCTGGCGCGTGTGCTGTCCACGAATGAATCTCCGAAGTTCGTGAACGGTCTGCTGGATAAGCTCCGTCAGGTGAAGCCGACCCTGCTCGCGTAAGACGTCCCGCCGCGGCCTGCTGGCCTATAGCTGGTTGGGTTCACTGTTTGAGGATGCGCCCGCAGGGGAGCGTACGTGAAACCCCCGCCGTACTGTAGTTCGCTACAGGATGGCGGGGGTTTTCTGTGTCTAGGCATGTGTCTAGGAAGAATGACCGATTCGTTCGCTAATGAGCCGTAAACTCGGTAGAGTGCTATATGAATGATGATTTAACGGGCCTGACGGGTGTTGTTAGCCGAATGGTACTAATGCTCTGACGGAGAACTACAAGGAAGGTAGTATGCCGGAACTGACTTGGGTTGGTAAGAACAAGGTTGTTACCCACCATCTTGATGTGCCGTATCGTGTCCTCGAAAAGCAGTACACCTACGGCAAGACCGCAGATGGTACTGATGTTTCTTCTTCCGAGAATATGGTTATTCACGGAGATAACTTGGAGGCTCTTAAATCCTTGCTTCCCATGTATGAGGGGCGTGTTGATTGTATTTACATCGATCCTCCCTACAACACTGGTAATGAAAGCTGGGTCTACAACGATAATGTGAAGGACCCCCAGATTCTGAAGTGGTTGGGTGAGGTCGTTGGTAAGGAGGGAGAGGATCTATCCCGTCACGACAAGTGGCTGTGTATGATGTATCCTCGCCTGCGTTTGCTCCAGCGCTTGCTTGCACCGACCGGCGCTATTTTTATCTCGATTGATGACAATGAAGCGGCTCATTTGCGTCTAATCTGTAATGAGATTTTTGGTGCCCGTTGCTTCGTGGCGGATATTTCCTGGCAGCGTACCTACTCTCCCCGTAACGATTCCAAGGGTATTCCCGCGGAAGTAGAGCATCTTCTGGTGTTCTCTAAGGAACCTGGATGGCAACCCCGCAAGCTGGAGCGTACTGCAGAAGCAGATACGAAGTACAAGAACCCAGACAATGACTACTGCCCCTGGACGAGTAGTGACGCTTTTGCCCCCGGAGCTACTACCCACCAAGGCATGGTATACGCGGTTCAGCATCCGTTTACGGGTGAGCTAATCTATCCGACGGCTGGTAGGCACTGGTCGTTAGGTCAAGAGGAAGTCCTGAGTTCTTTCTCTGAATGGACCGAATATGAGCTTCGAGATATAGATGATGCTGAGAAGCGAGCTGAACTCTGCGGTATTCCCGTGGATGAAGTGCGTACGGGGGTTCAGGCGTTGATGCTGGTTAAGTCCCCCGAAGAGGCGCAGGCAGATGCCCAGGCTGTGTATGAGCGTGGACCCTGGCCCCGCTTCTACATCACGAGCGGTGGTAAGGGCGGTGTACGACGTAAGATCTACCTGGATAGCGTCGGAGGTATCCTGCCCTCTAACTTCTGGGACCATCAGGCGGCCGGACACACCGATGCCGCAAAGAAAGAAATCCGTGCAATCTTCGATGGGCGTGTAGCATTCGATACCCCCAAGCCTACGCGTCTGGTCGAACGTGTTCTGGCTATCGCCACCGATAGTGACTCCATTGTTCTCGACTCCTTTGCAGGGTCCGGCACGACCGCCCACGCGGTGCTGAACGCCAACGCTAAGGACCGTGGTAACCGCAAATTTATCCTTGTTGAGCTGGGCGATTACGCGGAGAATGTGACGGCGGAACGTGTACGTCGCGTGATTGACGGATACGTCGAGACTACTGCGGAGGAATCAGTCCTTTTCGACCAGAAGATTAACCTTGCTTCTCTGAAGAAAGGCAACCAGGTCTTTGAAGAAGCAAACGCCGTAGCGGCAGAGGCTACCCAGAGCGGCGCTTACACGAAGGTTTCAAAACCTAAGCTTTATACAGAAGTAACGGGTAAGAATAACGCCAGCGTATCTCTGCGTGTGACTGCCACCGTGGAACATGAAAAGAAAGCAGCCGGTGTCCCTGGCTCCTTTGCATATTATGAGCTGGGTGCTCCGCTCTTTGTACAGGATGGGCTGAACTCCGAAGTTCCATACGAGAAGATGGCGGAATACATCTGGTATTCAGAAACTTCGACCCCGTTGGACCCGCGAGGATACAACGAAGCCCATAAGTTGCACCCGCACTACCTGGGTAAGTATGACGACACGAGCTACTTCTTCGCATACGACCCTGAATCGGCAACTAGCCTGGACAGGAAGTACCTCGGCACTATACCTACGGAATGTGCCGCCGGATCCTACGTTATCTATGCCGAGACATGTTTGTTGGATGAGAAGGATCTTCTCGCTCATAACGTTACTTTCAAAAAGATTGCCCGCGATATCTCGCGTGTCTAGGGCCTAACGACTACTGATTTTACGATTGGAGGACGATAGCACTATGGAACTCAAAAAGTACCAGAAGCGGGTCATCGATGACCTCAACGACTATCTGGAGTTTCTGATGAGCACGCAGTCTCTCTCGCGAGCCTACTCCGAATACTGGGAGGCTAGGCATGTCACCGTGGGGTCTAAAACCTCGCATGTACAGGAATACCAGAACACCATCACGAATGTTCCAAACATTTGCTACAAGGTTCCGACGGGTGGCGGCAAGACTTTTCTGGCTGCTGCATCGGTCAAACCAATTTTCGATTACCTGCCGAGCACTGCCCCACGTGTGCTCGTATGGCTCGTGCCGTCTGAGGCAATCCTGACCCAGACTCTGCGAGCATTTAAAGACCCACACCATCCCTATCGGCGCCGACTCAACACAGATTTCGGAGGCAGGGTAGAGGTGTACTCTAAGGATGAGCTCCTGGCAGGTCAGTCCTTTAGCCCCACCATTATTGCTGACCAGCTCTCGGTGATGGTGCTTTCTTACGACTCTCTGCGTTCCAATAAGAAAGACAGTCGTAAGGTCTATCAGGAGAACGGTAACCTTACGAGTTTCTCCACCTTTCTGGGGAATCCTGACCGTCCCATTGAGAACGCAGCTGAAGGCTCTCTCGCGCAGTACATTAACCAGCTCAACCCCGTAGTAATCGTCGATGAGTCTCACCACGCTAAGAGCTCGTTGAGCAAGGAGATGCTGAGTAACCTCAACCCTTCCTTTATTCTCGACTTGACTGCTACCCCGCAGGAGGACGCCAACGTTATTTCCTATGTGAGTGCTTCGGAGCTCAAACTTGAGCACATGGTTAAACTGCCGGTTGTGGCTTACAACCGAACTTCTAAAGAGGAAGTGATTACGGACGCTATCGATCTGCGTTGCTCCCTGGAGAAAGTTGCGCTTGAAGCGCAGAAACAGGGCGGTCGGTATATTCGTCCTATCGTCCTCTTTCAAGCGGAGCCTCGCCATAAGGAAGAGGTCACTTCGTTCGAAAAGCTACGCGAAAAGCTAATTGCAGCTGGCATTCCGAAGGAAGAGATTGCCATTAAAACTGCGGAGAAGGATGAGCTGAAGAACGTTAACCTGCTGAGCGAAGAGTGCCCGATCCGCTACATCATCACGGTCAATGCGTTGAAGGAAGGTTGGGACTGTTCCTTTGCATACATCCTTGCATCAGTGGCTAACAGGACGAGCCGCGTAGACGTGGAACAGATTCTAGGCCGAGTCTTGCGCCAGCCTTACGCCAAGGTCCAGAGTAAGGGTGTGCTCAATATGAGTTATGTGCTCACCTCTTCCAATAATTTCTCGGAAACTATCCGTCAGATTATTGCAGGTCTTAACGCCGCCGGATTTTCGAAGCGTGATTACCGCCTTGCTGGTGACGAAGGACAGCTCGACCTGGAGAACAGCACCGATAAAATGTCTGCTGAAGAATCAGAAATGCCCGAGCAATCCTCCCTTCTGCCGGTCTCTGATTCCAGGGAAGATGCTACAACGGAGGAATTCCTGGACTTTGACGAGTCCCTGGTCTCTGCTGCCGTAGAAGTAAGGGATATCGAGACCTCCTCGCGTAATATCGATACGCACAAGGCGGAGGAAGACTCATATTCTCTGTCCTCAAAAAATGCGCTAGAGATGCTGAATCAGGCCGAGGAACAGGAATCTTCGTATCAGCAAGATATCCAAAAGATTGCTAACAACGTGGAGGTGTCTTTTATGGAGTACTCCGGAGAAGACTCAGTGAAGTCCTACCCTGTAATTGAGGAATTTAGGGATGAAATTTCGTTGTTGAGGATTCCGCAGTTCTTTATCAAGTCAGAGGAATCAGACCTGTTTAATCTTGGTAACGGTGACTACGACTTGTTGCAGAAAGAATCTCTCAATGCGGGATTCAACCTTCTGACAAAGGATACAAGTATTAACCTCGGCGCTGTCGATGAAGAAATGTATCTGATTGACGTCAAAGATCAGGCTGACACTCCTGTAACTTCTCGTCTCAGCAGAGAAGCCCAGCAGAAGATGCGCGAACATTTCATGAATATGAGCGATGAAGGTAAACGCTACGAAGCTATCGAGCAGATTTATCAGAGAGTCATTAAACGCATTAATGAAATTCCCGACAGTCAGCTCAAAAAATATATTGAACGGATTGTAGAGGGGTTCAGCGCAGAAGATATGCTCTTCTACCATGAGAACTCTCATAAAGTCGCAGAGCAGGTTCACACAAAGATCAAGCATCTTCTGGAAGAACACCGAATCGAAAAATTCAATACGGATCTCGAAACCGAATCCATTTCGGTTAGGAAGTCGTATGCCTTGCCTGACCTCATCTTCCCGAAGGAAACCGTCACGTACAGTATCTCTAAATCTCTGTATGAGGAAGAAGGAAAGATGAACAGTCTGGAGACGAGGTGCGCAGAGCGCTTCTCCGGTCTGGACAGCGTCAAATGGTGGCACCGAAATATCGAGCGTAAGGGGTTCTGCATTAACGGGCCTATTGGCAACCATTACCCTGACTTTATCGTGGAGACGAATAACGGTCACATTGTTATGGTTGAAACAAAGGGCGCCCACTTGAAGAATGAAGAATCTGCTCAGAAGCTCAAGTTGGGAAAGCGATGGGCAGATAAAGCAGGCGATATGTACCGCTACTACATGGTGTTTGATGAAGGAGATACTCCATTGGAAGGAGCTTATGAAATGAGCAAGTTCCTGGAGATTCTTCAGCGCTTGTAAAACAGAGTAGGTAGCGGCTGGGAGCTCCAGAGGTACTTCCCAAGATCCCGGAACAAATGCTGCTGTTGAGGATGCACCCGCAGGGGAGCGTACGTGAAACCCCCGCCATACTGTAGTTCGCTACAGGACGGCGGGGGTTTTCTGTGTCTAGAAGGCAAAGCGCACAGGAGGCCGTGGGTAGGGTTAATATTCGAGGCTTCACCGGACAACGCAGGCGGGGGAGTGCCCCCTCTGCGGCGCTGGGCGCCTTGAGGACGGAGCCCCCGCCCCGCGTGCCCGGCATGCACTTCATTCAGCGTTAGCTACTCACTTTGAGCGGATGCGGTCGCCTCGCTCGTAGCGTCTGCTTCGTTTCCGCAACCCTCATGAAGGGTCTCAGACTTGATAACAACGAACGCATTATCTTCAGAACGGCGAACAACAAAGACCCGTCGCGTTAGCTGCGGGTCCTTAAATTTCTTACCCTCAGCAGAGCGAACGTTGCTCCAGTCTTCACAGAACGTGATGGTTGCGCCGGTGTTGTATGAGACAGAACCATCGTCGTTCATGGTTCCATAGGTGACTGGATCGATGTTATTGAAGGCAATTTCGCCCTTGATAGGACCGTGGTTTTCTTCTGTGAACTTTTGAATATTCTCCACTTCTTCCTTTGTGTCTTCCAGGAAGTTTTTATGCACGTATCGGAGCAGCTCTTCATCGCTCGTGTGCTCCAGGTTCCCATGCATCCATGCATTCCAAATGCGTCGGTACTGTTCCAACGCATCGTATGCGGCCTTGAGGGTCGCATCTGCTGCTTCCTTCGACGGGTTATCCAGATCAACGTTCGCGCGAATCAGCACGGGCTCATAACCCGTCGGAGTGGGTGAAGGAGTGGGAGTTGCGGAAGCTTCAGCGCTTGCCGACTCAGTGCTCGCGGAGGTGGAAGCGCTCGATTCTGCGCTGACCTGCGTGCCGCCGGAACAAGCGGACAGGGTGAGCATCATTGCCGCAGAGAGCGCGGCAATAGAACTACGGTTAAACATCATTGTTGGTTCTTTTCTGGTGTGTGGTTGTGTAAACCGCAGAATTATCCATACAGCAACGTGTGGAATTCAGCGGAATGTTATCGGTTGATGCCATTACCCTAACATATATCCACGGAGCACACACTCCAGCGTATTATTTGTTCATTTTGTTGAGAGCCTGCTTGTTGCAGCGCAGATAAGGGACACGGTACGTGCCTCATCGCTGTGTCCCTCCCACCGTGAGCGGTCTCTCGCCGAACCTGAACGTAGCCTGTGAACTGTGGTACCCTACTAGAAGCACAAAACCTTTAAATCCGTCCCGTGAGGCGGGGAAGGAGACGGCTATGCCTGGGTCAACTGTACCCACATCCGGCGCGAATCAGGGGCGAAATCTAACCGCAGCCCCCCATTCGGCAACCCCTCAAAGCACCTCCGAGGACGCGACCACCGTCGGCCGCACCATCCTCAGCGAGGACGAAATCCGCCGCGCCCTCACCCGCATCGCCTACGAAATTATTGAAACCAATAAAGGCGTAGAAAACCTCGTACTCATCGGCATCCGCTCCCGCGGCGTGCCCCTCGCCGTACGACTCGCCGCCCGCATCCAAGCCATCGAGCCGAACTTCACCGCAGAAACACGAATCGGCGCCCTGGACATCACCGCCTACCGCGACGACCAGCGAACCGGCGGCACCACCTCCCCAGACACCGCAGGGGAAAGCATCATGCCCACTATCGGCATTGAAGGCAAAACCGTAGTCCTCGTTGACGACGTCCTCTACTCCGGCCGCACCGTACGCGCCGCCCTCGACGCACTCAACGCCCACGGACGACCCGCCCTCGTACGCCTGGCAGTCCTCGTAGACCGCGGACACCGGCAACTACCCATCCGCGCCGACCACGTGGGCAAAAACCTGCCCACCAGCGCCAGCGAAACCGTGCGCGTCGTACTGACTGAAACCGACAACGCAACAGACCGAGTTGACATTATCCAGCTGGGAGGGCTCTCATGAAGCATCTGCTCGACACCCGCGAACTAACCCGCGAAGAAGCCATCGAAATCCTTGACGTCGCCGACTACATGGCGCAGGTCAAAGCCGAAAACCGCACCCTCAACGTGCTCAACGGCAAGACCGTCGTCAACCTCTTCTTCGAGGACTCCACCCGAACCCGCCTCTCCTTCGAAGCCGCAGAGAAGCGCCTGGGCGCCGCCGTCACCAACTTCTCCGCTTCTGGCTCCTCCGTGTCTAAGGGCGAGTCGCTCAAGGACACCGCGCAGACCCTCAAGGCGATTGCCGCGGATGCGTTCGTGATCCGCCACTCGGCATCCGGCGCACCGCAGCGCCTCGCCGAGGCAGGCTGGACCGACATCCCCGTACTCAACGCGGGCGACGGCACCCACGCACACCCCACCCAGGCACTGCTCGACGCCGTATCCCTGCGCCAGTACAAGGCAGAACGCGACGGCCTCGACAGCCCCCGCGGCACCGACCTGTCCGGCATGCGCGTGCTCATCGTCGGCGACATCCTGCACTCGCGTGTGGCACGCTCCAACCTCTGGCTGCTGCACACCCTCGGCGCACAGGTCGTCTTCGTCGCACCGCCGACCCTGCTGCCGCTGAACACCGCCTCCTGGGTTGAAGAAGCCGGCCTGGAAATCTTCCACGACTTCGACGAAGCCATCGCCACCAACCCCGACGCCGTCATGCTGCTGCGCATCCAGAAGGAACGCATGAACGCTGCGTACTTCCCCTCCGCAGAGGAGTACACCGACCTGTGGGGTCTGACCGCTGAACGCTTCGCAACCCTGCAGGCGCAGCCGCAGCCGGTCGCAATCCTGCACCCGGGCCCCATGAACCGCGGCCTGGAAATCTGCACCGAAGCCGCCGATGCCACCAACTCCTGGGTCCTGCGCCAGGTCAGCAACGGCGTGGCGCTGCGCATGGCGGTGCTCTACCTGCTTCTGACCGACGGCTCCAGCGCCAAGCTCTACGCCGGCGACGAATCCTAAACGACCTTCCTAACGAGAGGAACCAACACCATGAGCAAGTACCTGATCAAGGGCGCAAGCCTCTACGGCGAAAAGGTCGCCGACATCCTCATCGAGGACGGCGTGATTAGCCGCATCGCAGAGAACATCGATGCCGCAGACGCACAGGTCGTCGAGGCGGCAGGCCAGGTGGCGCTTCCCGGCCTGGTCGACATCCACACCCACCTGCGTCAGCCCGGCTACGAGGCATCCGAAACCGTCGAGACCGGCACCCGCGCAGCAGCCCTGGGCGGCTACACCGCAGTGTTCGCCATGGCAAACTCCATGCCCGTGGCAGACACCGCCGCAGTCGTTGAGCAGGTTGACCGCCTCGGCAAGGAATCCGCATGGTGCCGCGTGCAGCCCATCGGTGCAGTGACAGTGGGTCTGAAGGGCGAGCGCCTCTCCGACATTGGCGGCATGGCGAACTCCACCGCGAACGTGCGCGTGTTCTCTGACGACGGCATGTGCGTGTACGACCCCGCCGTGATGCGCCGCGCCCTCGAATACGTCAAGACCTTCGATGGCGTTATTGCGCAGCACGCGCAGGAGCCGCGCCTGACCGAAGGCGCCCAGATGAACGAAGGTAAGGTGTCCGCTGACCTGGGTCTGGCCGGTTGGCCCGCCGTCGCTGAAGAGGCAATCATTGCTCGCGACGTGCTGCTGGCTGAGCACCTGGACTCCAAGCTGCACATCTGCCACCTGTCCACCAAGGGCTCGATTGAGGTTGTGCGTTGGGCTAAGTCCCGCGGCGTGAAGGTGACCGCGGAGGCAACCCCGCACCACCTGCTGCTCACCGATGAGACCGCACGCACCTACGACCCGGTCTTCAAGGTGAACCCGCCGCTGCGCACCGAAGAGGACGTCATGGCGCTGCGTCAGGCAGTTGCTGACGGCATCATCGACGTGATCGGTACCGACCACGCACCGCACCCGGCAGAGACCAAGGAATGCGAGTGGGCGTGCGCCGCGAACGGCATGACCGGCCTGGAGCAGGCACTGTCCATCATCCAGATGACCCTGGTTGACACCGGCATGATTACCTGGCGCGATGTGGCACGCATCCTCTCTGAGGAGCCCGCGAAGATTGGTCGCCTGGACCACGAGCAGGGCCGCCCGCTTGCCGAAGGCGAACCGGCAAACATTGTGCTGGTTGACCCGAAGGCAACCCGCGTCATCAAGCCTGAGGAGCAGGCAACCAAGGGTAAGAACAACCCCTACCGCGACATGGAGGTGCCCGGCTCGATCCGTGCAACCTTCTACGCTGGCCACCCGACCGTGTTGAACGGCGAGCTGGCAACCCCGCGCCGCTAACCTGCGCACGTGCGTTGTGACTGTGCCTGGCGGTGGTAGGTTCACGCCTGCCACCGCCTTGCGGGGAGCACCGCCTCCAACCCCACCAACCTAGACCCATCAGCCCAAATTCGAGGCCCCGACCTGAGGCCCCAACCGAAAGAGAGAACCTTTGTGGGAAAGTTCCTGACCGCCGTCATCTGCATCGCCCTGGTTGCCCTGTGCATCTACGGCATGTGGCACGGATGGCGCTCGCGCCTGGCACGCCAGGCGAACATGTTCGGCTCCCTCAAGGAAGTTCCCGAACGCTACGAGGGCATGACCGCTGACGCTGCTTTTGAGGGCGAGTACGTCAGCACCACGATCTTCGGTAACTGGCTGGACCGCGTGGGTTTCGACTCGCTCGGTTTCAAGAGCAAGTCCACCCTGCTGATTTACCCGGACAGCATCATCTTCACCCGTGACGGCGCGAAGGACCTGTGGATTCCGGCGAAGAAGCTCGCCGTCATCACCACCGACCGCGGTATGGCGGGCAAGGTTGTGGAGAAGAACGGCCTGGTTGTGATTGGTTGGACGCTGGACGGTCACCGCGTGCAGACCGGCTTCCGCACCCGCTACGCCGAGGATAAGCAGGCGGTACTGCAGGAGCTGCGCCGTATCGCCCCGAACGTGGTGGATGCGCCCGAGAAGTGGGCGGCAGAACCGGAAGCCTAACCGGCAGCGGGGGACCTTACGGAGCACTCCCGCAAAGCACCCCCGGACCGGCACCCCGGACTAATATTCCGGCACAGTATCCCGGCGCACCCGCACACCCATAGATTTTGCCCCACGGCAGGCGAACACCCCGCCGAAGGCACCATAGACTACCCCGGAACCTGCACGGTAGAGGCCGTACAGGAAGCGGGGGAGAACACCAGAGAAAAGGAAGAAGAGCATGACTGACATGACACGATCCGGCGCCCTGCGTACGGACCGCGCGCTGCTCGTCCTGGAGGACGGCACCGTCTACCGCGGCTATGGCTACGGCGCAACCGGCGCGTCCCTGGGCGAGGCGGTTTTCTCGACCGGTATGACCGGCTACCAGGAAACCCTGACCGACCCCTCCTACGCGGGTCAGATTGTGGTTCAGACCGCTCCCCATATTGGCAACACCGGCGTGAACACCACCGACGCTGAGTCCCGCAAGATTTGGGTTGCAGGCTACGTGGTTCGCGACGCCGCACGTGTGGCATCCAACTGGCGTTCTGAGCGCACCCTTGACGAAGAGCTCATCGAGCAGGGCATCGTCGGTATTCAGGGCATTGACACTCGCGCCCTGACCCGCCGCCTGCGTTCGAGCGGTTCGATGCGTGCGGGCGTGTTCTCCGGTGAGCACGCAGAACGCCCCGAAGCTGAACTGCTGGAGGAGGTGCGCGCCTCCGAGCCGATGGCTGGCCGTAAGCTCGCTGACTCCGTTTCGGTTGACACCGCCTACACCGTTGAGCCTCACCAGTTCAACTGGTTCGCACCCCCGGTCGCAACCATCGTCGCCCTGGACCTGGGCATTAAGTCGATGACCCCGCAGCGTTTCGCTGAGCGTGGCGTGCGCGTGCACGTGCTGCCCGCAAACGCAACCCTCGAGGACATCTACTCCTACAACCCCGACGGCGTGTTCTTCTCCAACGGCCCCGGTGACCCGGCAACCGCTGACGAGCAGGTTGAGCTGCTGCAGGGCGTGCTGCGTAAGGGCACCCCGTTCTTCGGCATCTGCTTCGGTAACCAGCTGCTCGGCCGCGCCCTGGGCTTCGGCACCTACAAGCTGCCCTTCGGCCACCGCGGCATCAACCAGCCGGTCATGGACAAGACCACCGGCAAGGTTGAAATCACCGCGCAGAACCACGGCTTCGCTGTGGACGCGCCGATTGGCGACTACGTGACCGCACCGAACGCCGAGTTCGGTCAGGTTATGGTCTCCCACGTGGGTCTGAACGACAACGTGGTTGAGGGCCTGACCTGTAAGGACATCCCTGCGTTCTCCGTGCAGTACCACCCCGAGGCTGCTGCGGGCCCGCACGATTCCGCCTACCTCTTTGACCGTTTCATCGACCTGATGGTCGCAACCAAGACTGCAAAGGAAGCATAAATGCCTCGTCGTACTGACCTTAATAGCGTCCTCGTCATCGGTTCCGGCCCCATCGTCATCGGTCAGGCAGCGGAATTTGACTACTCCGGCACTCAGGCGCTGCGCGTGCTGAAGGAGGAGGGCGTGCGCGTCATCCTCGTGAACTCGAACCCGGCAACCATCATGACCGACCCCGAGTTTGCGGACGCCACCTACATTGAACCCATCACCCCCGAGGTGATTGAGAAGATCATCGAGAAGGAAAAGCCGGACGCAATCCTGCCGACCCTGGGTGGTCAGACCGCGCTGAACGCGGCAATCTCCCTGGATGAGCGCGGCGTGCTCGCCAAGTACAATGTTGAGCTCATCGGCGCGAACATTGAGGCGATCAACCTCGGTGAGGACCGTGAAGCATTCAAGGGCGTGGTGGAGCGCGCCGGCGGCGAGTCTGCCCGTTCGGTGATTGTTCACTCTATGCCGGAGGCGCTGGAAGCCGCTAAGGAGCTGGGCTACCCGATGGTGGTCCGCCCCTCCTTCACCATGGGTGGTCTCGGCTCTGGTATGGCGTACAACGAGGAAGACCTCTACCGTATTGCCGGTGCCGGTATTCAGTACTCGCCGACCAGCGAGGTCCTGCTGGAGGAGTCCATTCTCGGCTGGAAGGAATACGAGCTGGAGATGATGCGTGACACCAACGACAACGTCGTGGTCGTCTGCTCCATCGAAAACTTCGACCCCGTGGGCGTGCACACCGGTGACTCCATCACCGTGGCACCCGCACTGACCCTGACCGACCGTGAGTTCCAGAAGCTGCGCGACATCGCGATTAACGTGATTCGTGAGGTTGGCGTGGACACCGGTGGTTGTAACATCCAGTTCGCGATTGACCCGAAGACCGGCCGCATCATCGTCATTGAGATGAACCCGCGCGTGTCTCGTTCTTCGGCGCTCGCGTCGAAGGCTACCGGCTTCCCGATTGCGAAGATTGCGACCAAGCTGTCCCTGGGTTACACCCTGGATGAGATTCCGAACGATATCACCCAGAAGACCCCGGCGTCCTTCGAGCCGACCCTCGATTACGTGGTCGTGAAGGTTCCGCGCTTCGCGTTTGAGAAGTTCCCGGCTGCTGACCCGACTCTGACCACCACCATGAAGAGTGTTGGTGAGGCTATGGCTCTGGGCCGTAACTTCACTGAGGCCCTGCAGAAGGCGATGCGTTCGCTGGAGCAGAAGGGCGCGTCCTTCTCGTTTAAGCCGCTGTCTCTGTCTGAGGCTGAGCTGGCTGAGCTGATTGAGAAGACGAAGGTTCCGACCACTCAGCGTATCTACCAGGTTCAGCAGGCTCTGCTGGCTGGTGCTACCGTGGAGCAGCTGCACGAGGCGACCAAGATTGACCCGTGGTTCCTGGATCAGCTGGTGCTGCTGAATGAGGTTGCCGGCGTGGTTCACGCTAAGCGTGACCACCTTGACCCGGAGACCTTGAAGCTGGCTAAGCGTCACGGTTTCTCGGACGCTCAGATTGCTGAGATTATCGGCTCTTCTGAGGATGTTGTGCGCGGTGTTCGCCACGCTCTGGGTATCCGCCCGGTCTTCAAGACTGTTGACACCTGTGCTGCCGAGTTTGAGGCGTTCACTCCGTACCACTACTCCTCCTACGACCTGGAGGATGAGGTTGCGCACCACGAGAAGCCCTCGATTATGATTCTGGGTTCGGGCCCGAACCGTATCGGTCAGGGTATCGAGTTCGACTACTCCTGTGTGCACGCTTCGCTGGTGCTGCGTTCGCTCGGTTACGAGACCGTCATGGTCAACTGCAACCCTGAGACTGTTTCGACTGACTACGATATTTCGACCCGCCTGTACTTCGAGCCGCTCACCCTTGAGGATGTGCTTGAGATTGTTGAGTCGGAGCGTCGTACCGGCGGTCTGATGGGCGTGTTCGTTCAGCTGGGCGGTCAGACTCCGCTGAAGCTGGCTCGTGCCCTGAAGGATGCGGGCGTGCCGATTCTGGGCACCACCCCCGAGGCTATTGACCTGGCTGAGGACCGCGGCGAGTTCTCCCGCGTGCTGGAGGAGGGCGGCCTGATTTCGCCCAAGAACGGTACCGCGTTCACTTTCGAGGGTGCTAAGCGCATCGCTGACGAGATTGGTTACCCGGTTCTGGTTCGTCCTTCGTACGTGCTGGGCGGCCGTGGCATGGAGATTGTCTACGATGAGGCGAACCTGGCACGCTACCTGGAGAACGCTACCGAGGTTTCGCCCTCGCAGCCTGCTCTGATTGATAAGTTCCTTGAGGACGCTATCGAGATTGACGTTGACGCCCTGTTCGACGGCGAGGAGCTGTACCTGGGTGGCGTCATGGAGCACATTGAGGAAGCCGGTATTCACTCGGGTGACTCCTCCTGTACTCTGCCTCCGATTACTCTCGGCCCGGACATCATCGCGAAGGTGAAGGACGCTACCGAGAAGATTGCTCGCGGCACCGGTGTGCGCGGCCTGATTAACATTCAGTTCGCGTACGTGTCTGAGAACCTGTACGTGATTGAGGCGAACCCGCGTGCGTCTCGTACTGTTCCGTTCGTGTCGAAGGCTACCGGCGTGCAGATGGCTAAGGCTGCTGTGCTGATTGGTCTGGGTAAGAGCATTGCTGAGCTGAAGGCTGAGGGCTACCTGCCGTCGAACATGGATGGCGCGTCCCTGCCTGAGGAGACCGCGATTGCTGTGAAGGCTGCGGTTCTGCCGTTCGCTCGTTTCCGCACCCCCGAGGGTGTTGTGGTGGATTCGCTGCTGAGCCCGGAGATGCGTTCGACCGGTGAGGTCATGGGTCTGGATAAGCACTATGACACCGCGTTCGCGAAGGCTCAGGCTGGTGCTGGTTCTCCGCTGCCGACCTCCGGTAAGGTGTTCATTTCGGTGGCTAACCACGATAAGCGTAACGTCATTATTTACGCGAAGATGCTGGAGTCGCTGGGCTTTGAGATCGTTTCGACCGGTGGTACCGCTGAGGTTCTGCGCCGTAACGGCCTGAACTCGGTGATTGTGGCTTCGAAGTTCGCTGAGGCGAATGGCGACCACTCGATTGTGGACATGGTCCGCAACGGTGACATTGATCTGATTCTGAACACCCCTGCCGGTGGTGCTGCTCGTAGCGATGGTTACGAGATTCGTGCCGCTGCGGTTTCGGTGGGCTGCCCGGTCATGACCACCATTTCTGAGTTCGCTGCGGCTGTTCAGGCGATTAATGCTCTGCGTGAGCACAGCTGGGACATCATGAGCCTGCAGGAGCACGGCGTTCAGCTGGCTGCCGCTGTGGACGCACGTTCCGAGGGTGGCGAGGTGTAATGTCCGCTGCTTTTGGTGATCGTCTGGCGAAGGCGATGGCGGAGCGCGGCCCGCTGTGTGTGGGTATTGACCCGCATCCGAACCTGCTGGAGCAGTGGGGTCTTGAGGATTCCGCTGCCGGCCTGGCCGCTTTTACTGAGGCGGTCTATGAGGGTTGCGCCCCGTTTGCGGCTGCGTTGAAGCCTCAGGTGGCGCTGTTTGAGCGTCACGGTTCGGCTGGTCTTGCTGTGCTGGAGGCGCTGTTTGCCCGCGCTGCTGCTGATGGTGTGCTGATTGTTGCTGACGCTAAGCGCGGAGATATTGGTTCGACCATGAAGGCGTACGCGGATGCGTGGCTCGGCTCCTCCTCGCCGCTGGGTACCGATTCGGTGACGTTGAGCCCGTACCTGGGTTTTGAGTCGCTGCGTCCGGCGCTGGATTTGGCGGATGAGAATGACCGCGGCACTTTCGTGCTGGCGTTGACCTCGAACCCCGAGGGTAAGAGCGTGCAGCACGTGGGCGCATCGGAGTCCGAGGGCGCTGTGGCTAAGCGTATTATCGCTGCGGCTACCGCTGAGAACGCTTCCCGCCAGTGGGAGCAGATGGGCCCGTGCGGCCTGGTGGTTGGCGCGACCGTTGGTCAGGCGCTGGTTGATTTGGGTATTGACCTGAGCGTGTTCAACGGCCCGATTCTGTCGCCGGGTTATGGTGCGCAGGGCGCTTCGGCGGCTGATCTGTACCGCGTGTTTGCTGGCGTTGAGTCGCAGGTGCTGGTGAATTCTAGCCGTGGCGTGCTGGCTGCTGGCCCGTCGGTTGAGGGTTTGGCGAAGGCTGCGCAGGCGGCTCGTGATGACCTGTTGGCGGCTCGCGGCGCATAGTTCGCGTGTTGCGTGAGGGGCGTGTGCTCCGGGTGGATTCTGTTGAGAGTCTGCTCGGGGTGCGCGCCCTTTTTGCGTGTATTGCGGGGGCTGAGGTGCTCAGCGTGGTGCGAGTTTGCTCACCTCTGTAGTCGGGGAGTGCGCCTGCTCTATGAGATGCGTGCGTGGCTCCACTTTTGATAGGGCGAATACTCCGCTATGCTATAGGGGTACTCCCTGATATTTACGTGCTGACGTGCGTAGACGTATTGTTGGTGTGAGGGTGAGTGCCGCGGGTGGAACGGGGGTTCTCGCGCTATCCGTGTTACATTGGTTGATAAGTAAAATTCTATAACTCGCAGAAATGGGGGACCCAACCATGCCGCTTACTCCGCTAACTGAGGATGCGCGCGCCTCCGCCCGCGAGAAGGCAGTACTTGCCCGAGCACACCGCCAGGAAATTAAGCGTGCACTGAGTGACCGTGAACTTTCCGTGCGTCAGGTGCTCGACATGGTCGATTCCGACCCTGCACTGGCTAAAATGCCGGTGGGGCAGATGTTGCGCGCACTTCCGGGCATTGGTGCCGTTCGAGCTGAACGCATCATTGAAGAACTTCATATTGCACCGACTCGCCGCCTTGGCGGCCTGGGTGTACACCAGCGTCGCAAGATGGTGGAGTACTTCAACCGTAATTCGCGGTATTTGAACCGTGCACGTCGCAGGACTAATACTCTGCCTCCTGAATCTTCTCAGCCCTAATACCTCGTGCCTTCAGCCGATGAAGGCGCAGTAAGGAAGCTATGTCTCAGCCGACTCTCACCGTACTGGCTGGCCCCACTGCTGTTGGCAAAGGTACGGTGTGCCAGTACATTCGTGAGAACTACCCGAACGTGTGGTTCTCTGTTTCCGCTACCACTCGTGATCCTCGCCCCGGTGAGGTTGACGGTACTCACTACTATTTCGTTTCGATGGAAGAGTTTGACCAGATGATTGCTGACGGTCAGATGCTTGAGTACGCTGTGGTGCACGGTAAGAACAAGTACGGTACTCCGCGCGCTAAGGTCCAGGAGGCTCTGGATGCTGGCCGCCCGGTGATTCTTGAGATTGACCTGCAGGGTGCTCGCCAGATTCGCGAGACCATGCCTGATGCTCGCCTGATTTTCTTGGCTCCTCCGAGCTGGGATGAGCTGGTGTCGCGTCTGGTGGGTCGAGGTACCGAGAGTGAGCAGGAGCAAGCTCGTCGCCTTGAAACCGCGAAGATTGAGCTGGCTGCTGAGAAGGAATTTGACGTCACGGTCGTCAACGACTCTGTTGAGCGTGCAGCGAAGGAAATTGCTGAGCTGATTGGCGCCGCCTAATCTGCATGCTTTGCGTTTGCGGTGGGGCTAGAGTTTCTTCCGACCTGTAGTTCTGCCGTGAGGCGTTGTGAAGGGTGGAGGTTTCGAAGAGTTTTCTTCGGAGCCCCCACCTTTTTGTCCGGGCTGATACGTGCGTTTTAGCCGTTGAGAGGGTAGAATAGTTCTTTAGTTTTGACCGTGCCCTCAGTGTGCCCGGTTTGCGCCATAGCGCGAACGGTGTGCGGGGGCGTTCGGTACGTACATTCCATCAAGCTATTTGGAGTTTTTAGTGGCAAACGAAAACAAGGAACACGAGGACTACAACTTCGTTGACGGTGTCGCTCCCGAGGGCATCGTGAGCCCCAGCGCTGACGCGCTGATTGAGAAGGCGGAGTCCAAGTACGGCCTGGTGATTTTCGGTGCCCGCCGTGCACGCCAGATTAACGCGTACTACGCTAACCTGCAGGACAATACTGCTGCGCACGTTGGCCCGCTGGTTGACGCTGAGTCGAACGAGAAGTCCCTGTCGGTGGCAATGCGTGAAATCATTGCTGACCGTGTTGTGGCGGAGCACCGCCCGGGCGCAAAGTTCGACGAGGACGGCTACCCGATTCCCGAGGATCTGTCCGCTGTGATTGATTTCAGCGCGGCTGAGTTCCCCGGCGCTATCGAGGAGGAGTACATCCCCGCAGGTAGCGAAGAGGTTATCGCTATCGAAGAGGTTATCCTCGACGAGTCCGCTGAGTAATCTGCTTCTACAAGGATTCTTTGACGTACCATGCGCATTATCGTTGGTATTGGAGGGGGCATTGCTGCGTACAAGGCGGCGATGCTCCTTCGTCTTTTTGCGAAGAATGGCGACGAGGTAATCGCCATGCCCACCCCGAACGCGACGAAGTTCGTGGGTGTTCCCACCCTGGAGGCGCTGAGCGGCAACCCCGTCTCAACGGACGTGTTTGACCGCGTGCCGGAGGTGAACCACGTGCGTCAGGCTGAGCAGGCTGACGCTGTGGTGATTGCCCCGGCGACCGCTGATTTGCTGGCTCGTTTGGCGGCTGGTCGTGCGGATGATCTGCTGTCCTCCACGGTGTTGACGACGCACGCCCCGGTAATCTTGGCGCCGGCGATGCATACCCAGATGTGGGAGCATCCGGCGACTCAGGCGAATGTGCAGACTCTGCGTTCGTGGGGTTATCACGTGATTGAGCCTGCGATTGGGCGTTTGACGGGCCCGGATTCTGGTCCCGGTCGCATGCCTGAGCCGGAGGATATTTTCGCGGTGGCTCTGGATGTGATCGCGCGCTTCCCGAAGGGTCAGGTGCACCCGGTGTACACGCCCGGTTACGCGCCGACTGAGCCCCTGTACACGGGTACGGAGCAGGAGCGCATGGCGGCGGCACGTGCGGCAACGCTGACTTCGGCGTTGCTGGGTCAGGTAGAACCCAGCCAGGCTGATTCGGGTCAGGCGACTGGCGCATCCGAATCGCTGCGGGGTCCTCTTGCCGGTCGCCTCGTGGTCATTACCGCCGGCGGCACCCGTGAGGCGCTGGACCCGGTACGCTTCCTCGGCAACCGTTCGACCGGCAAGCAGGGTGTGGCGCTCGCGGAGGCGGCACGCGACCTGGGCGCGACCGTGCACCTGATTGGTGCGAACCTTGAGGTTCCCGCGCCGGAGGGTGTGCAGGTGACCCGCGTGGTCAGCGCCCTAGAGCTGCGTGAGGCGACCCTTGAGGCGAGCGCAGCGGCGGATGTGCTGATCATGTCTGCGGCGGTGGCTGATTTTAGGCCCGCCGAGTTTGCCGAGTTCAAGATTAAGAAGAGCGCCGATTCTGAGGATGCGCCGGTAATTCAGCTGGTGCGCAACCCGGATATTCTGCGTGAGGTAGTTGTGCGCCGCCAGCAGGCTCATGAGGCGGGGGAGAGCACCCTCGGCCCGAAGCTCATTGTTGGTTTTGCGGCGGAGACCGGTTCGGCGGAGAAGACTCCGTTGGAGCTGGGTCGTGAGAAGCTGCAGCGTAAGGGCACGGACTTCTTGGCGGTCAATACCGTGGGTGTGAATCGTGGTTTCGGCACGGACGATAACACGATTACGCTGTTGTCGACTTTGAACGATGAGGCGCCGGTGTTCTCCGGTTCGAAGAAGGAGCTGTCGGTGCGTCTGTTGGAGCATGTGGCGGCTTTCCTGGCGGAGCTTTCTGCCTAAGCTTTTGGCCTGAGTTTTCTGTCTATGGCAACCTGGCGCATCCGCGTGTAGTTGCGGAGCGTTCATAGTTCGAAACGTTCGTAGCGTGGAGCCCGTGCGGTGCCTCCTGTGGGAGGTATCGTGCGGGCTTTGCTGTACCCCCTGATCTGCTATACCTTCCGGCTCTGCTGCCTGCCTGCTTCTCCGTAGCTCTGCCGCCTGCCCGCCTTCTTCTGTAGACCCCTTGGAGAGCATTATGTGCAAGCACTTGTGATGCGGGTTTCTTTCTTCTGGGGTTCGCTCGGGGGAGTGCCTCATATTTCTGTCATACTGGTGAAATTTCTGACCGTACCCCTGAACCGTCAGATAAAGGTCTTGTATCATGGCATAGAGAGTATTTCGCGTTGAAGGGGAAGAAACACCATGCCCGAGAATCAGAGCAAGCCCGCCACGGTAGAGTCCGCCCAGAGTGAGGAGCGCCCTCAGATTCTGGTGATCACCGGTATTTCCGGTGCAGGCCGCAGTACTGTCGCAAACGTACTGGAGGATGAGGGCTGGTACGTTATCGATAACATTCCGCCGCAGATGCTCGGTTCCCTGGCTGAGCTGGTGACCCGCGACGGTGCGCGAGTTCCGAAGGTGGCGCTCGGTATTGACGTTCGCGCCCGCGCCCTGTTCTCCGATCTTCCCGCTGCGATTGAGACTCTGCGCAAGTCCGACATTGACTTCTCCATGCTTTTCCTTGACGCCAAGGATGAGACCATTATTGCCCGCTACGAGGCTCAGCGCCGCCCGCACCCGTTGCAGGGTGAGGGTCGCGTCCTCGACGGCATCCGCGCTGAACGCACTCTCTTTGAAGGTCTGCGCCTCGCTTCTGACCGCACCATTGACACCACCGGCATGAACGTTCACGAGCTGGCTCGTACCGTGCGTGAAATGTTCGCTGAGGGTGCGGATAAGAAGCTGAACCTGACCGTGATGAGCTTCGGCTTCAAGTACGGTGCGCCTTCGGACGCTAACTACATGGCTGATATGCGTTTCATCCCGAACCCGCACTGGGTTCCGGAGCTGCGCCCCCTGACCGGTCAGGACGCCCCGGTGCGCGACTACGTGCTGGAGCACGCGGGCACCGAGGAGTTCATCAGCAACTACCTTGCGGCTCTTCGCCCCGTGCTTGAGGGCTACCGCCGTGAGGGCAAGTACTACGCCACCATCGCTATTGGCTGCACCGGTGGTAAGCATCGTTCCGTGGCTGTGACGGAGGAACTGGCTCGTCGTCTCTCTGCTTTCGGTGAGCTGAACGTGAATGTTCAGCACCGTGACAAGGGCCGCGAGTAAGTTTTTCCCGGCGTGTCCCAACCACCGCGTCGTGATTCATTAGCCGCCGTCCGGCCCCGCACCCGTGGGGCCGGCATACCGTTCCTTCCGGGTATGTGAGGTATTACTATGTCCACCCATTCGACCAGTTATGACACTCAGGGTATTCCGCGCCTGCCGGCTCTGCCGACTCAGGCTCTGCGCCTGTTGAAGACCACGCACCGTTCGCCGAAGGTCACGGCGATGGGCGGCGGCCACGGGCTGTACGGTTCCCTGTCTGCGCTTCGCCACGTCACGCCTGATTTGACGGCTGTTGTGACGGTTGCTGACGATGGCGGCTCGTCGGGTCGTTTGCGTGAGGAGATGGGTATTCTCCCTCCCGGGGACTTGCGTATGGCGCTTTCTGCACTGTGTGATGACACCGATTGGGGTCGCACGTGGCGTGATGTGATGCAGCATCGTTTTAGCGCGCCCGAAGGTTACGAGGGTGAGTTCCCGCTGGATTACCATGCTCTCGGTAACCTGCTGATTGCTACTCTCTGGCAGCTGCTGGATGACCCGGTTGCCGGTCTGGACTGGGCGGGCGCCCTGCTGAATGCGCGCGGCCGCGTGCTGCCGATGGCGCTGGATCCGATGGTCATTTACGGTACCGTGCTGCGTGAGCATAACGGCGGCGGTATTGAGCGTGTGAAGGTGGTCGGCCAGGTGAACCTTTCGAAGGAGGAGCGGGTTCACGATATTGGTCTGACCCCTGAGAACGCTCGCCCCTGCCCGGAGGCGCTCTCCGCTATTGAGGAATCCGATTGGATTGTTTTGGGTCCGGGTTCGTGGCGTACGTCGGTTCTGCCGCATCTGCTGTTGGACGCTCAGCGTGAGGCGATTATCCGCACGGAGGCGCGCCGCTGCGTGGTCATGAACCTCTCCGATGATAAGGAGACGGTCGGTTTCACCCCGGCAACGCACCTGGATTTGTTGCGCCAGTACGCCCCGAAGCTTCACCTTGACGCGGTGATTGCTGACGCTGACATGCAGGCTGATCACCGTTCCGAGCTGGAGCGGGAGGCTTCTGTGATGGGTGCGAAGGTTGTGTGGGCGCATCTGCGTTCGAGCTCCCAGCCGAATGTGCACGACCCGCTGAAGCTTGCGGCTGCGTATAACGAAGCGTTTGAGCTGAGCTCTTAGATTGACTGGCTTGGATTTGCGGCTCAGGCGTGATGCTTGAGCTGGCTGTTTTGTGCGCTCTTTTCCTGATTTTTAGACTTTAACACTACGCCCAGAAGGACCTTTCATGGCATTAACCACGCTCGTCAAGGACGAACTCGCCAACTACGAGGCAACGAAAGTCTCTGCTCGTAAGGCAGAAATCTCTACGATTCTGCGTTTTACCGGAGGCCTGCACATCGTCTCGGGGCGAATCGTGGTGGAGTCTGAGGTCGACCACGAGGCAACCGCCCACCGCATGCGCCGCACCATCGCGGAGATTTACGGCCACGACTCTGAGCTGACCAGCGTCAGCGGTGGTGGTCTGCGTCGAGGCGGCCGCTACATTGTGCGTGTGGATCACGGCGGTGAGGCGCTGGCTCGCCAGACCGGTCTGCTGGATTTGCGTGGCCGCCCGGTGCGTGGCCTGCCGCCGGCTGTGGTGAACGGCTCTCTGCAGGATGCCGAAGCGGTCATGCGCGGTGCGTTCTTGGCGCACGGTTCGCTGACTGAGCCGGGTCGTTCCTCCTCCCTGGAGATTACCTGCCCCGGCCCGGAGGCGGCGCTCGCGCTGGTGGGTGCGGCTCGTCGCCTGGAGATTATTGCGAAGGCACGCGAGGTGCGCGGCACCGACCGCGTGGTGGTGCGTGACGGCGAGACCATTTCGCAGCTGCTGGAGCGTATGGGCGCGACTAGCACCCTGACCACGTGGCGTGAGGCGCGCACCCGCAAGGAGGTTCGTGCGACCGCGAACCGTCTGGCGAATTTTGATGATGCAAACCTGCGCCGTAGCGCTCAGGCGGCTGTTGCGGCGAGCGCACGCGTGGAGCGTGCCCTACAGATTCTGGGGCATGAGGCGCCGGATCATCTGCGTTACGCCGGTGAGTTGCGTGTGTTGCATAAGCATGCGTCGTTGGATGAGCTGGGTCGTCTGGCTGATCCGCCGATGACGAAGGATGCGATTGCGGGCCGTATTCGTCGCCTGTTGGTGATGGCCGATAAGCGTGCTTCGGAGCTGGGTGTTCCGGGTACTGAGCTGCCGCGCGAGGACTAGGCGAAGGCTAGATTCTGCTCTTAAACGGCGCGGGAAGCTCGTGTGGCTGAGGTGTTTGTGACGGCTTTGTGACAAACCATAACCCGCTGTTTTTGAACAAAAACCGCATATTTTTCAAAAATGAGCCTGTGGATGGCTCCTTTCGCGTTGTGTGAGGGGAGTTATCCACAGGTTCTTTGTGTGCGCTCGTGCGTTCGCGCGCGTGAGCCTAGGGTAGGGGTATGACGAGCATGACCCCCAACCACGAGCAGAACCACCTGCAGAACCCGAGTGCTGCACCGAACAACGGCGCTGTGCAAGACAACGCACCCGAGCAGGGCGGCGCGCAGCGTAGCGCCCGCTCCCTGATGAACAGTCTCTACCGTAGCCCGCGCGCCCGCAAGAACGGTGCGCCGGACGCCGAGGACACCGTGCCGCTGGATATTGCCGCTGAGGTAACGCCGGAGGAGGTACCTGCCGAAGAAACACCTGCCGAGCCCGCGGCATCCCAGCCGGAGTCGAATGGTTGGGCTGACTGGGATCAACAGCCCGACTGGAACGAGGTGGACGATTGGGCGGAGTGGGAGCAGGCTGATCAGCCCGGCACCACCCGCAGTGCCCGTTGGGGCTTGTCGCCGCGCGTGCTGTTTCTGGTGGCGGTGTTGGCGTTGGTTGCCGTGGTGTGGGGTGTGACCCAGTTTTCGGCGGCGCCGCGTGCCGAGCAGATTGCCTCCCCGAGTGCTACCGCCGAGTCGGTGCAGGCGGTCGGTGCCCAGCAGAGCCCCGGCACCCAGTCCGCTACTCAGTCTACTGCCCAGCCGGGCGCTAACCCGAGTGAATCCGCGCAGGGTAGCGCCTCCGGTGAGGCTACCGTGCGGGTGCACGTGGCGGGTGCCGTGAACAACCCCGGCGTGTACACGCTGCCCGCGCAGGGCCGTACCGTGGATGCGATTGCTGCCGCCTCCGGTGCCGCCGCGGATGCTGACCTGGACCGCGTGAACCTTGCCGGTACGCTGAGTGACGGGGTGCAGATTTATGTGCCGCATCGTGGTGAGACGGCTGCTCCGGCGCAGATTCAGCCCAATGGTGGTACGGCGAATGCGGGTCAGGGTAATGCGGCGAATGGTGCGGCGCAGAACGGTGCATCTCAGGGCGGTACTCAGCCTCAGCCTGCGCGCACGCTGACCGCTTCGGGCAGCGCACAGAAGGGTTCAACCCCGGTGAACATTAACACCGCCACCGCCGAGGAGTTGCAGAGCCTACCGCGTATTGGACCGGCGATGGCTCAGCGCATTATTGCCTGGCGTGAGGCGCACGGCGGTTTCCGTAGCGTGGATGAGCTGGATGCGGTGCCCGGCATTGGTCCGTCGATGCTGGAGAATCTGCGTCCGCTGGTGACGGTCTAATGCACCGCCAGCAGAACCACCGGCAAAACCGCCGCCAGAACCGCCAGCAGGCGGGGGCTCGGGAACTCTTTCCCGGGTCCTTACGCCTCACCCGGTCCGCGGCGACGGCGTATCGCCGTGCCCGCTACCGCTGGAGCATCGGTGCTGAACGGTGGCGTACCCGCCGCGACGAGCAGGAGCTGCGCGCCCAGGGAAGCCTCATTCACCTGGACTTTCGCCTGAGTTTTACGGTGCTGGTGCTGTGGGTTTTTACCGCGGTGGCGCTGACCGTGGGCACGTGGCGGGTGGTGCATCCGCTGGCGTGCGTGCTCATTGCCCTGCTGGGGTGTCTGGCGATTCTGCTCTTCTTTCCGCCGCGTGCGGCAATGCCCTACAGCCTGCTCTTTCGCACGACGGGTCAGCTGGTTTTTCTGGCGTGTATTGTGACGGTTCAGGCGGTGCTTTTGTGCGCTACGGGGGTGGATGCATCCCGCGCCACCCTGCAGCAGGCGCAGGGCGCCTCGCTTCGTCTGAATGGAACGGTGGAGCAGGTTCGCCGCGTGGATCCGCGCACTACTCTGGTGGTTATTAAGCTGGAGGAAATTCAGGGGCGGAGCGTGCGTGCGATGGTGAATGAGCGGGTGCGCGTGTACCGTCGTGACGGTTCGGCAAAGAGCGCCGCGCAGCATCTGGAAGCAAGTTCGGAGGCGAGCGCGGGGATGAGATCGGCGGCTCAGCAGCGGGGGAGCGGCACTGTGCGCTCGCATGCAATTTATCCGGGCATGAAGGTGACCGCCCTCGGTACCGTGGAGTTCAACGGTTCCACGGCGAAGCTGAGCGGCGCAACTATTTTCCCGATGCCCGCCCCCGCCTACGGTGCCGGGTCGAACACCGTCACCCGGCCTGCGGAGGAACCGTACCTGTCCATGCTCAAGAAGCAGTTGCGCACCCGCGCCCTGGATACCCTCGACACGGAGTCGGCGGCGCTGGTTTTGGGCACCGCCTACGGGGACGATTCGCTGATGAGTTCCACCGCGCGGGAGGAGTATAAGCTCAGCGGGCTCAGCCATATTACGGCGGTGTCCGGGGCGAATATTGCCATTGTGTTTTTGGGCGCGTACCGGCTGGTGCTGGCGATTCGCCCGTACCGTTTCGCTAGCGCATACCTGCTACTTCGTTCCTGGATGCGGCGGTTGCGGGGGAGAAGCGCGGGCCATTCCCGACCACAGCAACCTACCCCGGAAAACGCGCACGCCCTGCCGCCGCTTGTGCACCGGCTGAGTACCCTCGCCATTCCGCACCGCGTCATGGTGCTGTGCGGGGTTGCGGCGGTGCTCGCCTACGCCACGCTGTTGGAGACTGAGGGTTCCGTGATTCGTTCCCTCGCCATGGGTCTGCTCGGCGCTTACGCGATGTTGCGCGGTTCGGGTCGCCAGTCTTTGGCGGCGCTTCAAACCACGGTGCTGATGTGTTTGCTTGCCGCCCCGCATCTCGCCGTGGATATGGGGTTCGCCCTGTCGGTGACGGCAACTTCCGCGCTGATTCTGCTGGGTCCGCCGCTGATTCGTCTGCTCATGCGCGTCATGCCGGTGTTCTGCGCGGAAATGCTCGCCGCGCCGATTGTGGCGTCCCTGTGGTGTACTCCGCTGATTTTGGCGATGAGCGGTAAGGTGCCGCTCTACTCTGTTCCGGCGAACCTGATTGCCGCTCCTTTGGCGCCGCTGAGTATGCTCGCCGGGCTGGTGGCGCTCGGATTCATGCTCCTGGGTCTGCCCGCTCTGGCGGATCTGTGCCTTTGTGCCGGTGGTCTTGCCGCGCAGGGTATCGAGTGGGCGGCACACACTGCCGCGCACGCGCCGGGTAACCCGTGGGAGCCCGGTTCGAGCGTGCCGGCGGTGGTGTGTAGCGCCCTTTGCGTGCTAGCGTTGAGCATTGCCCTCTGGTGGGTGGATGCGCGCCGCTACCGTGCGGTCACGCATCGGCGGTATTTGCGGGTGGTACCGCACACCGCACCCGCCTATCAGCACCCCCATCAGCCCGCCCGTTCTTAACCAACTCACCCTGACCGGCTAACCCTGCCCAACGCTAGGAGGCACCCGAGAAGAAAACGCTATGATGGATACTCGAGACTCTACCCGCGCTGCACCCCCGTGCGCAGCGGAGCCGAGTTCAGCCCGTACCCTGCAGATAAAGGCGAGTGATAAGCGTGTCCGAGCGTAAGCGTTCAACCCAGCGTGGTGGTTCCCGAGGCTACGCCCGCCGAGGCGGCCCCGCCCTCGACACCGCGTGGCGCACCGTCACCCCGGCGCCCGCCGTCATGCTCTACGGCCCGGAGGAATACTTTGCCTCCCGCGCTGCGGCACGCCTGCGTGAGCTGTTCCGCAGCATCCACCCGGAGGTGGACCGCGTTCAGATTAACGCCGCTACCTACACGGCGGGGGAGCTGATTCTGCACGCTTCGCCCTCCCTGTTCGGTTCTGCGAAGATTATTGAGGTTGAGAACGTCGCCTCCATGAGCGACGAGTTTTTGACCGATACGCTCGCCTACTTGAACGCCCCCGAGCCGGACATCATGCTCATTCTGAACCATTCGGGCGGTAACCGCGGCAAGAAGCTCATCGACCTGGTGCGCTCCCAGTTCGTGCTCATCAACTGCAAGGCGCTCAAGACCGACCGCGAGAAGAGCGAGTTCTTGGCGGGGGAGTTTGCCGCCGCCCAGCGTCCCATTACTGGCGGCGCCCTGGCGTTGCTGACTGCCTCCTCCTCCGACACTGCGGAGCTTGCCGCCGCATGCCAGCAACTGCTCTCAGACGTACCCGGCGAAATCACCGAAGAGGCGGTGAACCGCTACTACGGCGGCCGCACCGAAGTCACCGCGTTCCGCGTGAGTGACGCCGCGATTTCCGGTAACGCCCCGGAGGCTCTGCGTCTGCTCCGCCACTCCCTTGCCACCGGCACGGAGCCGATTCCGATGCTTGGCGCGCTCGCTATGCGTATCCGCAATATTGCGCGCGTGCACCACGTGCGTATGAGCGCTAACGAGCTGGCGCGTGAGGTGGGTATGTCACCGTGGCAGGTTGAGCAGGCTCAGCGTGACGGCCGCCGTTTTACCGGCGCCCAGTTGGCGCATATTGTGCAGCTTCTGGCTGATGCGGACGCTCAGCTGAAGGGTGAGTCGCAGGATGCTGTGTATGCGGTGGAGCAGGCTGTTTTGGCGATTGCTCTACCTCCGCGCCTGTAGTGCATAATAGAGCCCATGCTCGAAATTCTGAAGAAAATTTTCTTTGCTCTGCTGCCCTTCCTGCAGAAGGCGGCAGAGGATGCCCTCAACGACGCTACTGCGTCTAAGGGCGGCTCCGAGTCCTCCCAGAAGAGTGAGTCCCGCGGGGATGAATCTCGTCAGCGCGAATCTCATCAGGGTGAGGCTCGTACCTCCGGCTCTTCGGCGCCTAAGCCGAGCGCCTCGAAGTCTTCCTCGGCAAATTCCACGGCACCTAAGCCTTCCGCCCCGGCTTCGACCGGCGCATCCGACGGTTCGGATTACCCGGGCGATTACCGTGACATGATCAACTTTGAGTACTCGCCTTCTCTGGATGGCGACGCTGACCCGGGTGAAATCGTGTGGACGTGGGTTCCTTTCGAGGAGGACCATTCGCAGGGTAAGGACCGCCCGGTGCTTCTGGTGGGTCGTGACGGTGAGTACCTGCTGGCGCTGATGATGACCAGCAAGGACCACAATAACCGTGAGCACGCTGATCCGAATTACCTTGATATTGGTTCGGGCCCGTGGGATCCGCAGGGCCGCGCTTCTGAGGTGAAGCTGAACCGTGTGATTCGTGTTCGCCCGGATGCGATGCGCCGTGAGGGCGCCATTATGCCGGAGGATACGTTCCGCCTGATTGAGCGTGCGTGGACTCGCCATAACGGCTAACCCCTGTGCTTGATGCTGGGGTGCTTTAGCCGGGTGCCTGAGGGTGTCCGGCGTTAGATGTGGGGGCTGCGTGTAGCGGTTTTCACAGTATTTTTCTCTCCGCGGGGGTCTGTCGTGGAGGCTGTTCATCTGGTATTATGTGTGGTTGAGTGTCCGATGGTCATCGGGCACTGCTGGCCGGTTGCCATAGGCATCCCCACGCCGCTCAGTCGATGATCGGCCAGCGTCGCCCTCACCGACCAATAAGACAAAACAGAAAGTTTAATTGTGGCTAACATTAAGTCTCAGAAGAAGCGTATCCTCACCAACGAGAAGGCTCGTCTGCGCAACAACATTGTAAAGTCCGAGCTGAAGACCGCGACCCGCAAGGTCAAGGCTGCTGTTGAGGCACAGAACAAGGAAGCAGCTGTTGAGGCTCTGCGTTTTGTGAACCGTAAGCTGGACAAGGCTGTTTCCAAGGGTGTTCTGCACAAGAAGACCGCTGCAAACAAGAAGTCCGGTCTTGCTACGCTGGTAAACAAGGCTTTCTAAAACTTGCGGGGTACGTGAGTACCTCTCTGGTTTAAGGGCAGAGACCCCCTGTGTTCCCCCTCCTCTAAGGGGAATGCAGGGGGTCTCTTTATGCCCGGATTCCCTGCCTAGAGTCGGGGAGGCGCCCGCCCGGTGACGAAACCGCTTGCGGGTTACGGAAGAGCCCGTATAGTGGGAACTATCGGCGGTACCGCACACCGCCTGCCTATCATGAGCGCCCCACGCGGCGTCGCACATTATCAGGAGGCTCCCCATGAGTAGCGAGACCGCAGAAAAAGCCTACGATTATCGTGAAGACCCTGAGTATTGGCGTGCTCCGTTCGATTTTACGAAGCCCATATCTGATGCAAATACTCCGGAGGGGTGGATGCGTGCTGAGTTGATTGGGCGTTCTTTTAATGCTCCGGCTGCGCGCCCCGGTGCCGAGTATGAGTGGGGTTTAGCAGAGATCAAGCGTAGGTATGAAGCTAAGGAATTCCCCTTCGACGATAGCGAAGTAACCCTTTTGTATCGTGAGAAGGTAGCTAATGGTGAGTTGCCGGATGTTTATGCTGGCACTCCATACGATTTGGCGCTTCTGCCTTTCTAACATAGTTTCCCTTTCCGTCCGGGGTTTTGGGCGGCATAACCGAATATAGAACGTATTTTTACAACACCACACAACCACCGACCACGAGCTAAGGACAACGATGAGCCAGCCGAACTTCCCTCCCGCCCGACTCTTTGACGCTTTCGCCAAGCCCACCTCCACAGAACAGCCCGCGAAGAAGGGCCTGCTCGGCAAGCTGCGCCTGAGCGAATCCTCCGAGGAGGACAACTACACGACCGTCATGCTGGTCGGTTTCAACTCCGCGAAGGAACCCCCGGGCAACGGTGAGGACGCCCTCGACGTGATTCACCGCGCCTTCGACCCGTGCGATGAGAGCCCCGGCTTCGACATGGACGACTTCTACGACTATGCTTCCGTCGCCCCGCAGCTGCTGAACAATGACGACTCCGAATCCACGGTTCTGGTGTGGCCCAAGGTTTTCTACAACATGGTCACCATCCCGGAGCGCCGCCTGCGCCTGCTCGTGGTGACCGGCCCCGCCCCGAGCCTGTGCCTGCAGCGGTTCATGACCCGCTTCTTCAAGTACGTGAAGAAGCTCCACGTGGACCACGCGATCTTCGTTGAAACCTTTGAGGATCAGGTGGCACACACCCGCCCGTACCCGTACACGCTGACCACTCACGACGAGAAGCTGGCGGCTATCCCCGGTATTCTGCATGAGGACTACACCGGCCCCACCTCGGTGACGATGGCTATGTCTGCGCTCGCCGCTGAACACGGCCTGTCCTCCTCGGTCATGCTGCGTATGAGCATCCCGGGCTACCTGAGCTTTGACCAGCAGAACCCGCGCGCGGTCGTGAGCCTGATCGAGGCGTTGGAAGTCATCCTCGACATTAAGGTCGAGTCGGAGGAGTACGACCGCCTGCGCGCCCACGCTGATGAGTGGGAGGCGGAGCTCGCCGAAGAAATGGCGAAGGACTACGAGAAGGTTGAGCTGGTGCGTGAGATTGAGCAGAAGATGGATTCGACTCTGCGCACTGTCTCCGGTGAGGTGATTGCCGAGGATATTGAGGGCTACCTGGATTCCCTCAGCGGCGCCTCCGAGGGCGTAAATCCTGCCGATGATGGTGCAGGATCCGCGGAGGATTCTTCGGAACGTTAGGTCCGTTCGCACATATGGCGCGGGTATGGGAAAATGATAGGCAACTATGCCCATACCCGCAGCCAGCATCTCGAAAGGATGATGTGATTGGCACCGATGTCGAAGAACCCGCCCGTTCCGGCGGCGACCGACCCCGCGATTATTCGCAATTTCTGCATTATCGCCCATATTGACCACGGTAAGTCCACCCTCGCAGACCGTATGCTGCAGGCCACCGGCGTGGTTGCCCCGCGCGATATGAAGGCGCAGTACCTGGACCGCATGGACATTGAACGTGAACGCGGTATCACCATTAAGTCTCAGGCTGTGCGCATGCCCTGGGATGTTGACGGCACCTCCTACGCGCTGAACATGATTGACACCCCCGGCCACGTGGACTTCACCTATGAGGTGTCCCGCTCCCTGGCCGCGTGTGAGGGTGCGCTTCTGCTCGTGGATGCCGCCCAGGGTATTGAGGCTCAGACCCTGGCGAACCTGTACCTGGCGATGGAGAACGACCTGACCATCATCCCGGTGCTGAACAAGATTGACCTTCCTGCGGCTCAGCCCGATAAGTACGCTGAGGAGCTGGCGAACCTGATTGGTTGCGAGCCGGACGAGGTTCTGCGCGTATCGGGTAAGACCGGTGAGGGTGTTGAGGCTCTGCTGGACCGTATTGTGGAGGCGATTCCCGCCCCGCAGGGTGACGCATCCGCCCCGGCGCGTGCCATGATTTTTGACTCGGTGTACGACTCGTACCGCGGTGTGGTCACCTATGTGCGTGTTGTGGACGGTAGCCTGCAGCCGCGTCAGAAGATTAAGATGATGTCCACCGGCGCTGAGCATGACCTGCTCGAAATCGGCGTGATTTCGCCGGAGCCTGTCCCGTCGAAGGGCCTGGGTGTGGGCGAGGTGGGTTACCTCATTACCGGTGTGAAGGACGTCCGTCAGTCCCGTGTGGGTGATACCGTTACTTCCGCCGCGAAGCCTGCGCAGGAGTCCCTGGGCGGTTATGAGGACCCCAAGCCGATGGTGTTCTCGGGCCTGTTCCCGATTGATGGTTCGGACTACCCGGCGCTGCGTGACGCACTGGATAAGCTGAAGCTCAACGACGCCGCGCTGATTTACGAGCCGGAAACTTCTGCCGCTCTGGGCTTTGGTTTCCGCTGTGGCTTCCTGGGTCTGCTGCACCTGGAGATTGTGCGTGAGCGCCTGGAACGCGAGTTCAACCTGGACCTGATTTCGACCGCGCCGAACGTTATTTACGACGTGGTGGACGAGGCTGGCAACGCTAAGCGCGTGACCAACCCGAGCGAATTCCCCGAGGGTAAGGTCGCGACGATTCGCGAGCCCATGGTGGCGTGTACGATTATTGCCCCGAGCGAGTACATTGGCGCGATTATGGAGCTGTGCCAGGCTCGCCGCGGCCAGATCGGCGGCATGGATTACCTGTCCGAGGATCGTGTGGAGATGCGTTACCGTCTGCCTCTGGCAGAGATTGTGTTCGACTTCTTCGATCAGTTGAAGTCCCGTACCCGCGGTTACGCGTCGCTGGACTGGAAGTTCGACGGTGAGGAAGAGGCTGACCTGGTGAAGGTCGACATCCTGCTGCAGGGTGAGAAGGTGGATGCGTTCAGCGCCATTACTCACCGCGATAAGGCGTACTCGTATGGCCTGATGATGACTTCTAAGCTGCGTGAGCTGATTCCTCGTCAGCAGTTTGAGGTGCCGATTCAGGCGGCTATCGGTTCGCGTATTATTGCCCGCGAGAATATCCGTGCGATGCGTAAGGACGTTCTGTCTAAGTGTTACGGTGGCGATATTTCGCGTAAGCGTAAGCTGCTGGAGAAGCAGAAGGAAGGCAAGAAGCGCATGAAGATGGTCGGTCGTGTGGAGGTTCCTCAGGAAGCCTTCATTGCGGCACTGTCTTCGAGCGAAGAGAAGGAAAAGAAGAAGTAGCCTTTCGCTGCTGTAGCTTTTCCGGCTGTGTGCTGACCTGTTTGAGTGGAGAACCCGGCTGGTGCCTCGTGTACTGCCGGGTTCTCTGCACGCTGTCTGTTGATATACCGCCTGTTGATACGCCGCCTATTGAAGCTGCCCGAGTAGCCGCATGCGCGGCGCCCACATTGTTGATTCTCTACCCGTACACCTAGTTCCAGGAGGCAGAATGCCCGCCCAGCCCACCGGCGCCCCCGCACCCCGCGACGGGCGCATCCCCGCCACCAGCGCGGCAGGATGCGAAACCCGCGACTTCAGCCTCTACGTACACATCCCCTTCTGCTCCGTACGCTGCGGCTACTGCGACTTCAACACCTACGCCACCGAAGACTTCGGCAACGGCATCGGACTCGGCACCTACGCCGACGACGCCATCGCAGAAATCCTCTTCGCCGCCCGCACCCTCGAAACCTCCGGCGTCGCAAAACGCCCCATGCACACCGTCTTCTTCGGAGGCGGCACCCCCACCAAACTACCCGCCCGCGACCTCGTACGCATCCTGCAAGCAGCCATCGACGTATTCGGCCTGGTCGAAGGCGCAGAAGTCACCACCGAAGCGAACCCCGACTCCGTCACCCTCGAAGACCTGCAAACCCTCAAGGACGGCGGCTTCACCCGCGTATCCTTCGGCATGCAATCCGTCGTACCCGAGGTACTACAGGTGCTCGACCGCACCCACACTCCCTCGAACGTACCGAAGGTCGTCGCCTGGGCTAAGGAGGTCGGCCTGCAGGTATCCGTGGATCTGATTTACGGTTCGCCGGGGGAGACCCTGCAGCAGTGGGAGCGCAGCGTTCGCGCCGCAATCTCTTACGAACCGGACCATATTTCCGCGTACTCGCTGATTGTGGAGGACGGCACCAAGCTTGCCGCGCAGATTCGCCGCGGCGAATACACCATGCCCGATGAAGACCTCATGGCGGACATGTACCTGCTCGCCGAGGAACTACTCACCGAAGCCGGCTACAACTGGTACGAGGTCTCCAACTACTCGCGCAGCGAGGACACGTGCAGTGACCACAACCTCGCCTACTGGCGCAACCAGGACTGGTGGGGTATCGGCCCCGGTGCGCACTCGCACGTGAACGGTACCCGCTGGTGGAACGTGAAGCACCCGGTGCCGTACGCGCAGAAGGTGCGTGCGGGGGAGTCCCCGGCGGCGGCACGTGAGGTGCTGGACACCGCCACTCGTGCTTTTGAAACGATTATGCTCATGATTCGTGTGCGCGAGGGTTTGGCGATGCGCGAGCTGCTCGCCGTGCACGATGAGGTGCAGCTGGGCGCCTCCCTGCGCTGGCTGGTTTCTCAAGCTCTGATTGAGCCTGACGCTTTAACCTCTCAGGCTGAACCTGACCCTGAAGCTCACGTGCGTCTGACCCTCAAGGGTCGCCTGCTGGGGGATGCGGTCACCCGTGAGCTGCTCCCGGAAGTCTCGGAAGAGCTCTCGGAAGAGCACGAGGAGCACTAAGAAATACCCGCGTGATAAGGGGCTTTTCAGTTGGAGCTGCGCCTTGGCTCAGATCTGTCGTAGCTCCGCCTGGGCCCTGTTCCTGCTACCGCCTGCGCGCGGCGTACACCCCGGAATTGCCGTAATATTTCGGTGATTTCGGGGCGTTTTTGTGGGTTCAGAAAAAATTTTTAAAAATTTTTTCGGGGCTTTTTGGAGGAGTGTCAGGGGAGTACTAAACCTTACACAGGCGTGCTAATTGTTCGCATTTGTGCTGGACTAGCCGAAAGAATTTTCCACTCTCTCATACCACTTTGAGGGCGTGTATTTTTCGAATACTTTCCTGAGAAAAATTTTCCCAAAACCCCTAATTTCAAGTTGTGGTTGAAGGTTACGCAGTGCTATAATAGGTCATGGCAGGACGGTATATGTCTAACAGCGTGTTCTCGTCTTTGCTGAAGTTGAGTGAATACGGTTGTGGGCTCCTGGCAACAGGGGCCCACGATCGTTTAACAACGATTATCTACAGCACCATTCGGTAGAGTTTGCAACAATTCATGCACACTGGGCAAAGAAGCCCCAAAAGAAAAGCCCGGAAGAAGAACCGTAAGCCCTACACGCGCAGAACCAGCGGACACAGAACACCCGACACCCGCAGAAGTAACAAACGCAGATCCAGCAGGCACGGGCCCACCGGTGTACCGCCTCCGCCAGTAGCCTCTAGAGCAGTAGTACTTAAACGTAGAACGCCCCGCACACAACGTGCGGGGCGTTTTCGTAAAAGCTATTAGCGCGGTTTTTAAGACTCGGCAGACTCTGCGTTCTCGGTGGAGTGGAAGCGGTCCAGCAGGCGCGGGTTAAAGCGGTAGCTGTACGGCTCACCGCGGTTTACCTCAATACCGGCACGCAGCGACGCAATAGCCATGAATAGCCACACGAGCGCGCCCAGAACCATGGCAATATTGCCCATGCCGGGCAGGAAGGACAGCACCCACAGCACCACCAGAGCAATGGAGGGCAGGAGGGTGAAGTTCATCGCCTCGCGAGCTTCCTGCTCAGCGAAGGGCGCGTTATTGCGGCTGACGTAGAAAACCGCTGCGGAAGGGATGATGCCGAGAATACCGCCGAAGTGAGCGAGAGTCGCACGGTTGCGGTCCTGAATCACGCTAATCTTACGGGTTTTCTGGGGCCCAGTTGCCGGGCGAACATCGTTAGTCACGAAAATCCTGGTTCGATAGAAGTTTCTTGTGGCGATCACCTCAGCCGGTGGAAATACCCTCCGAAGAGGTAAATCGTTTGAGCGGCGGTGACCTAAGAGTGTAGTGATGTGCGGCAAAACCCGCAGGGGCAATGCCACACGCTCAACCATTGTACCGCTTTAGCGGGCAAAACCACAGGATAATGCCCTCGCGGGAGAGGTTCTGAGCAAACTCACACTTGCGCCCGCAGACGGGAGCGGAATAACGGGTTGCGGGTGCGGTTAGGCTGGGGTTAGGCGCCCGGCTCGGTCAGAAAATCGATAAGCGATTCCACCGGGCCGAGCAGCGTCGGATCCAGGTCGGCGTAGGAGTCAACGCGGGAGAGGATGTGCTTCCACGCCTGCGCCACATCCGCCTGCGTTTCATGCGGCTGACCTAGACGACGCAGCGTACCCTTCTTGAAGTCCTCACCGCGCGGCACCTGCGGCCACGCCTTCAAACCCAGCACCGAGGGCTTGACTGCCTGCCAAATATCGATGAACGGGTGACCCACAATCTTTACGTGCCCGGCGGCACCCGGCACAGCCATCGCCTCCGCAACAATGCGCTGCTCCTTCGTGCCCTCAATCAGGTGGTCGACCAGAATACCCAGGCGGCGGCCCGGGCCCGGCGCGAACTCACGAATAGCGCCGGCAAGATCATCCACGCCGTGCAGCGGCTCCACGACAATACCCTCAACGCGCAGATCGTGGCCCCAGACCTTCTCCACCAGCTCGGCATCGTGCAGGCCCTCAACCCAGATGCGGGAGGCGCGCGCCACCCTAGCCGGGGCGTTCTTCACCGCGATAGAACCGGAGCGAGAAATCGTGCGCTTCGGCTCCTTCGCAGCCACCGGGGCGACAATCTCAACGGGCTCACCCTCAATGAGGTAGCCAGGGCCCAGCGGGAAGTTTTTCACGCGGCCCTTCGCGTCCTCGAGTCCGAAGAAGAGGGCACCGCCGATGCGTTCAGCCTTCACGACCTCACCCACCCAGCCGTTAATATCCTCAATGAGCAGGCCGCGGCGTAGCGGCACCTTACGCGGGGGCGGCGCCTGGCGGCTCATGCGGGCGGCGTTTAGATCCTGGGCACCCCAGCCGTAGGGGGAGTGGTGGGTACTCAACGTATTCTCCTTTGGGGCGTAGGGGCAGCAAGAGCCGGTAGGGCGGTGGCAGCGCCGGAACCATAAGACAGAATAATCAGACGGAACCGTGAGACAGAACCGGCGGGGGAACTAAAACGGGGTTCGGGGCGCGCCGCAGATTAAGCGGATAGCGGGAGCGACCCCCATTCAGCCTAGCCATTGTATCGGGTCGGGGGCAGTATCCCCTAGAATTGATACGACCATTGTTGGCGGTGCACTCATCGAGCACCGCCATCGTCTCGAGAGGAAGGAAACGCATGAGCCACTACGATACTCTCGGCGTATCGAACGACGCCAGCCCCGAAGAGATCAAGAAGGCGTACCGAAAGAAGGCACGCCAGCTGCACCCCGACGTGAACCCCTCCGAGGAGGCAGCCGAAGAGTTCAAGCGCGTCACCCTCGCCTACGAGGTGCTCTCCGACCCCGAAAAGCGTCGCAACTATGACACCACCGGCGACGAACAGGGCCGCGCAGGCTACCCCGGAGGCGGCGGCTACCCGGGCGGCGGATTCAGCGGCTTCGGCGGTTTTGAGGACCTGCTGAACATGTTCACCGGCGGCGCGGCAGGTGCCCGCGGCCCCGCATCCCGCATGCGTCAGGGCCAGGACGACCTGATTACCGTCTCCATCAGCCTGCAGGACGCCGTGTTCGGTGTTGAGAAGACCATTGAGCGTCGCTCCGCCGTGACCTGTAAGTCCTGTAACGGTGAAGGCACCGCAGAGGGCACCCAGCCCGAAACCTGCACCACCTGCTCCGGTCACGGTTTCATGCAGCGCCGTGTGCAGTCCATCCTCGGTACCGTCATGCAGCAGGTTGAATGCCCCGACTGCCACGGCTACGGCACCGTCATTAAGACCCCCTGCCCTGAATGCCACGGTCAGGGTCGCGTCCGTGAAGACGTGCCGCTGACCTTCAACGTTCCCGCCGGCGTGCACGATCAGGCGCGTATCCGCCTGCGCGGCAAGGGCGAAGCCGGCCTGTATGGTGGCCCCAACGGTGACCTGTACATTGACCTGAACGTCAAGCGCGACAAGTACTTTAGCCGCGAGGGCGACAACCTGGCCACCACCGTGAACATCCCCATGGTCGCAGCGGCACTAGGTACCACCATTCCGCTGAAGACCTTCGACGGCGACCAGGAAGTTGTTATCCCGGCAGGCACTCAGAGCGGTGACGTGATCACCCTCAACGGCCTGGGCGCAACCGTGCTCGGCACCGAGCGTCGCGGCGACCTGCTGGTGCGTATCCAGGTGGTCACCCCCACCGACATGACCGAAGAACAGCGTGAACTGCTGCGCCAGTTCGCCGCCCTGCGCGGTGAATCCCTCACCGAAGGTTCGCAGGTCAAGCACCGCGGCGGTCTCTTCTCCCGCCTGAAGGACCAGTTCAAGTAGGATTCCTACACCAAACTGAGGATGCGGCGGGTGCGGTACTCAACCCGCACCCGCCGCTTTCCTGTTAGCACTGCTGTTAGCGCTATTGTCAGCGCTGCTGACAGGAAAGCGCTGTACGCGCCCGCGCTAAGCTACTCACCTATTTCACACTCCACCCACACTACCCACGCTTTCAGCCCGCACCTCAAGGAGAACCATGAGCGCCCCCATCTTCTACATCAGCACGGAAGAATACGACGCACTCATCCCCGGCGCCACCTGTGCGCTCGGCGGCTCCGAAGGCAAGCACGCCCTCGTCAAGCGCCTTGAGCTCGGCGAACGCATCGACCTGGGTGACGGCACCGGCCGCCGCGCACTCGGTACGGTCGCCTCCATTAACACGGACGGCGTGAGCGTGCAGGTGCAGGAGCTGCGCGAGGAACGCAGCGTGCCCTCCATCTACCTGGTGCAGGCGCTCGCGAAGGACGGCCGCGACCTGCTCGCCATCGAGACCGCGACCGAGCTGGGCGTGTACGGTGTGCTTCCGTGGAGTGCGGACCGCTCCATCGTGCGTTGGAAGGGGGAGCGCGCCTCCAAGGCACACACCAAGTGGCAGAACACCGTCACCGCCGCGGCGAAGCAGTCGCGCCGCGCACTTATTCCCGAGGTGTACGACCTGTACAGCACCGCCGACCTGGTGGAACTCATTGAAGAAGTAGCCGGCTCGGAGCAGTCCGCCGCCGTGTTCATCCTGCATGAGCAGGCGACCGAACGCCTCAGCGCCTTGGCACGCAAGCTTGTCGAGGCAGAGACCCTGCCCGAAGAAATCTACCTGCTCGTCGGTCCTGAAGGCGGCATTAGCGACCGCGAAGTGCAGCTCTTCACCGACGCCGGCGCGCAGCTGGCACTGCTCGGTGACGAGGTGCTACGTTCCTCCACCGCCGGTTCTGCCGCCATGTGCACCCTGAACGTGGTGCTGGGTCGCTGGTAGAGCACCTCCGGTAGAGCGCTGCCGCTCAAGGCCAGCCCCGGCACAGTCCAGCCGGTAAAACCGTCTGCTAGAACCCAGCTGATAGAGCCCACCCCGAGCGTGACACATCACGCACATCTATACTTGTAAATACATCACTAGCCAAGGAGCCCATATGACTACCTCCCGACCTCTATCAACCGCGCGCACCGTATCCTTCAAGAGCGCCGCAGAAATGATTGCCGTGCTCGGCCCGCAGGACGCGCACCTGGCGATTATCGAGGACTACTTCGAGCAGATTAGCCTGCGCCCCAAGGACCTGGACGTGCTCATCACCGGCCCCTCCGAGTCCGTGAACACCGCCGCTAAGCTGCTGAACGAACTGCGCGTGCTCTCCAGCCACGACACGCAGATTACCGTGCAGGTCATTCACCGCCTCATGGGTATGCTCGGCGACGAACTGAGTAACCCGGCGCACTCGCTGTCCACCAGCATCCTCTCCACCCGCGGCACCACGATTCGCCCCAAGACCATTAACCAGAAGAAGTACGTGGACGCTATCGACGCGAACACCGTCATCTTCGGCATCGGCCCGGCGGGTACCGGTAAGACCTACCTCGCCATGGCGAAGGCTGTGCAGGCGCTGCAGACCCACGAAGTGAACCGCATTATCCTCACCCGCCCCGCCGTGGAAGCCGGTGAGCGTCTGGGCTTCCTGCCCGGCACCCTCAACGAGAAGATCGACCCGTACCTGCGCCCGCTCTACGACGCACTGCACGACATGCTCGAACCCGAAACCATCCCCAAGCTCATGGAGGCGGGCACCATCGAGGTCGCACCGCTGGCGTACATGCGCGGCCGCACCCTCAACGACGCGTTCATCATCCTCGACGAGGCGCAGAACACCACCGCCGAGCAGATGAAGATGTTCCTGACCCGCCTGGGCTTCGGCTCGAAGATGGTCATTACCGGTGACATCACCCAGATTGACCTGCCCGGTGGCGCCGCATCCGGTCTGAAGCAGGTGCGCAACATTCTGCAGGGCGTGGAGGATATTCACTTCAGCATCCTGGAATCCTCTGACGTGGTGCGCCACACCCTGGTGTCGAACATTGTGTCCGCCTACGATCAGTGGGGCGAAGACCAGAAGGCAATGGAACGCAAGCGCAACCGCAAGGTCAAGCGCGCCACCATCGAGGCCGCAGCCGAAAAGCTGCTGGACCGCGCCGGCATTAACGGCGGCTCCGAAAAGAAAGCCGAGCAGAACCCTAAGCAGAACCCCAACAACGCACAGACCACCCCGGAAGGACGCTAAACGGTGGCAGAGATCGAATTCGACTGTGAAGAACCCGCAACCGGTGCCGACCCGGCAACCGACGCCTTCATCCGCGAATCTTTCGAAGCGGTAGACACCGAGGTGCTCACCCGCCTCGTCGAGCACGCCTTCAAGCGCATGCACCTTGCCGATGACACCTACCTGTCCATCGCCATCGTGAACGAAGACGAAATGGAACGCGTGCACATCGAGTGGATGGACCTGCCCGGCGCAACCGATGTAATGAGCTTCCCCATGGACGAGCTGGAACCGGGAACCCCCGAAAACCCCTCCAGCGGCATGCTCGGCGACATCATCCTCTGCCCGCCCGTCGCCGCACGTCAGGGCGCAGATGCGGGCCACAGCACCCTCGACGAGCTGTGCCTGCTCACCACCCACGGCATTCTGCACTGCCTCGGCTACGACCACGGCACCGCCGAAGAGGAAGCTGAAATGTTCGGCATTCAGCGCTCCATCCTCGAAGAGTTCCTGGGCCGCCCGGCACCGGTCGAAACCCGACACTAGGGGAGCGGCGTGGATATTCTACTCACAGCCCTCCTCGCCGTTCTCGCGCTCTGCCTGACCGTGGTCGCGGCGATCGCCGAAACCGCGTTCACCTACCTGCCGCACAACGAGGCTGAGGAAGCGGTGGAGGCACACCCGGACACCCTCGGTGCCCGCGTCCTGCAGCGCACCCTCGACGGTGACTCCGAGGCGTACACACACCCGTTGCGCCTGACCCGCCTCATTGCCGCCGCCGCCGCAGTGCTCGCCACCATGACCTGCCTGCTGAACCTGGTCGAGGTGCACGCGCTCGCCGTCGTGCTGACCCTCGTAATCGTTGCGCTGGTGGGCTACCCGATTCTGCACGTGCTGGCGCGTGCTCTGGGCCGTAACCGCCCGGTCGCGTCGATTCGTGTGCTGGCTCGCCCGGTGCACTACCTGTCGGTTCTGCTGAGCCCGGCGACCGGTCTGCTCGATAAGCTCAGTGTGCGCCTGGCACCGGAACGTTCGGCGGAAGCCCCGGTGGGTGTGTTCGATGAGGAGGAGTTGCGCGAGTTCCTGGACCGCGCCTCCGACGCTGAAACCATCGAGGATGACGAGGCGCAGATGGTGCAGTCCGTCTTTGAGATGGACGATACCCGTATCCGTTCGCTCATGGTTCCGCGTACCGACATGCTCACCGCCAGCCGTGACACCCCTCTGCGTGAGGCGCTGAGCCTGTTCCTGCGTTCGGGTTATTCGCGCATGCCGGTGATTGGTGATTCGAGCGATGAGATTCTGGGCGTGCTCTACCTGAAGGACGCGATGCGCGCCTTCATCCTGCATTCGGAGTCTCCGGAGGGTACCGCCCTGCCGACCGTGGTTGAGCTGATGCGTCCGGCTCGTTTTGAGCCCGAGTCGAAGCGCGCTATGGACCTGCTGCGTGAGATGCAGCGCGAGTCCACGCACGTGGCGATCATTGTTGACGAGTACGGCGGCACCGCCGGTCTGATTACCCTTGAGGATTTGATCGAGGAACTGGTCGGCGACATTTCTGATGAGTACGACCATGAGCGCCCCGAGTACACGCTGAACGACGACGGCACGTTCCGCCTCTCTGCTCGTCTGGGTATTGATGAGCTGGGCGAGATTTTCGGTCGTGAGCTCGACGATGAAGATGTTGATACGGTGGGCGGTCTGCTCGCTAAGCATCTGGGTATGGTGCCGATTATCGGTTCTGAAATTGAGATTGACGGCATTCATATTCGTGCGATTGGTTCGTCGGGCCGCCGCCACCAGGTGGATATGCTGCAGGCGTGGTATGAGCCGCCTCGTGATGAGCAGCAGAACGCTGAAGGTTCCCCGGCGTCCTTCCCGGAGCCTCATTCCCTGACGTCTGAGGCTGCTGACATTCTCACCGTGGATACTGACCCGCCCGCTGTGGCTGAGCCGCACGCGCATCCGGATCTTCCGGGAGATATTGCAGAGGCTGAACCTGCCACCGATACGCACGGCAACCGCTAGATACCGAACATAGATGCACAGCATCTTCCCTAACACACTTTGAGTCGGCCGCCCCGCCCCGGAAGGCGCAGGCAGATGAGGCTGGCACCCCATACCCCGCCCGGGGTTTGACCCCGGGATTTAATAAGGAGAAACACATGGACCAGGAGTACGCCCCGCTCGACTTGAGCATGCTGGACTTGAGCACCCCGCTGCCAACCTACCCGGAGAATTTCCGTTCGGGTTTCGCGTCGCTGGTGGGCCGCCCGAATGCGGGTAAGTCTACTCTGACGAACGCTATGGTCGGTCAGAAGGTGGCTATTACCTCGAACCGTCCGCAGACGACCCGCCACACGATTCGCGGTATTGTGCACAAGGACGAGTACCAGCTGATTCTGGTGGACACCCCGGGTATTCACCGCCCCCGCACTCTGCTGGGTGAGCGTCTGAACGACCTGGTGGCGAGCACCCTTTCGCAGGTGGATGTGCTGGGCTTCTGCATTCCGGCGAATGAGAAGATCGGTCCGGGTGACCGTTACATTGCCTCGCAGCTGGTGGCGTCGAGCAATAAGCCGGTGGTTGCTATTGTGACGAAGGCTGACACTGTGAGCTCTGAGGAGTTGCGTGAGCAGCTGCTGGCTGTTGAGGCGCTCGGCGAGGAGGTCATGAGTGCTGAGCGTGCGGCTCGTGCTAAGCGCGCCGCGCATCGTGCGAAGCAGAAGGGCAAGGGCACCAAGGGTAAGGGCGGCAAGAATGATGCTGTGCCTTTCGCGAAGGGTTCGGGTCCTGCGGCTAAGCGCCGTGCCGGTGAGGTTGCTGAGCCGATGCCGGTTGACGGTAAGGGCGGCTGGGCTGCGATTATCCCGGTGTCTGCTGTGAAGCACTTCCAGGTGGATGCGGTTGCTGACCTGCTGGCGCAGTACACTCCGCTGTCTCCGCCGCTGTACCCGGAGGGTGAGCTGACCGATGAGCCGGAGGCAACCCTCATCGCGGAGCTGGTGCGTGAGGCCGCACTGGAGGGTGCACGTGAGGAGCTGCCCCACTCGATTGCTGTGACGGTTGAGGAGATGGAGTTCCGTGAGGGCCGCCCGGCGGATAACCCGCTGCTGGATGTGCACGTGAACCTGTTTGTGGAGCGTGAGTCGCAGAAGTACATCATTATCGGTAAGGGCGGCTCGAATCTGCGCAAGATTGGTACGAAGGCTCGTGAGCAGATTGAGGCGCTGCTCGGTACCCGCGTTTATTTGAATATTCATGTGAAGGTTGCGAAGGAATGGCAGTCTGACGCGCGTGCGTTGAACCGCCTGGGATTCTAGTAGCTTTCCTGAGCGCATCGCCCCGGGAGGTTGCCCCGAGCGGTTGTCCTTGGGGCGGTCGCGCCTCCTTGTTTTCACCCGGTGGCTTGCAGAAATATGTGCATGCCTCCGGGTGAAACTTTTCACTCTCATTCGGCGCTCATAGGGAAGAGTGTTACTCTGAGAAAGCACTTGCTCACCGGCAGAAAGAGAAAAGGTATGCCCCAGGCACCTCGTTTACGAAGCACCGGTCGTCATATGCGCACGACGGTGATGACTTCAAACCGCAATAAGTGGATTGCTCTGCTTATTGCTTGCATGCTCGTCATTGTTGTTGGCTTTGGTGGCGTGGTGGCTCTGCGTATGCGCAATAATCTGCATACCCAGGAGCTGAACATCAGCAATTACAAGGACGGCCTGGAGAACGGCGCCTTGGACATTCTCGTGATTGGTTCCGATACCCGTAAGGGTAATAACGGTGCGTACGGTGATGAGGATGACCGCAATTCTGAGGCTCGCGCGGACGTGATGATGCTGCTGCAGATCAGCAAGGACCGTAAGAACGTGAGCGTGCTGTCGTTCCCGCGTGACTTGATGGTTGATGTTCCGCAGTGTACTGATCCTGAGACCGGCACCGTGTACCCGGCTGAGGAGAACGTTCAGATTAACGAGTCTCTGTCTCGCGGTGGTCCCGGTTGTACTGTGGCGACCATTAGCAAGCTGACCGGTGTGAATATTGACCACTTCATGTTGGTGGACTTTAACGCTGTGAAGGAGCTGTCGAAGGTTGTTGGCGGCGTTCAGGTGTGTGTGGATGCTCCGATTGATGACGAGTACAGTGGCCTGAAGCTTCCTGCCGGTACTTCCACTGTTGAGGGTGAGCAGGCTCTTGCGTTCTTGCGTAGCCGCCACGGCTTCTCGGATGGTTCCGATATTGGTCGTATTCAGGCTCAGCAGGGCTTCTTGTCTTCGCTGCTGCGTAAGGTGAAGAGCGAGGGTACTCTGTCGAATCCGGGCCGTCTGATTAACATTGCTGAGGCGATTACTCAGAACGTGACGGTGGATAAGGACCTGGGTAATATCAGCACTCTGGTGGGTGTTGGTGCGGCTCTTGGTGGCGTGGACCTGTCGAATGTTGTGTTTGCGACGGTGCCGACTGAGCCGTGGAGCCAGGACGCGAACCGTCTACAGATTTCTGCGGATGCTGCGAATGTGTTCCAGCGTCTGCGTGATGATAAGTCGCTGAAGGAGAAGGCTCCGGAGGCGCCGGCTACTACAGCCGCTCCGGTTCAGCTCGATCGTACGGTTCCGGTGAACGTGTACAACGCGACCGGCCTGGATGGTCGCTCGGCTACGATCGCTCCGGTGATTGAGGGCCTGGGCTACTCGAATGTTACTCCGGGTACCTCCGCTAACCCGACGAACTTCACCACGGTCTTCTACTCGACCGGTTACGAGGCGGAGGCGAAGGAAATCGCCGCGAAGCTGAACGTGACCCGCCTGGTGGCGACCGAAGAGGTTCTGGGTGTGTCGGTAACGATTGGTACTGATTTCCCGTCCGGTGAGGCGATGGAGAAGCAGGAGGCTGCGATTGCGGGTAACGCGACCGGTCAGACTGCTGATCAGAACAAGTGCCAGACTGCTTTCGCCTACTAGGTTGTAGCTAGCTAGGGTATATCTAGCTAGGGCACAGCGTAGATGCGTGAATAGTGAGTGAAGGGGCGTAGCGCCAGAAATGGTGGCTGCGCCCCTTTGCCGTTAATTCTTTCCAGATGATGGACGGCGTCCCGTGTGCCCTGCCACCGCCTCCGGCGCCTGTGATAGCGTGGAGGCATGACTATTGACGGTGAGAGCATGCGCGGGGTTACCCGCCAGGCAGTGAACCTGCTGCTTATTCGCCGGAACGGGGCACGCTAGAATCTGCCGCAACCGTTCCGGCTTTTTGACGCGGCATCTCACCTTTGCATCCTTTCTGATGCACCGCCTTGACCACGGCTGCCGGGGACCGATACCCGGTACGGTACGAGCCCCACCATTGGGGTAGAGCGAGACGGACCAACCAACAGGAATTCATCATGAAAAACCACCAGAAGCCCAGCCCCATGCCGGTACATAAGTACCGCCCTTTCCACGAGCAGATTGTTGTTGACTTGCCGGACCGCACCTGGCCGGATAAGGTCATTGAGAAGGCTCCGCGCTGGTGCGCAGTGGATCTGCGTGACGGCAACCAGGCGCTGATTGACCCCATGGACACCGACCGTAAGCTTGCGATGTTCAAGCTACTGGTGAAGATGGGTTACAAGGAAATTGAGGTTGGTTTCCCTTCGGCGTCGCAGACTGACTTTGATTTTGTGCGTACCCTCGTTGAGGACGGCCACATCCCTTCGGACGTGACCATTCAGGTTCTGGTGCAGGCGCGTGAGCACCTGATTGCCCGTACTTTTGAGGCGATTGAGGGCGCACCGCAGGCGATTGTGCACTTCTACAACTCGACCTCCGTTCTGCAGCGTCGCGTGGTGTTCAACCAGGATCAGGAGGGCGTGCTGGATATCGCCCTGCAGGGTGCGCGTCTGTGCCGCAAGTACGAAGAGCAGATGATTTCCGATACTAAGGTCATCTACGAGTACTCGCCCGAGTCCTTCACCGGCACCGAGCTGGAGTATGCGGCTCGTGTGGTGAACGCTGTGGCTGAGGAGCTGGAGATTGGTCAGAACGGCCGCGAGCTGATTGTGAACCTGCCCGCTACCGTTGAGATGGCTACCCCGAACGTGTACGCCGACTCGGTCGAGTGGATGGACCGCCACCTGAACCACCGCGAGCACATTGTGCTGTCGCTGCACCCGCATAATGACCGCGGTACCGGCGTGGCTGCTGCTGAGCTGGGTTACCTGGCGGGCGCTGACCGTATTGAGGGTTGCCTCTTCGGTAATGGCGAGCGCACCGGTAACGTTGACCTGGTGACTTTGGGTCTGAACATGTACACCCAGGGTGTGGATCCGCAGATTGATTTCTCTGATATTGACGGTATCCGTAAGACTGTTGAGTATTGCAACCAGTTGAAGGTGCACGAGCGTTCGCCGTACGGTGGCGACCTGGTGTTCACCGCGTTCTCTGGTTCGCATCAGGACGCTATTAAGAAGGGCTTTGAGGCTCTGGAGCGTACTGCTGCTGAGGCGGGTAAGACCGTGGATGAGGTGTACTGGGAGGTTCCGTACCTGCCGATTGATCCTCGCGATCTGGGTCGTACCTATGAGGCGATTATTCGTGTGAACTCGCAGTCCGGTAAGGGCGGTATGGCGTACCTGCTGAAGCAGGATCACGGTCTGGATTTGCCGCGTCGTGCGCAGGTTGAGTTCTCGAAGATTGTTCAGGCTCGTACTGACGCTGAGGGTGGCGAGATGACCAGTGAGAAGCTGTGGAACATCTTCGCGGATGAGTACCTGCCCGCTGCTGATCCTGAGAAGCGTTGGGGTAAGTACCGTATTGAGTCGATTAATATTGATTCGGCTGATACTGGTGCGACGACTCTGCGTGTTGGTCTGAACATTGATGGTCACACGTACACTCGTACTGCTTCGGGTACCGGTCCGGTGGATGCTCTGCAGAACATCCTTTCGGGCGAGGGCGTGGATATTCGCGTGATGGATTATTCGGAGCACACGATGTCGGCTTCGTCGACTGCTAACGCTGCTTGCTACGTTGAGGCTGCTGTTGGTTCTCGCGTGCTGTGGGGTATCGGTGTGGACAGCTCGACTACTCGTGCGGCGTTGAAGGCGATGATTTCGGCTGTGAACCGTGCGCTGCGTGATGAGCGCCAGGCGTAGGCGATAGCCGTACATGCTTTGTGCAAGGTTTGCGGGTGACCACTGGCTGATGACCGTTGACCGTGCATGATGTAGGGGGCGGGATGCATACTGGGAGTATGTATCCCGCCCTTTAGCTGTTTAATGTGCTCAGGTGTTGTGTGCATTGGCGGGCTGTGGGGCGAATAATCTGCAGGGAGGAACTCTCATGAAAAGCTACGCGATGGTGTTTAGCCCCGTTGAAGCGGCGAGCACCGATTCTTCTGCTCGTGCCTGGAATTATGAGCTGCGCGGTGGTGATGATACTGCTCTGCCTGCCGGTTCCCCCGAGGTGTGGGAGGCTGGCTGGGTGGGTTCGACTGGTCCCGGTATTGAGCAGGATCAGTGGCCGCGCAGTACGTTTACCGGTTTGCCAATGCAGCATATTTTTACGGTGAGGTTGCCGGGGGAGTACCTGCCGGATGCGCAGAAGTATCCGGGCGTGGTGGCGTTCTCTTTCTTCGCTGGTGATGGCCAGTTCGCTGAGGATGAGGCGACTGAGGGTGTTGCTAATGCTACAAGTGATGACCCGTTTGAGGTGCAGTATGCGCAGGCTCGGGTGCATCCGTACCAGTTGTTGTTGCGCGATATTTTGGATGCCGAGTTTGCGGTGCTGTACCTGAATGAGCAGGAGTTCTCATCCCGTACGGAGCCGCCGCAGGATGTGCGCCGCCCCGGTGAGCATCGTGGCGAAGAGGAGAGCTTCAGCGCCTGGGCTTTGGCGGATCAGCAGCAGCCGTTGGCTCGTAAGCCTGCTCTTGTGGGGTGGGTTCCGACGGATGACCCGAATGCCGGTAAGGTCCCCAGTGATGTGTTTGAGAATGTTGACCCGGATACCGGTTATCTGAGCCCGTTCGATTGGGACGCGGAGGATTCGGCGTGGTTTGAATGGGCTAAGCCGCTGATTGCGGTGGGCACTCACCTGGGCGGCACCCACTTTTATGCGCAGAGCCTGCCTGAGGGTATGACAGCTCGTTATATTGAGTTCGATGAGTTTGATGTGCTGAATTTTGGGTGCGGTAGCGCTGTTTTTGATTTTGAGACCGGTGTTTTTGACTGGTCGTGCGGCTAGTACGCTTGCACCGGAGAACGCGCCGCTGACGCACCTTCGCCGCACCGGAGAGCGCGCATTTGAGGTGTTTGCGCGGCCTTCTTGAACCGTGGATGAGCCGCGGATAAGTCCCGGATGCACCGCGGTGTACCGCTTGAACCACTGAAACAGGCACCCTGAGCGTTTCACAGTGTGGACGGGGCGGTTTGCGGAAGTTCCACATCACCTTCCGCGAACCGTCTCGGGCGGGTGCGCCTCCTGTATCCTTGAAACCGTGGAATGGATTCAAGCAATTATTTTGGGCTTCGTTCAGGGCCTGACCGAATTTCTGCCGATTTCATCATCGGCGCATCTGAACATTGTTGGCCAGATCCTGCCGGAGAGGGCTGACCCGGGCGCCGCGTTTACCGCAATCACCCAGCTGGGTACTGAGACTGCGGTTCTGATTTTCTTCTGGCGCGATCTTGTTCGCATCCTGAAGTCCTGGTTCGGATCCTTGACCGGCCGCGTACCGCGCAACGACCCGGATGCCCGCATGGGTTGGCTGATTATTTTCGGCTCCCTGCCCATCGGCGTTCTGGGCCTGCTGCTGGAAGACTACATTGACACCCAGTTCCGCAGCCTGTGGGTTGTGGCGACCATGCTGATTGTCTTTGCGGTGTTCCTGGGTCTTGCGGACCGTTTCGGTCGTGAGCAGCGTGAGCTGAAGGACCTGACTTTCCGTCACGGTATTCTGTACGGTTTCGCGCAGGCGCTGGCACTGATCCCGGGTGTTTCCCGTTCGGGCGGTACGATTACTGCGGGTCTGTTCATGGGTTACACCCGTGAGGCAGCTGCGCGTTACTCGTTCCTTCTGGCTCTGCCGGCAGTGTTCATGTCTGGTCTGTACAAGACCTTCAAGGTGTTCACTGGTGCTGAGGCGACCGGCTACTACGGTATCCCGTCGACTATCGTGGCGACTTTGGTCGCGTTCGTGGTGGGTTACCTGATGATTGGCTGGTTCTTGAAGTACGTGTCTTCGAAGTCCTACGGCATTTTCATTTGGTACCGCATTGCGCTCGGTATCCTGATTTTCGTTGGTCTGGGCACTGGCGTTCTGAACGCTACTTCTTCGGCGTTCTAAGGCTTTAGCCCTCAGCGTGATATGACATACCCGTCCGTGAGTTTCTCACGGGCGGGTATTCTTATTGGAGTAGATTTTTTGGCACCCGCATGCCCTTAAGGTTGGGCGGCGGGTGTGGCGCGTCCACCGGTTGTGGGCGTTTTTACGGAAAGGAAACCCATGCGAGCTTGGGATGCCCCCGCCTCTGTGACTCTGCCCGGTCAGGCTACGCTGCCGCGCATTTTTGATACTTCTGCCGGTGAGATTGTTCAGGTTCAGGAGGATAAGGCGGCGAGCCTGTACGTTTGCGGTATCACCCCGTACGACGCGACGCATATGGGTCACGCCTCCACTTATGTTGCTTTTGACCTACTGCACCGTGCCTGGCTGGATGCGGGCGTGCCGGTAACGTACGTTCAGAACGTGACCGATGTGGACGACCCGCTGCTTGAGCGTGCGACCGCCACGAACGTTGATTGGCGTGAGCTGGCTGAGGATCAGACGGAACTGTTCCGCACCGACATGAAGGCGCTGAACGTGATTCCCCCGGCGCACTATGTGGGTGTGGTGGAGTCCATTGAGTGGTTGTTCCCGCTGATTGAGGATTTGCTGCGCCGCGGCCTGGCGTACCGCGTGCCCGGTTTCACGGATGAGCAGGGTGTGGTGCATCCTGACGGTGACGTGTACCTGGACTTGAAGGCTGTGCGTGAGCTGCCCGCGAACGCTGAGGGCTACTCGTGGGCACCGGGCGAGGTCTGCCACTTGAGCCGTGATGAGATGCTGGAGATTTTTGCTGAGCGCGGCGGCGACCCGAACCGTGCCGGTAAGCGTGATGCACTGGATCCGCTGCTGTGGCGTGTTAAGCGTGAGGGCGAACCGAGCTGGGATACCGGCGAGCTGGGCGCAGGCCGCCCGGGCTGGCACATTGAGTGCACGATGATTGCCCGCCGTTTTGTGGATGGTTCGCTGACCGTTCAGGCTGGCGGTAACGATTTGACGTTCCCGCACCACGACCTGGGTGCGGGCCATTCGTGGGCTGTGTCTGCACGCCCGCACGCTAAGCATTACGCGCACACCGGCATGGTCGGTTTGGACGGCCACAAGATGAGCAAGTCTCGCGGCAACCTGGTGCTGGTTTCGCGTCTGCGCGCAGCCGGTGAGGACGCGAACGCGGTGCGCCTGGCGATTATGGGTCAGCATTACCGTTCGGATTGGTTCTGGACTGATGAGCTGCTGGAGCACGCGAAGGCTCGCCTGGACACGTACCGTCATGCGGTGTCGGTGGCTGAGGGCCGTGAGGGTGCGAACGACGAGGCGGCTGTTGAGCTGCTCACCGCTGTGCGTGAGGCGCTCGGCGAGGACCTGAACGCTCCGGCGGCGCTGGCGGCTGTGGATGCGTGGGCTGTGAAGGCTCTGGCGGACACCACTGTCGGCGGTGGTGCGCTGGTGCGTGACATCCTGGCGGCACGCCTGGGCGTGGTCCTCTAGGGATAACACCCTACGAAACGTTGAAGCGCAGGAGCGGCGCTACGGTGTGAAAGCCGTAGTGCCGCCCTGCGCTTTTCTGCGCCTGCATGTGATGCGCTCGCTTTCTACCGCACCGCTGGCTGACAGCACAAGAAACCAGCTTCCCGGTTATCACGCTTGCGGGGGAACACGCCACAGCCGATTTGCAGACTCCGCTAAAATAGAAAAGGACTTTTTCCGTCCCGCGGTTCGCCGCACAGCGCGAACAGCACAGACTGACCCAAACCCGAGGAGAATCACCCCGTGAGCAGCGGCACCCACACCCCCACCGGCGCAATCAACCGCCGCGGTCCCTTCCGCCCCGGCGAGCGCGTCCAAATCACTGACGAACGCGGCCGCATCACCACCATCACCCTCGCCGAAGGCGGCGAATACCACTCCCACAAGGGCTTCCTCAAGCACGACGACCTCATCGGCGCACCCGAAGGCACCGTCATCGCCAACACTCACGGCATCCTCTACCAGGCGCTGCGCCCCCTCTACAAGGACTTCGTGCTCTCCATGCCGCGCGGCGCAGCCGTCGTCTACCCCAAGGACGCCGCCCAGATCATCGTCAAGGCAGACATCTTCCCCGGCGCACGCGTCGTCGAGGCCGGCGTCGGTTCCGGCGCACTGTCCATCGCGCTGCTGCGTGCAGTCGGCGACTACGGTTGCGTGCACTCCTTCGAACGTCGTGAAGAGTTCGCAGACGTCGCCCGCGGCAACATTGAGACCATGTTTGGTGGCCCGCACCCGGCGTGGAAGCTGAGCATCGGCGACCTGCAGGACACCCTGCCGCAGGTTGAAGAGCCCGGCAGCGTCGACCGCGTCGTACTCGATATGCTCGCACCCTGGGAGTGCCTGGACGCTGTAGCGGAGGCGCTCGCGCCCGGTGGCGTGCTCATCTGCTACGTTGCGACCGTGACCCAGATGTCCCGCCTGGTTGAGGGCATGCGCCTGGACGGCCGCTTCACCGAACCCGAATGTGACGAAACCATTGTTCGCGGCTGGCACGTGGAGGGTCTGGCGGTCCGCCCCGACCACCGCATGGTGGCACACACCGCGTTCCTGGTGGTGGCTCGTCGCCTCGCTGACGGTGCGGTACGCCTGGCACCGAAGCGTCGCGCGTCCAAGACTGACTTCTCTGAAGAGGATATGAACGCGTGGATTCCCATGAACGTGGGTGAGCGTGAGGTGACCGATAAGAAGATTCGCCGCGCCGCACGCGATGCGAAGAACCTCGCCGCTCACGCCGCACGCGCGAACGAGATTGCGCTCGAACAGAACGGCATCGAGTCTGCTGAATAATTGATGAATCATTGACCTGCGGGGGCACGGGCGTTGCCTGGAGCCCCCGCAGTGCACCCACCGGGCTACTCGTTGCGCCCAACCACCCGCACCGAGTAAGCCTCCCACACAGGACGAACAGCTAAAGGAGCTACCGTGTCCACCCACGAATCTGCAGATCAGGCAGGAACCCCCCAGTACGGCACCGCCCACAGTGCAGCCAGCGCGGCACCGCACTACTCGGCTGCTTTCGGGGCGACCTCCCTGCCCGGCAGTCAGCCCGTCAGCGCGCAGGAGTATGACGCCGTGCTGCGTCGACTCTCCGCGGCGGAGGCAACCCGCGACAATATGAGCCGACAGATTCGTGGTGCGGGGGAGAAGAACCGCAAGCTCGTTGAGGCAATCACCAGCATGCGCTACCAGGTGGAGCGTCTGCGCGCCTCCCTGTCGCAGAACGTCATGCCGCCGCTGAATTCGGCAATTGTGCTGGCGGTGCATGAGGGTCAGACCATGACCTACGAGCAGGTCGCGGACGATAAGACTCCCGCCGAGATTGATACCTACCTGGACGTTCAGGTGAGCGGCCGTATGATGCGTATTCCCGTGTCCCCGCTCATTGACCTGTCCACGCTGACCCCCGGCATGACCGTGCTACTCAACGACAAGACGGAGGCCGTGCTCGCCCTGGACACCGAACCCTTCGGTGACGTGGTGACCGTGCGCGAGGTGCTGGATGAGCAGCGCGTGCTGGTTGATACGTCCTCGGGTGCTCAGCAGGTGGCGCGTGTGGCTGGTTCCCTCGACATTGAGCAGCTGCGCACCGGGGATGCGGTCACCCTCGACACACGCACCCGCATGCTGACCTCGCAGGTGCCCGCCTCCCGTTCGCAGGAGCTGGTGCTGGAAGAGATTCCGGACGTCACCTACGAGCAGATTGGTGGCCTGGGAGCTCAGATTGAGCAGATTCGTGACGCGGTGGAGCTGCCGTACCTGCACCCCGAGATTTTTGAGCGCTACCACCTGGCACCGCCCAAGGGCATTCTGCTGTACGGTCCTCCCGGTAACGGTAAGACCATGATCGCTAAGGCTGTGGCGAACTCCCTGGCGGCTCGTGCGGCTGCACTGAACCCGGGTTCGGCTACTCGCGGCTACTTCTTGAACATTAAGGGCCCCGAGCTGCTCGATAAGTTCGTCGGTGAGACGGAGCGCCAGATCCGCGATATTTTCGTTGCCGCCCGCGAGAAGGCGGAGGCGGGACACCCGGTCGTCGTGTTCTTTGACGAGATGGAGTCGCTGTTCCGTATGCGCGGTTCGGGTCGTTCCTCCGATATTGAAACGACCATCGTGCCGCAGCTGCTTGCCGAAATTGACGGTGTGGAATCGCTGCAGAACGTCATCGTCATTGGTGCGACCAACCGTGAAGACCTCATTGATGCCGCGGTGATGCGCCCGGGCCGACTCGACCTGAAGATCCGCATCAACCGCCCGGACGCCGCCGGTGCGGCAGAGATTTTCGGCCTGTACCTGACCGAGGACCTACCCCTGGACGCTGCGGAGGTGGCAGCCGCCGGCTCGACCCGCGCCGCCCTGACCGCGATGATTGCGGCGGCGACAGGTCAGCTGTACGCGCGCACCCCCTCCACGGCGTACGCTGTGGCGACCGTGGATTCTTCCATGGTCGTTGGTTCTGGTGCGAGCGCGAACCTGTCCACTCACACGCTGTACCGCGGCGATTTCGCTTCGGGTGCGGTGATTCGCAATATTGTGGACCGCGCGAAGAAGGCGGCGATTAAGGAGCAGCTGCAGGCGCTGACCGCTGGTGCGGACGCTTCGAGCGTGGGTATTGGTACCCGTCACCTGCTGGAGGCGGTACGCGCCGAGTTTGAGGATCAGGTGGACTTGCCGCCGCTGCCCGATATTGAGGATGCGCTCACCGTTGCCGGTGTGCGTGGCCGCCTGGTGTCGGTGGAGCCGCCGCGCTAAACCGCACACCCACTATGCTGTGCGCTCAGCCCACACCCCGCGCTTATCCCGCATAACCTCAGCATTACCGCAGGTCCAGCCCTTTAGATGGTATAGAACTTTTCAGGAGAACCCCATGAACTCCACCCCCAGCTACGGCGTTCACCGCATTATGGGTGCCGAAACCGAGTACGGCGTCATCGCCCCCTCCGCGCCGGGCACCAACCCGACCGTGCTGTCCGCACTGGTGGTCAACACCTACGCCAAGTTGGCGTTCCGCCGCGGCGCCGCCTTCCGCGAACAGCTGCAGCGCCGTGCCCTGGCGGATGAGCTGACCGCCGAGCAGGCACGCCAGGCAGAGAACTACTCGACCGCCACCCCGGAAGGTCAGTGGTTGGGTGAGTCCGAGTCGCCGCTGCGTGATGCCTTCGGTCAGGTTCAGGACGCCTCCACCGCCCACTCGAGCCAGATGACGCACACCCGCACCGAGCTGACCAGCGAAGATATCGCCCTGGAGATTATGCGTGAGGCGGGCGTTCAGGCACCGGGTGAGCCCGCCGAGCCGCGTAGCGCCCTGGATGCGCTCACCGGTGTGCACGGTCGCGGCGGTTTCCCGGAGCGTCTGGATTGGGACCGCGTGACCATGAACGCGATTCTGCCCAATGGTGCGCGCCTGTATGTGGATCACGCGCATCCGGAGTATTCCTCGCCGGAGGTTCTGACCCCCGCCGATGCGGTGCTCTATGACGCTGCCGGTGACGCGCTGGCGTACGAGTCGCTGGTGGAGCTGGGCAACCACGCGCAGGATTTGCCGCAGGTGAAGCTGTACAAGAACAACACCGACTCGAAGGGCCAGTCATATGGCGCCCACGAAAACTACCTGATTAGCCGTGATGTTCCGTTCGAGCAGGTTGCGGAGGCGCTTCTGCCCTTCTTTGCGACCCGCGCGATTTTTACGGGTGCGGGCCGTGTGGGTATTGGTACGCACGGTGAGGTTCCGGGTTTTCAGATTAGTTCGCGTGCTGATTTCTTTGAGCGCACGATTGGTCTGGAGACCACGATTCGCCGCCCGATTGTGAATACGCGCGATGAGCCGCATGCGGATGAGTCGAAGTACCGCCGCCTGCACGTGATTCCGGCGGATGCGAACATGTCGCACTATTCGAACCTGTTGAAGTTTGGTACGGCGGCGCTGGTGATGAACCTGATTGAGTCGCACAGCGAGCAGCACCCCGCGCTGCCGGGTGTGCGCCTGTCTGATCCGGTGGCGGCGATGCACGCGGTCAGCCACGACCTATCACTGTCGGTTCAGCTGCCGTTGGCGCCGTCTTCGGCAACCTTGCCAAACCCGGTGTCCACGAGCGGTTCTGCGAGTGCCCTGCAGATTCAGCGCGCCTACTATGAGGCTTCGCGCGCGCACGAGGAGTCGAACCCGGCGGGTGTGGATGCTGAGACCGCGCAGATTCTTGATCTGTGGGGCGAGGTTCTGGACGCCCTGGAAACCAACCCGCTCTCGCTGGCGGATCGTCTGGATTGGGTGGCGAAGTATGCGCTGGTGCGCGGCTATGTCGCTCAGGGCGTAGATTATGCGAATCCGAAGTTGAAGGCGTTGGATTTGCAGTACGCTGATATTGACCCGTCGAAGAGCCTGTATCACCGTCTGGTGGCGCGTGGCCGTATGCGCACGCTGTTCTCTGCGGAGCAGGTGGAGCGTGCGACGACTGAGCCGCCGCGTGAGACGCGCGCGTTTTTGCGTGGCACGTTGATGGCGCGTTGGCCGGAGGAGATTCTGGGTATTAACTGGGATACGGTGTCTTGCCGTGGCAGGTATTCGAAGGATCTGACTCGTTTTACGATGATGGAGCCGACCCGATACGGTGCCGCCGAAGTGGAGCAGCTGCTGGATGAGGTGAACCATTCAGATGAGCTGCTGAACCGCCTGCGCTAGTACGCTAGTAGCACCTCACCACCCCTAAACCCACATCAACTCATATTCTTCCCCGGGGTAAATACCCCCATTCGGAAGAGTAAAAACCACATAACCCACAGGTAGGGTGCAGTAAGGCCGGGGTACCAAAACTCTTACCCCAACCCTTTCACCCCGCATCCGACCCCACTCAAAACTTATTTGTCCACAACCGAAAACCCCTTGAGGAGAGAACCATGAGCCGCGAACGCATCAGCGCACAGCAGACCGAAACCACCGCAGCCGAGCAGGAGCAGGAACTGACTCTCGCCGCCTCCCACGTTGTCTCTGACGTGAGCGAGGTCGACGACCTGCTCGACGAAATTGACGGCCTGCTCGCTGAGAACGCTGAAGACTTCGTCACCGGCTTCGTCCAGAAGGGCGGCGAGTAACCGGCGCACCTGCGCGCCGGGTCAGCATCATGGAACACCGTATTTTCGGCATTGAAAGCGAATTCGGGCTCAGCTACGTCCCGCACGGGCTCGGTCGGCTGAGCATCGAAGAGTCCGCCGCCGCCCTTTTCAAGCCCGTCCTGGATCAGTGGCGTTCAACGAACGTCTTCCTGCCCAACGGCGGTAGGCTCTACCTTGACGTGGGTTCGCACCCCGAGTACGCCTCCGCCGAATGCGGCAGCATTGACGAGTTGCTCGCACAGGAACGCGCCGGTGAGTTGCTTTTTGCGGATCTGGCGCGTACCGCCCGCAAGCGCCTGCTCGCAGGCTCGGAGGGCCGCCCTCTCGACGGTGAACTGTACCTGTTCAAGAACAATGTGGATTCGGCGGGCAACTCCTACGGCAGCCACGAGAACTACCTGATCAGCCGCAAACTGCAGTTCAACGACCTGATTAAGCAGCTCGTGCCGTTCCTGGTGACCCGCCAGATTCTGGTCGGTGCCGGTAAGACCCACCCGAACGGCGGCCCGGTGCCCGGTTCGACCGACTCGGCGTCCAGCACGGGTGTGCCTTCGTACTCGTTCTCGCAGCGTGCCGACCATATTTGGGAGGCGGCGTCCACCTCAACCTCGCGCGCTCGCCCGCTCATTAACACCCGCGACGAGCCGCACGCGGACGCTTCGAAGTTCCGCCGCATGCACGTCATTAACGGTGATTCGAATATGGCGGAGCCGACGACCCTGCTGAAGATTGCCAGCACCGACCTGGTGTTGCGCATGTTGGAGGATCGTTTCCCGGTCACGAGCCTGGATATTGTGTCTGTTCCGGCGGCTCTGCGCGCTATCAGCCACGATCTGACCGGCACCGCGACCTTCGAAACCACGGACGGTAAGCACTACACGGCGTTGAGCGTTCAGCGTCACTACCTGGATGCGGCACGCCAGTACGTGCAGCAGTACGGTGCGCACCACCACCACGTGGAATACGCCCTGGACCTGTGGCAGCGCACCCTGGACGCTATCGAGTCCGGCGACTACAGCAGCATTGATACTGAGATTGACTGGGCGATTAAGAAGAAGCTTCTGGACGCCTATATTGCCCGCGCCCGCGCGGCCGGTCAGCCTGCCGATTATGCGAGCGCCCGCATCCGTCAGCTGGATTTGGCGTACCACGACATCGGCCCGGAGCGCAGTGTTTTCCACGCGCTGGTTCGTCGCGGTGCGGTCAAGCGCATCCTGCCCGAGGGTGCCGCGGAGGCGGCGAAGACTGCGCCGCCGAATACTCGCGCCCTGCAACGTTCGCGTTTCATTAATGCGGCGGTTGCGGCGGGGGAGCAGTTCACCGTGGATTGGGTGCATTTGAAGCTCAACGCCTACCCGCAGCACACGCTGGTGTGCAAGGACCCGTTTGCTACCGGCAGCGAGGAGCTGGAGGAGGTGCTGAGCCTGCTGGCGTCTAAGGCGCGTCAGCATCAGGAGGCGGCATTCCCGCCGCCCTGCTAATCAACAGCACTGCTAGGCAGCTCCGCTAGAAATGCTCTGACGAGGGGAAACCCGCCGGCGGTCGGGGTTGTAGACCTTCGGGAACATCCCGGCCGCAACACAGCTTGAACACAGCTACGTGCCGTAGCATAAAACAGCTAAACCTATACCTGTAAACTGTTCTGTGGCACACGGGCACTCACACGCCCCACTCTCACAGAAAACCCCAGAGGATAACACTATGATGAAACGCTCTAAGCTCACTATTTTCGGTGCCAGCGCGGCAGTTCTCGCGCTCGCACTGTCTGCATGCGGCGAACAGGCAACCAACAACGGCGACCTGTCCAAGGTGCAGTACACCCTGAAGAACGCGACCGCTGAGCCCGAAGCAACTTTCGCAACCCCCTTCGCCGCGTCTAGCCCTTCTGCGTACGTGATTGAGGAAGGTAACGGCGACTCCATCAACGATGGTGACTACGTGCTCGTTGAGGCTGCCGTATTCAAAGGCACCGACGGCAAGATCAACGGTTCCACGTACTCCAGCGAGCCGATTCTATTGCCAGTCAATGAGCAGCTAAAAAAGGCAGCACCGCAGGTGTACGAAACCCTGAAGAAGATTAAGGTTGGCGGTTCTTTCTCGTACACCACCAACGTTCTGCAGCAGCGCAGCACCGCGGGCGTGACCACTACGACCGCTTCGCCCGGTACCGCAACTAACGTTGAGGTGTACACCGTGAAGACGAAGCTGCCCAAGTACGCAACAGGTAAGGCCGTTGAGGCTGACCCGTCGTTGCCGTCCTTCACCCTGGATGAGTCCACCGGCAAGGCAGAGCTGAAGATGCCCGATAACAAGCAGGAACACACCGAGCTGGTCTCCAAGACCCTCATTGAGGGCGAGGGCCCCGAGGTGAAGGAAACCGACACCGTGTACGTGCGCTACATTGGCGCACAGTACTCCGACGGTAAGGTCTTCGACGGCAACTATGACAAGACTCCCACCGGATTGTCCCTGCAGGGCGTTATCAAGGGCTGGACTCAGGGTCTGAAGGGTAAGAAGGTCGGCTCCCGTGTTGAGCTGGTCATCCCGGCTGATTTGGCGTACGGTAACGACACCGGTGGTTCCAAGCCTTCGGGCACCCTGGTGTTCGTGGTTGATATTCTGGGTGCGGAGGAGAACCCGCAGACCCTGCAGCGTGCTCAGGCAGCTTCTAGCGCGGCCGCTGCGGAGGCGAGCGCATCGGCAACCGCTGCGGCGACCGCGACCCCGGCGGCTACCGCTTCGGCTACCGCGCAGTAGCCCGGTACCCATATTTTCGGTACCCACATTTTTATACCGCGCTCGCCGCTTATATGACGTAGGCGGCGGGCGCACCCACTATTTCGATTCATTTCGAACCAATCAAAGGAGACACCCATGTCTTTCGGTCAGCGTAACCTCGACCGCGAAAAGCCCGAAATCGATTTCCCCGAGGGCGACGCCCCCACCGAGCTGGTCATTACCGACCTGATTGAGGGCGCTGGCGCTGAGGTTGTTCCCGGCTCCCGTGTGCTCACCCACTACGTTGGTGTGGCATTCTCCACCGGTGAAGAGTTTGACGCGTCCTGGAACCGCGGCGAGCCGCTGCCGTTCCAGGTGGGCGTTGGCCAGGTTATCCGCGGTTTGGGATGAGGGTCTGCTCGGCATGAAGGTCGGCGGCCGTCGTCGCCTGGAGATTCCCGCCGACATGGCGTACGGTGACCGCGGCGCTGGTTCGGTCATTAAGCCCGGCGAGGCCCTGATTTTCGTGGTGGACCTGCTGGACGTCCGCTAAGGACTAGCCAGGTTCTTGCGTTTTTCGCGTAAGAGACACGTAGCCCGGTGCTTTCTCCCGATTGTGGGAGGGGGTGCCGGGCTTTTGCGTACCCGCACGCAAAGTAAGTGCCGCGGAACACACACGGTATGATGGAATCATGTCCACCGCAGCTCAGCTTTTCATGACCCTGAACCGCCTCGCCACCGTCGCCGAAGCCCCCGACAAAGCCACCCGCCGCAACGGTATCAGCCGCGACGAATTCCTCAGCCTCCTGGGCATCAAGACTTCCGCCCCGGGGGCCGCGCTCTCCGAGGCGAGCGAACGCGCCTTCGAACGCGCTAAGCAGACCCTGCGTGACGCCGGCGCGCGCATCACCCACTTCACCACCGACACCTCCGGACGCTACCGCCTCAACGCAGAAACCCCCGACTCGCTGACCGCGTGGAACCCCACCGCCGAAGAATTCCGCCTCCTCAACGCCGAGCTGCGCGGCTGGGAAGGCACCGAACTGCAGGACGAGGCCTACCGCATCCTGCGCAAGATTGCGCTCACGAGCGAGCACCTCACCGACGAGGCGCTCACCGCGGCTAACGTCACCCGAATCGAAGAGATCAAACGGGACAACCAGCCGCCCCTCATCAAAACCGTCAAACAGCGCGCCCGCGACCTGCACGCCTACCGCGAACACATCCAGCGTCTGCACTTCAGCGACGACCCGCACCTCTACGAACTCTTCACCGCCTACGCCCAGCGCAAGACCCTCAATTTCACCTATCAAGGTAGCGATGGAGACATCAAAACCTACGAGAAGGTCAGCGTCGCCGGCCTCATCTACAGCTACGGGTCTTGGTACCTCGTCGCACACTTCCCCCTCGGCAACAAAACCCCCGAAGAGCGCAAGACCTACACCTACCGCACCGACCGCATCCGAAGCCTCGACGTGTTCTCAAGCACCGACCCCGCACCCATCAACCCCGCCTACGAGGCCCGCACCCGCCTCAAGAAAATCAGCGGCTACGAAGAGACTCTCGCCGTACTCGACCCCAACCCCGGCACCGGGGACCCCGCCGCACCCTTCACCGTGCCCTCCTACGGCGCCGTAGACAGCGCCATCGACGCCACCTGCGCCGGATGGCTCATCCAGCCGCGCCACAACACCGGCAACTCCGCATCCGGTGCGTCCGTGACCGGCCGCCAGCAGGACAGCCACGCCGCCCAGCAGGAACTTTTGCGCGACCTCATCGCCCTGCACACCGGCGAACCCGAAACCCCCACCAAGTGGTTCCCCACAACCCAGCGTTCCCGCAACGACGCCCTCGACGACCTCGACGACCTCATCCTCGCGTTGCACCGCGCCGACCGCTGGGCCGACGTCCACGACGAAGCGCCTATGCCCCTCAACAAGCTCAACCCCCTCTACCGCGTCGACAACGACAACGCAGCCAAGCTCGACAAAATCATCAACGCCATCTACGAAGACTTCGACGAGGTGCCCTTCTACTCCGAGGCTAAGAACCCCGACGCGCCTACCCCCGCCCGTACCAACCTGCTCCCCGAATTCGGCGACGGCGCCGCGTCCCTCACCCTGCTCAACTACGCCCGCCTCACCGATACCGAGCTGGCCATCCTCGTCTTCACGCTCTCCGCAGCTGACCTCATGTACCCCGGCGACCCGCGACCGGCCGCGATTCTCGCCGCGCTCGCGGAAGCCTACCCGCGCACCGCCGACTGCGCGAAGCACCTGCTCTTCGCGCCCGAGGACCCCCTGTTGCAGGATGCGCGCGCCGCCCTCGCTAGCGGACGTGCCCTCACCATCACCTACGGCAACAGCACCCGCGATGCGGAACGCGTCGTCGACCCGGTGGCGCTCACCCTGCACCGCGACCGCCTCTACCTGCACGCGTGGTGCCGCGCCAGCGAGGCACGCCACCTCGCCACGCTGTCTGAGAGCCCTGCCGCTGAGAACGTGAAGCCCGCGAGCGCGGCGGGGGAGAAGGCCGCTTCCGCCGGCGCTGAGCCCACCCCCGTCGAACCCGTCTTCTGGCGTAACTTCCGCCTCACCCGCATCAGCAGCTACGCGCCCGCAGGCGAAGCACAAGCCCACTACATCGGCCCCAACCACGACAGCACCGTCAACGACTGGCACGCCAAGCAGCACAAAACCACCACCAACCCCAGTGTCGAGCTGCGCATCCACCCCACCGACCACACCCCCGGCGGCGAAACCCTCGAAAACCTCACCGCAACCTACAAACGCCGCAGCGCCGAGCACGCCCGAAAAGGCACCAAAACCACCCACGTCCGCGTGCACTACAACAACATCGCCGGAGCCGGCGATAAGAACATCCTCGATACCGTCATCGCGCATCGAGGTGCCCTCGAACTTGTCGGGCCCGCGCACCTGCGCGCGGCGCTGCTTGATCAGTTGCGAACCCTCACCGCGAGTAGCCGCAGTGGTGCGCCCGTAGGTACTCCCGCAGGTGCGCCCGCAGAAAAATAGCACTTCACCCACTAGCAAAAACGCCCTAAAAACCCATCCAAGGCGCCAAAACATTAACCTAAAACTTGTATAATGGTGCTCATGTCTTGGTGGTTCTGGATTTTGCTATGGGGCGCGCTCATCATCTGCTCGCTCCTCTATTTGGCATGGTTCACCTACAAAGCACTCACTCGCGGTTTCACACTCCTTGACGAAACCGTAACCTGGGTCGAGTCAATCGAGGGACAATTCGACGCCGCGCAAGCGAACGCAAGCCGAAAACTCCCGAGAGACACCACCCTCGGGGTATTCACACCCATCACCGAGGCATACAATAACTACGAACAAGGTAAGCAGACACGCAGGTCTGAGCGGATCAAGCGACGGGTCTCCCGACGAGATCGACTCGGCCAACCTCAAAACATCGGAGACCTGCTCTAACCAGAAAGGCACACCATGGGCCAGATTTTCAGCCACCCCGCGACCATCATCGTCGTTATCCTCCTTATCGTCCTGCTCTTCGGCGCACCCAAGCTGCCCGGCATGGCACGCAGCCTCGGCCAGTCCATGCGCATCTTCAAGACCGAAGTTGAGGGTCTGAAGAACGACTCCAAGAAGGACCCCCGCGAGAAGGACGGCGAAGAGGTCGTCACCGCTGAGGTCGTAGACAACGGCAAGGACGGCAAGACCGAAACTAAGTAACGGTCCCGCCCCCAACGCACCAAACCCGTGCCAGCCCACCGGCCGGCACGGGTTTTGCGGCACCACCCCATAAAAACCCCACCAGACCCCCTCAGCCGCATCACACACGGCACTGACACCCAGAGGACACCACGTGGCAACACCTGACCAGGACGTGCGCAACCGCAAAGTCAATCCTGAAGCACGCATGGAACTCAAGGAACACCTGCGCGAATTCCGCGACCGCCTCATCAAAGCGGCTATCGCAACCGTCATCGCAGCCATCATCGGTACGGTCTTCCTCTACCAGCCTTTCATCGAAATGATTTCTGCACCCCTGCAGCAGATCAACTCAGAAACCGGCCGCAACGCAAACCTGAACTACGGTAGCGTCGCATCTCCTTTCGACCAGCTGCTTAAGGTTGGCATGTACATCGGCCTGGTGATCGCCTCTCCCGTCTGGCTCTACCAGGCGCTGCGATTCCTGCTGCCAGCACTGCACACCAAGGAGAAGAAGTATCTCTTCGGCTTCCTCACCGCATCTATTTTCGCGTTTGCCTGCGGTGTCGCCATTTCTTACTTCACCCTCCCCGGCGTGGTCTACGCGCTGCTGAAGTTCACCCCCGTCAACGAAAGTAACTACATTGACGCGGGCGTGTATATCTCCTTCATCCTGAAGTTCGTTGTGACGTTCTCCTGCGCTTTCATCATCCCGGTGATTCTGGTCGGCATTAACATGCTGGGCCTGATTCGCGGCACGACCATTTTGAAGGCTTGGCGCTGGGTTGTCGTGCTCGTTGCAGTCATTGCGGCGCTGACCGCACCCGGTAGCGACATCATGATGATGTTCGTGCTCATGGCACCGCTGCTGATTTTCTTCTTCGCAGCAATCGGCATCTGCATGATCAACGACAAGCGCCGCGACCGCAAGCTTGCCAAGCTGGCGCAGGGTTCGGATGAAGCAAGCCTGAACACCGCAACCAGTAGCGAAGACCTGGCGAAGATGGGTTACTTCGAAGAAGAGAAGACTTCCTAACTAAATAGCTCGCTGTGAGCGAGGCAGCCGCAAGGGGCGGGGTACAGAGAACCTGTACCCCGCCCCTTTCGCACGCCCGCAAAAGCATAGCCGCAGATGCGCTCGCTGTTCGCCCATACCGGATTAGTGCCCCTCCAGGATGCTTTCTGAAAGCTCACGGCGGGCGAACCGTTACACTGGACATACTATGAGCAAGCACCACGCACAGCACACATCCGACGCACACACTTCTAACGCTTCTAACGAGCAGACCCCGGCGGAGCGTACCGACTACGCTGCCGCCTACGCCGCATCCCGAGAGCGCGCCGCATACGCGAAGACTGCCCTCGGCGCTTTTGAGGCGTCCCTTGATTTTCCGCTGGATGATTTTCAGCGTCAGGCGTGTGCCGCCGTGGAGGCGGACCGCTCCGTCCTCGTTGCCGCACCCACCGGTGCCGGTAAGACCATCGTGGGTGAGTTCGGTATCTACCTGGCGCTGCGCCGCGGCATGAAGGCGTTCTACACGACCCCCATTAAGGCGCTAAGCAACCAGAAGTACCACGACTTTGTGCGCGCGTACGGTGAGGATTACGTGGGTCTGCTGACCGGCGATACGAGCATTAACACGGAAGCACCCGTGGTCGTAATGACCACCGAGGTGCTGCGCAACATGCTCTACGCCAACTCGACCACGCTGACCGGCCTGGGCTACGTGGTGATGGATGAGGTGCACTACCTGGCGGACCGGTTCCGTGGCGCGGTGTGGGAAGAGGCGATTATTCACCTTCCCGAGCATGTGAACGTCATTTCTCTGTCGGCGACGGTGTCGAACGTTGAGGAGTTTGGCGCGTGGCTGGATACGGTGCGCGGCGGCACGGACATTATTGTTTCTGAGCACCGCCCGGTGCCCCTGTGGCAGCACATGATGGTCGGTCACCGCGTGGTGGACCTGTTCGTACCCGAGGACAACTCCGCACAGGGCAAGAACCAGGAGCCGGAGGAGAAGCTCTCCCGCAAGCAGGCGAAGAAGGCACAGAAGGCTAAGCAGCGCGGCGCAACCGTGGAGGCGGGCGCCAACCCGCTGCTTGCCGGTCTGCGCTTGAACCCGCAGCTGAAGGCGCTACGCCCCGGCTTCCGTTCCGCACCTGACCGTGGACGCTACGGCGGCAAGCGTGAACGTTTCCGTCACCGCCGTGAGGGCTGGCTGAATGAGACGTTCAGCGGCGGCGAACGCGGCCGCTCGGACCGTCGTGACCGTTTCAGCAATGATCGTTTCAGTAACGACCGGGACTTTGACGCGCGCGGCGAGCAGAAGCCCCTGCGCCCGCAGCGTATTACCCGCCCGGAAATGGTGCGCGCCCTCAACAAGCAGGGCCTGCTGCCCGCCATTTGCTTTATCTTCTCCCGTGCCGGTTGCGACGGCGCAGTCAGCCACTGCGTATCCGCCGATATTACGCTGACCACCCCCGAACAGCAGCAGACCATCCGCGCCTACATTGCCGAAGCAACAGCTCACCTGGACACCCGAGACCTGAACACCCTCGGCTACTACGAATGGCGCGACGGCCTGATCCGCGGTATCGCCGCGCACCACGCCGGCCTACTGCCCCTCTTCAAGGAGGTTGTAGAAACCCTCTTCACGCAGGGCCTGATTAAGCTGGTCTTCGCCACCGAAACCCTCGCACTGGGCATCAACATGCCCGCACGCACCGTCATCCTGGAGAAGCTCACCAAGTACAACGGTGAATCCCACGTAGATATCACCCCCGGTGAATACACCCAGCTGACCGGACGCGCCGGCCGCCGCGGCATCGACATCGAAGGCCACGCGGTCGTCATGTGGCGCCCCGGTATGTCCCCCGAACACGTGGCAACCCTCGCCTCAACCCGCACCTACCCGCTCAACTCCTCATTCCGCCCCACCTACAACATGGCGGCAAACCTCATCGCCTCCTACGGCGCCGAACGCACCCGCAAAATCCTGGAGTCCTCCTTCGCACAGTTCCAGGCAGACAAGTCGGTCGTGGGCGTCGCCTCCCGCGTACGCAAAAACGAAAGCGCCCTCGAAGGCTACCGCGAAGCAATGGCATGCCACCTAGGCGACTTCACCGAATACGTCCAGCTCAGCCGCAACATCGCCGAACTGGAAAAGAAGGCATCCAAGAGCAACGAACGCCACGCACGCGCGCAGGCACACCACAGCATCCAACAGCTCCTACCCGGCGACATCATCTACATTCCGCACGGCCGCTCCCGCGGCTACGCAGTCGTCATCACCCGCTCCGACTCGCACGCCGACCCGCGCATCGGCATCGTCACCGAGGATGCACACCAGCGCACCGCCTCAACCCGCGATTTCGAAGGCGCCGTCGAACCGGTCTCACGCATCAAAATCCCCAAGCGCCTGAGCCTCAAAACCGCCAAGGAACGCCGCGACACCGCAAGCCGCATGCGCCAGGCACTCTACGACGGCCGCGCCCCGCGTGCGCTCGCACAGCAGAACATCCCGGCTCGTCAGAACAGCATTGACGCGCAGCTGGAGGCTCTGCAGGCTCAGCTGCGTAACCACCCGTGCCACGGTTGCTCCGACCGCGCAAACCACATGCGTTGGGCTGAGCGCTGGCAGAAGCTCAACTCTGAGACCGAAGGGTTGCGCCGCCAGATTGCCCGCCGCACCAACACGATTGCGCAGGTCTTCAACCGCATTGCGCGCCTGCTGGAAAGCTACGGCTACGTCGAACGCACCGAAGACGGCGAACTGTCGCTCACCAGCGGCGGCCAGGCTCTGCGCCGCATCTACGGCGAGCGCGACCTGCTGACCGCCCTGTGCCTGGACGCGCACTTCCTGGACGGACTGGAGCCCGCCGCCATTGCGGCAACCGTCGCCGCACTGACCTACCAGGGTAAACGCGACGCGGTGGAATACCTGGCTCACTACCCGCACCCGTCCCTGCGCGCACCCATTGCGACGATTACGCAGCGCCTCGCCGACCTGAACGCAGCCGAGGAACAGTTCAAGGTCAACCCGACCCCGGCATGCGACTTCGGCCTGGTCGAACCCATGTACGCGTGGGCGAACGGCGCGCACCTCGCAAAGGCAATCGAGGACACCGGCCTTGCCGCAGGCGACTTCGTGCGCTGGGCAAAGCAGGTACTGGACGCCCTGGATCAGATTGCGCACATCCGCTCACTGGACCCGGTGATCCGCGCCCGCTGTGAAGAGGCGATTGAGGCGGTCCGCCGCGGCGTGGTCGCACTGGACGTCTAACCCGCACCATACGCATGGCGCTACACGGTATATAGCGTTACACCGCGCCCGACCGGTTCGGGCCACCATCCCCGCCACGTGTGCATCGTTCCACCTCATCCCGTCTCATCTTGGGCACGTCATCTAAGGACGAACGAACTACCGCAGGTAGCGGGGGTGCTTCTATACTCAAATGAGATGCTCAGCTCAGCTACGCGGACACAAATGAAGTGCCCGCCCTCATGCGCCTCGGCGCGCCTAAAGGTGAAAGGATTCTAATGTCTACCCGTATTTTTGTAGATGGTAGCGTGTACAGCCCGGTCGACCCGTACGCAACCGCAATGCTGGTCGAAGACGGTACGGTCCGCTGGGTTGGTTCCGACTCAGGCGCGCGTTCAATTGCCGACGAATCAGCCACCATCACCGAACTCGAAGGCGCCCTGCTAACCCCCGCCTTTGCGCGCGCACTGGCACCGGTCGCAGGCAAGGAAGCACCCGAAATCCTCGACTACCTGCAGGCATACCGCGCAGCCGGCTACCACATGCACACCCTCCTCGCCGGCATGGAAGACGTACCCGACCTCGTCTCCGCACTCAGCTACTACACCGCCGAACATGGCACACCCGACATCCGCCTCATCCTCAACGCCACCGGCGTAGAAACCGATGAATTGATTAGCGCCATCAAGGCACTACGCCCCCTCACCGAAGGCGAACGCGCCGTCAAAGGCCTGCAGCTGGTCGGCATCTTTGTCACTCCCACCGAAGCCCCCGCAGCAGCACAGGTAGCCGAAGACGCCGCACTCCTGCTCTCCATCGACGCGAACACCGGTTTCACCCCCGCAGCCGACGCCGCGCTCGCCGTACGCGAAAACCACCCCTGGCTGTCCATCCGCCTCGACGCAGCAATCAGCACCCCGCAAGACCCCATCACCGACGAATACCTCACCAAACTGGCAGAAGCACGCATCAACCTGGGCCTGAGCGTCTGCGAACCCGAAGAAGACGAAGAAGCCAACGACACCGTCCAGGCACTCCTCGCACACGCCGGGGGAGAAGCACGCGAAACCGTAGCCTCCGTAGCACGCCGCGCAAACGCAACCGGCACCTCCATCGCGCTGGGTTCTGATACTCAGCTGTATGCGCCGGGCGCCTGGTCCCTCATCCGCGAACTCGTCAACGACGAACACGGCATCTCCGCACGCAGCGCCTTCGCCGCCCTCACCCGCGGCGTCTACCGCCTAGCACACGAAGAAAACCCCTTCACCGGCCAGCTAACCCCCGACACCCCCGCATACGTGGCACAGTGGCGCGTCGAAGCCCTCATGGTCCAGGCACCCGACTCCCGCGTAGCATCGTGGAGCACTGACCCCCGCGCTCGCATTCCGTTGCTTCCGGTGTTGGATGAGGATTCGCCTCTGCCCATCCTGGAATCTATTTACACTGAAAGTAACTAATTTTTAGCTTGTCAACACCTTTTTAGGCGGTTTAGGGGCGGTGGAAGCCCCCGTTGGTTCAGTTGCCCACATGTTTACCCGGTATACTGGATACCTACACTGCCTGTTTTATATGTACCTGTGAGGGAGTAATATGCGCGTTCTAACTGTCATCCCGACGTATAACGAGAAGGAGAACCTGCCCATCGTGGTAGAGCGTCTTCGCAAGGCAGCTCCCGAGGTGGACATTCTCGTGGTGGATGATAACAGCCCCGATGGCACCGGCCAGATCGCTGACGAGCTGTCGGCTAAGGATTCCCAGATTCACGTTCTGCACCGCACCGTTAAGGACGGTCTGGGTGGCGCATACCTCGCTGGCTTCGATTGGGGCCTTGAGGCAGGCTACGACGTTCTGATTGAGATGGACGCTGACTGCTCGCACCAGCCTGAGCAGCTTCCTTCTCTGGTTCGTGCTGTGGAGGCGGGCGCTGACCTGGCTATTGGTTCGCGTTACGTTCCCGGCGGCAAGACCAAGAACTGGCCGGCTCACCGCCAGATTCTCTCTCGCGGCGCTAACCTGTACACCCGCCTGATTCTGGGCACCTCCATCAAGGACATTACCGCTGGTTTCCGTGCGTACCGTCGTGACGCCCTGCAGCGCCTGAACCTTGAGGGCATTGACTCGAAGGGTTACGTGTTCCAGGTTGATCTGGCGTGGCGTTCTGAGCAGGCTGGTCTGAAGATTGTTGAGGTTCCGATTACCTTCGTTGAGCGTGAGATTGGCGCTTCGAAGATGGACGGCAACATTATCTTTGACTCCATGTCTAAGGTGACTCGCTGGGGTATGGCTAACCGCGTTCAGAAACTGAAGAAGGCTCTGGGCAAGTAATCGTTCCTCACTTTGAGATTTAAACGAAAGACCGGGGCGGATACATAACGTATCCGCCCCGGTCTTTTGATGCTTTCTGTAGCACCCTGTCCTGGCTCACGTACCGAGAAAGCCAGCACCAAACGGAAGAAGCCCGCTAAGAGGACGAGTGGCTCTTAGCGGGCCTTCTTACAGCGCGGGCTTCTACAGCGTTTCTACGGCATGTCTACGGTGCTTTTAGAGCGCGTAGTGCTTGCGGTAGTATTCCAGGCGGTCTTCTAGAGTCTTTTCCAGCTCTTCGATGCTGCGGCGTTCCATGAGCATATCCCAGTGGGTACGTGCGGGCTTCTCTTCTTCGGCGTCTGCGGTGGAGTCGCCGTTGACGAGGTATGCTTCCTTGCCGGACTTTGCGGTCCATACCGAGGGGATTTCTGCTTCTGCCGCGAAGGTCACGAAAACGCGGTCACCGTCTGCGGTACGGTATTCGACGCGCTGGCGGGGCGCGGGCTGTACGTTCGATTCGGTTTCCATCGACTGGGAACCCAGGCGCATACCGCGCAGGCTACGATCGCTCATTTTTCCTCCAGTGTCGTCGGGTGCGCTCTTTGGCGCTTTAGGCATAACGTTGGGCGGGGGAGAGCTATTCCCTCGAACGTTTACAAAACATCCATTATATCGGTAATAGTCTCCACCCGCCCAGCGTGGTGGTGTTTATTCGGCGTGATTTTTGGTGATTCACGCCTTTTTATGCGTTAGATTCCGCGTTTAGCCGTTGATGCCGTAGCTTCCGGGTGCCTGCGCTGCGGGCTTCTTCGGTGCGTCTGCCAGGTCGGATGCGGGCAGGGTGCCGAATGCGTTGCCCAGGCCGCGCAGTGCATCGCCGAGTTCGGTCGGGATGAACCAGAGCTTGTTGGCGTCGCCTTCGGCGAGCTTGGGCAGGGTCTGCAGGTACTGGTAGGTGAGCAGCTGCTGGCTGGGGTTGGATTCGTGGATTGCTGCGAAGACCTTCTGCACGGCTTCTGCTTCACCGTTTGCGCGCAGGATTGCGGACTGTGCGTCACCTTCTGCACGAAGGATCTGTGCCTGCTTTTCACCCTCTGCACGAAGGATGGCGGCACGGGATTCGCCTTCTGCGGTCAGAATGTCGGACTGCTTCTGGCCTTCTGCGGTGAGGATTGCGGCGCGGCGGTCACGCTCTGCACGCATCTGCTTTTCCATGGAGTCCTGGATGGATGCCGGGGGCTGGATTTCCTTGATGTCCACGCGGGAGACGCGCAGACCCCAGCGGCCGGTGGTGGAGTCGAGTACGCCTCGCAGCTCGGCGTTGATCTGGTCACGGGAGGTGAGGGTCTGCTCCAGATTCAGGCCACCGACGACGTTACGCAGGGTTGCGCTGGTCAGTTCGTCCACGGCGCGAATGTAGTTGGTGATTTCGTAGGTTGCAGCCTTAGGGTCGGTGACCTGGAAGTACACGACGGTGTCGATGCCGACCACGAGGTTATCCTCGGTAATCACGGACTGCGAGGGGAAGGAAACGACCTGTTCACGCAGGTCGATGAGGGGCAGCACGCGGTCAACTACGGGGATGACGATGTGCAGGCCGGGGTTGAGAACGGCGTGGAACTTACCCAGTCGTTCAACGATGCCGGCTCGTCCCTGCGGAATGACGCGCACGGTCTTTGCGAGCATCGTCAGCACGAAGAGGATGAGTAGGACCGTCAGAATAAGGCTGATAGGCATTGTTTCTCCTTATCGGTGAGTTATATGGTGTGTTCTAGGGTATCTGAACCCGCTTCTAGAGCCGGTATTCAGATGGGTCTTAGTTCGTTGCTCTTAATTGTGGGGGAGAGGCTCTACGATTGCGGTAGCGCCCTCAATGGCTCGTACCCTCGCGTGTGATCCTGCAACGAGCGTTCCGGAGGCGGTGCGCGCCGTCCAGGTGTCGCCAGCCAGTACCACTAAACCGGTTTCACTAGTCACATCTTGAGTGACTCGCACCTCAGCACCAATGAGTGCTTCAGTATTAGTGACAGCTCCGGTGGCTGTTTTATTGAGTTTCTTCAGCAGCGGCGGGCGCAGACCAAGAACCAAAATTAGGCAAATCACCACGAAAATAACGGTTCGAATCAGCATGTTATCCACAAAGGGCGATATTGCTGCGGTGATGCCTGCGCTAATCGCCAGCATGAGAAAGAACAGGTCGAGGCTGAGCATTTCTATGACGGCGAAAACGAGGGCGAGTGCAACCCAGAGTGTCCAGGGTGTCTCAAAGAGCCAATCCACGAGTTTTCTCCTTTGGTGTACGTCAACCGGCGTGGTTGATGTTGGATCTGCACACGAGGCGACGACACCTTCGTGATGCGGGGTATATCCATTATTTCAGGTGGATTGAGTACTGGCGACAGTTCTGGTGGCCGAGTGAGGTTAATACATGAACTGTTAAGACTTTATTTAGATACGGGGAATCTTTGGTTCATTCTAGACCTCCCTAAAAAGCCGATAATATACATTATGTAAAGTAGACCTATTTTTCACTACCCCACCGGCTGCTCACCGGTGCTTTCTACGCTCTAGCTGGCACGGGTCAAACCTGTGCGACTGCGCTGTTCCCTCCGCAGCGCTGCACTTCGCGCGCCTCGCGCCTTCCTCGGTGCTCAGCCGTGCGCTCACATGCCCCGAGCCTCGGGCGCCCACCGTTAAAAGACAGACACCCGAGACGAACTCACACCATTCGGTGCGTCCCATCTCGGGTGCCTATCATCAGCTACTGAGCTTTTTATTCTGCGCTTCTTTATTCTGCGTGCTTGGAGCTGAACTCTACCCAGGCATTGAGCACACGCTCCGCTGCGCCGGATGCAATAGATTCGCGTGCATCAGCCAAAGCCTGAGTGAAACGGGTCTCAAAGCTCTCGCCGTTGGTTGGACGGTACGCCACCAGGCCAGCGGCAGCGTTGATGAGCACAGCGTCGTGAATGGCGCGCAGCGGGCTCTTCGGGGACTCGCCCTCCCCCGCCAAAATTGCACGGAAAACGCCCGCATTATACTCGGCGTCGCCGCCACGCAACTGCTCGAGCGGTGCGTTCTGCAGACCATACTCGGTCGGGTCAAAACGGTACTCGGTCAGCTTGCCGTCTACAGCCTCCCACAGGCGGCTCGTGGTGGCAATGGTCAGCTCATCCAGGCCGTCATCACCGCGGAAAATCAGGGCGTGATCACCGCGCTCCGCGAAGACGTGAGCCATCTTCTCAGCCATGACCGGGTTCGCAACGCCGATAGCCGAGGACTTCACGCGAGCCGGGTTCGTCATGGGGCCCAGGTAGTTGAACGCAGTCGGAATGCCCAGCAGGCGGCGGGTCGGGCCCACGTGGCGCATTGCCGGGTGGAAGGTCATCGCAAACAGGAACGTGATACCGGTCTCGCGAGCGCATTCGGCGACTGCGGGAATGGGCATGTCGAGGCGGATTCCGAGGGCTTCGAGGACGTCTGCGGAGCCGGATTTGGAGGTGGAGGCGCGGTTGCCGTGTTTGACGACGGTGGCGCCGGTGCCTGCGATGACGAGGGCTGCCATGGTGGAGATGTTGACGGTGTTTTGCTGGTCGCCGCCGGTGCCGACGACGTCTACGGCGTGGGGGTCGATGTCGACGGTTTCAGCTTTGGCGATCATGCCAGCTGCGAGTGCGCCGAGTTCTTCGGGGGTTTCGCCTTTGGAATGGAGGGCGGTGAGGAAGGATGCGAGAATCGGCTGTTCGGTTTGGCCGGTCATGATGTGGTCCATTGCCCAGGCGACTTCGGTGTCGGTGAGGTTTTGGTGTTTGACGAGCTGGTTGAGGATGTATTTCCAGGTGATTTCGTGCGTAGTCATGTGTTAATTGTAAAACCCCCGCCGCGTATCTGCATGGTTGGGTGCAGTATGCGAGACGGGGGTTTGTTAGGCGTGTTGCGCTTTAGTGGTGGGTGCCTTCGGTTTAGTGGAAGGAGTCACCGCATGCGCAGGAGCCAGCCGCGTTGGGGTTGTCGATGGAGAAGCCCTGCTTTTCGATGGTGTCTTCGAAGTC